>Ga0118677_10011535_pt1 | contig 13210 bp, 14 predicted proteins | sample AliMusrvi5mmetaG_FD_86154 | JGI IMG/M metagenome (GOLD analysis project Ga0118677, IMG submission 86154)
GGCAGCGTCAGATGTGTATAAGAGACAGATTGTTGGTCACAACAAAAGAATTGGAGTAGATCAACCCGCCGCCGCCGCCGCCGCCACCGCCATTCGCGCCACCGCCGCCGCCGGCGGCAACTACCAAAAGTTCTACGTTTCCACCTGACGTGACCGTGAACGTGCCACTGTTGGTGAATGTGTGAATCGTGTATCCGCCGATGGTGGTCATGCTGCCGCCCGTCGCGCTGACAGCGCCGGCGGTTTGCACCAGCCCCAGCGCCAGACTCAACAGAATCCCCATCCCCATGATTGCCTGTCTGTGTTTCATCGCGACTCCTGTTCAGCGCGTGCTTCCAGCCGGTTGAACCTGTTCTGCATGAACGTATGTTCCGCCACACTGTCGCCGCCCGACGACAGAGCTTTCCCTAAATGCCACCATTATTGAACCGATCGGGTTCAACGCACAAAGGGAAACTTGTGCTGACAAATAGGATTTTTGTTCTGTCGAGAGAGAGGCTGCCGGGGTGGTGCCGGGCAACGCGAAAACACCGGAATGCCGCCCCGTCAGGGCAAAAACGCTCATGTCTGCCGGCAAGACAGGCCCGTCCTGGTCAGCCGTGTTTGTCAGCGACGGTGTGTTTTCCGGAAGGCGCGGGGCGTGACAGAAGTCAGCTCGCGGAACAGTCGGGAGAAATAACCCGGATCCGGCAGACCGACAGCGCGGGCGATCTCGCCAATCGTCTTGTCGCTGTTTGCCAGCAGCCGCTTGGCCTGCTCAATCCGGTAGCGGTTCAACCATACGACCGGAGGAACCCCCGTCTCCCTGTGGAACCGGGTCGCGTAATAACTGCGACTGACCCCGACTGCCACACACATCTCCTTAAGCGTGGTGTTTTCCTCGTAGTTTCGGATGATCCAGTCGATCCCCTTGCGGACCAGCGATGAATACGGCCGTGTCTCGGCGCCGAGACTGACGATGGGCTGTTCCTCAACCCGCACCGCGTAGAGTTCGGCGAGCAGCGCCATCAGCATGCTCGCCGCCCGCCACTCGTAGGCGATGTCCTCCTCGCGCTTGTTCAGTCGCATCAGGCCCTGAAATGTCCCCCGCATGACGGCGCGGTCCGGGTTGGCGAAGACCGGTTCGCGGTCCGCGCGCAGTTCGGCAAAACAACGGGGCATGTCCTTGCTGTTGAAGGTGAGCCAGTAGGACTCCGCCGCACAACTCCCGCCCGCGCCATGGACCGTTTCTTCGGACAGATCCATCAGACAGGCATCACCCTGTCGGGCAACATACGTCTTGTTGAGGATTCGGTGCCACAATTCGCCCTTGACCACGTAATGGAGAAGATACCGGTCCTGTATCGAGTGCCCCACAACCTCGCCGGTCGGCGTGCGCGCATGCCCAAGTGCCCACAGATACGGCAGTACCTGGCGGGCGAGATCGCTGGGATAGTGCATGACCTCGGTTCCATGCCGGGACCGTTGCCGCTTCCATCCAAACTCCGGTGCGTTTCCGCGCAGTGTCTTCATGGTGACCTGCCCCCTTCAGTCGGAACGTTTTGAAAGAGAGTCGGGTTGTGTTTGTAACTCTACTGAAACCGTGGGTTGCGTGACGAGGCAGGAGTTGTCCATGGGCAGGTCGTAGGGCCTTCCAAAGCCCGTAGACCTGACGGTGGGCAACTCCGTTCGTGCCACGTACTCCGCTGGTGTCAGGTTGCCAAGCGCACTGTGTGGCCGATCTTCGTTGTACTCACGGCGGAAGGTCTCCACGACGCGGCGGGTGTCGGCGAGGGTCACGAACCAGTTCTCGTTGAGGCACTCGTCCCTGAGCTTGCCGTTGAAACTTTCGACGTAGCCGTTCTGCATCGGTTTGCCGGGGTCGATGAAGTGCAGGTCTACGCGGCCGAAGGCCCAGGCGTCGAGGGCGCGGCCGGCAAACTCCGGCCCGTTGTCTGTGACGATGCGTTGCGGAAGCGCCCGTGTGGCCGTCAATTCGTCCAGCACACGCGTCACACGGCGCCCGGGCAACGAGGTGTCAACCTCGATGCGCAGGCACTCCCGGCTATACACGTCAATCACCACGAGCATCCTCGTCTTCCGGCCATCCGCCAAGGCGTCACTGACAAAATCCATCGCCCAGAGTTGATTCGGTCCCGTTGGTTGTGCCAGCGGGGCCCGTGCTGCTGCGGTCATGCGTTTACGGCGCCGCCGCCGCACCTGCAACTTCTCTTCCCGGTAAATCCGTTCTACCCGCTTGTGGTTGTCTCGCCATCCAGCGCGGCGCAACCGGTCCAGGATGCGCCGTACGCCCCACCGCCGCCGTGCATGTGCCTCGGTGCGGATCGCCTGTCGCAGCGGCTCGTCCTCACGCCGACGTGACACCCGGTAGACCCCGCTGACCGACACGCCTGCCAACCCGCAAGCCCGGCGGACACCGATCCCGTGTGCCTCACGCGCCCACGCTACGGCAGCCCGCCGTACCGTGGGCTTCACCACTTTCGGGTGTTGATCTCCTTCAGGATCTGGATGTCCAGCGCCTGGTCCGCAACCAGCCGCTTCAGACGCCGGTTCTCGTCCTCCAGACCCTTCAGTCGACGGGCGTCACTGACATCCATCCCGCCAAACTTCGCCTTCCAGCGGTAGAAGGTCCCTTGGGAGATGCCGTGCTTACGCAGCAACTCGGGTACCGGAAGCCCCGTCTCCGCCTCCTTCAATATCCCGATGATCTGTTCTTCGCTGAATCGCTTGCCCCTCATCGTGCGTCCTCCGGGTACATGTTGTACCCCGTTGGACTCTCTTTGAAAATGTTCCTCTTTTAGGGGTACAGGTCACTGGCGTCCCAGTTGTTTGAGCCCCAAAACAACGTGACTGAATCGGCAGGAGTTATTCGACAGCCTCGTTCGCATCCAAAAGACGATAGACATCTCGTCGATAATGGTATAGATTATATACCAATGAAGTTCGAGTTCGACAACCACAAGAGCGAGAGCAACCGGCGGAAGCATGGCATTGATTTCCCTGCTGCTCAAGCGTTGTGGAACGATTCGGATCGGATTGAGATTCCTGCCCGAACAGATGACGAGCCGAGATTCATGGTCATTGGCAGGATTGAAGGTCATGTGTGGTCAGCCGTGATTACCTATCGAGGCGAGAATGTGCGAATGATTTCTGTTCGGCGGGCACGACGAAAGGAGATAGCGATTTATGAAAGCGAAAGACTTTGACACTCGGTTCGACCGGGGAGAAGACGTCACCCACGCGCTTGATCTGTCCAAAGCGCATCGTCCTGGCCAACAACCCAGACGAGTAAATGTCGATTTCCCAGAATGGATGATCGGCTCATTGGACAAAGAAGCCAAACGATTGGGCGTCACACGCCAATCCATCATTAAAGTCTGGATTGCCGACCGTTTGGAAAAGGCCCCAGCATAATTCAATGCGAACCAAGCGATGCACCCGCGGCCGGTTGCAGGAAAGTAGAAGCTACTCGTAAACTTCAACGACAACGGTTCTACTCTACCCGGCTCAACTAGGAGACTGAAAGATGAAGACACGACTCGCCGTTTTCGCGGCCGCGATGATCGCCGCACTTGGGGTCTGCTCGTGCAGGACCGCCTCGCCTGAAACGCCAACCGTCCCGGTGACCTGCGTGGTGCAGCCAGAATCCGGCGCGGTCTACGAGATCACGCTGGACGGGAGACTTGTGGGGAGCGGAAAGACCCCGCCACATACCCAGCAATGTGTGAACTTCGAAGCCACGAGAGGCGAGCACCTGTTGCTCGTAGCGGCAGCAGGAATGGAACCGTATCAGAGGACAATTGCGGTTACAGGTGCGGGCAAGAACTTGCAGACGTTCTTCGTTGAGCTGAAACATTAAGAAGGCAGGGGCAGAACACCCCTACCTTCACGGGCAGGGCGCTTTCCTTTTTTGGAACCGCCTGCCCTTGCTGCCGCCGGGGAAAATTTCCCCTGAACGGCGCTCCGATCGACAGAGGACAGTAGCCTCTATCTTTTTCTGGCAGGCGCATCGTCTCCCCCGCGGGGATCGCCTGCCAACTCATTCTGCGGAACATCACTCCGCATATTGCAACCAGACCGGCGGGGATTTTCTCCTTTGCTTGCGGGATTTGGAACGGTAGTTTGTTTTCGCTTTTCCACCAACCAAAATCGCACCCGACAGAATACTGGAAATATTTTACTGTCGGCACGCGTCTGATACTATACAAACGTCTTACTAAAGGAGCGCACCGCATGAAAGTCAGGAAGAACGGGCAGGCAACAAATCCAGGCTACCCCAGCCGGCGGCAGTTTGTCGGATACGGGCTGTTGGTGGGCATGGCGGCCATTGGCCTGAGTGCTGCCGTGGGTCGGGGGCAGGAGGGACGACTGCGCGGCGACGTGGCGGTGGAACCGCGCGCTCCCGGGGCTCCCAGGGCCAATGTTCGGCCAGTAGGCGAAATACGCGCAGATCCGGGCACTTCCTGTGCAGCCACGAATGCGCCATCCGCGTCAACCAATCAAGTTTCCCCGGCGGTCTCGGCGCAATCGAAGGGGAAGCCGAAAGAGCCCGCAAAATGACGAGGGCACCATGAAGAAAATTCAGCGGAACACGCGTCGAAATCTTCCCGGTTATCCCAGTCTGCGCGAGCATCTGGAGCGCAAGGCTATGCTGGGGGTCGTGGCGGCCGGAGTAGGCGCGATTGCGACGGGGTGTGCGAGTACTGCAGTGGACGAGCGGGGTGCGAATCAGTCGATGACCCAGACGCAGACGATCGGCAGCGTGATTGTCACCGAACCCCCGCAGACGACCGGCGGTGTGATTGTCGCCGAACCCCGCGCGCCGAAAATCTTCTGCACGGCCGGTGATATGCCGGTCGAGCCCACAGCCACAAACGATGCGGATACCACACTGTACGTGGTTCAGAAGGGCGACACCCTGTCTGGAATTGCCAAGCGTTCCCTTGGTGCTGCGGGTCGCTGGCCGGAGATTGTGAAGGCCAACCCCGGCCTGAACCCCAGGAAACTGCGGGCAGGACAGGCGATCCGGTTGCCGTCGTCGTCGAAGTGATGGCAACAACCAAGGTTGAACGTACATCGCTGAGATGAACCCATGGACTTCACCCTCTGCCTGACTCACGCCTGCAACCTTCGCTGCGCATATTGCTATGCCGGTAGCAAGGCCCCCCGCAGCATGTCGTGGCAGGTGGCGCAGCGTTCGGTGGACTTCTGTCTGGAGCGCACCGTGAGCCGGGCGAACCTGCTCGGCCAGCCGGCGGATGCGCAAATCGGGTTTTTCGGTGGCGAACCGCTGCTGGAGTGGGAACTGCTCCAGCGCGCCTTCACCTATGCCCGGACTGCGGCGGAGCGTCTGGGTGTGACCCTGCGACGCACGGTCACCACCAACATGTCTTTGTTGGACGAAACCCGAATCTTATGGTTGCGGGAGAACGGGTTTCACGTCGGGCTTTCGCTGGATGGCAACGCAGCCATGCACGACACGTTGCGTCGTTTCCCGGACGGCCGTGGTTCGCATGCGGCATGCGCGCAGGCGTTGCGTTTCTACCGGGGCACGGATGCCGGCGCCGAAGTGATCGTGGTGGTCGACCCGCGCAATGTCGCGCACTTGGCAGATTCGATGGAATGGCTGCTATCCGAGGGCGTGCGGCACATTTCGCTGAATCCGAACTTTTATTGCGAATGGCCGGAGCCGGCGTTGGCAGACTGGCAGGCGGCTTGTGAACGAACGGGCGACCTTTATATCGAGCGATATCGCCAGGGGGAGCCGGTGCGCATCAACGTGATCGACGGCAAGATCCGCACGCATCTCAAGGATGGATATGCGGTCTGCGATCGTTGCGGCTTTGGCGAACACGAGATTGCGATTGCGGCCAGCGGCAACATCTACCCGTGCGAACGGATCGTCGCCGACGACGTCTGCAACGAGGCGCTATGCCTGGGAAATGTCTTCTCCGGATTTGATCCTGCGCGGCGCGACTACATATTGGCCAAACGCGGAAATACTGTCGACGAATGCGCCGATTGCGATCTCCGGCCGCGCTGCATGAACTGGTGTTCCTGCATCAACTATGCGACCACGGGGGCCATCGATCAGGTGGCCGGGATCGTCTGTCATCACGAAAAGATGGTGATTGCACTGGCTGACCGTGTCGGCGCAACCCTGTACGGCGAATCCAATCCCGCGTTTCTGGCCAATTTTTACGCGTAGGCGTCAGGCGGTGCGGACAAAGGGCATGGCGGATTTCGTGCAGCGGGCGTCGGATGATTCGTGCCCGTATCTTGCGAACCGCAGAATGTCGAACAAGGAACGCCGAACGGCAAATTCAGCCTTTAGCCTTGGCCCCTTCAGCCTTTTCCTTTGCTGTTTCCCGCAGCGCCGTCAGCACGGCGCGCATGTCCGCATGCATCGGGCGTTCGAAGGCGAGCGGCTGGCCGGTGATGGGGTGGGCGAAGGCCAGGCGCGCGGCGTGCAGCATGGGGCGGTCGGGCCGCAGAGGAAGATTCCGGTCGCGGCGCGAGCCGCCATAGAGCGCATCGTCGGCAATGGGCGCGCCGAGGTGCGCGAGATGCACGCGGATCTGGTGGGTGCGGCCGGTCTCGATGCGCGCCTCCACCAGCGCCGCCTGCGCGAAGCGCTCCGCCACGCGATAGTGGGTCGTCGCTTGTTTGCCGTGCTCGCGGACCACGGCCATGCGTTTGCGGTTGGTGGGGTCGCGGCCGATCAACGTGGTCACCGTGCCGCTGACATGCGGCGGCGCGCCATGCACGATCGCGAGGTACTCCTTGCGCACGCCGCCGGTCTGGAACGCCTGCACCAGGCCGGCCATGGCGGCGTCGTGCTTGGCGACGACCAGCAGGCCGGTGGTGTCCTTGTCGAGGCGGTGCACGATGCCGGGGCGTTCGACGCCGCCGATGCCGGCCAGGTCGTCGCAGTGGTGGAGCAAGGCGTTGACCAGCGTTCCGGCGGCGTGGCCGGGCGCCGGATGCACGACGAGACCGGCCGGCTTGTCGATCACGACGATGTCGGCATCCTCGTAGACAATGTCGAGTGCGCGCGCCTCGGCCTGGGGAATGGCCGGTGCGGGCGGCGGCACCTGCACCACGAAGGTCTGGCCGGCTTTCGCCGTGTCGGACGGCCGCGCGGGGAGTCCATCCCGCGTCACGCGCCCCTCGTGCATGAGCGCCTGGATGCGGGCGCGGGAGAAGCCGGGCAGGGCCGCGGCCAGCCAGACATCGAGCCGCCGGCCGGCGGCCTCCGGCGGAACCGTGCGCTCGAAGCGTGCGGAACCGGCAGCGGCGTTTGTGGCGGGGGTTGTCATTTCGATGCAGAACCGCAGAATATCGAACAAGGAACTCTGAACTTCGAATGATACCTGCGCGCTCTTTCTCTTTCCTTCGACATTCGGAGTTCCTTGTTCGATATTCTGCGGTTCACTTGGCGCCCGCCTTGGGTGGTTCCGGCGGCGGGGTGGGGCGCGATTCCGGCGCGGGGGGGACTCGCAGGCGCCAGACCAGCAGGCCGGCGCCGGTTGCGAACAGCAGGATGCTGATGAACTGGCCGATCGACCAGAATCCGACCTGCATGCGCAGATCGCCCCGCAGCGGTTCGATCAGGAAACGGATCACGGGGTAGGTCATGAAATAGGCGGCCGTGACCACACCCCGCCGGTTTTGCGTGCGGCGATAGAGGAGCGCGAGCAGGACGAACAGCAGCAGGTTGGCGCCCGTCTCGAACAACTGGGTCGGCAGCACCGGGGCGCTGCGCGGGGCATCGCCCGGGATCGCGCCGGTGCTCACGTGCAGCCACCAGGCCGGGCTGTGGGCTGGAAACGTCACGGCCAGGCAGCTTTGCGAAATGCGGCCATGGCAGCAGCCATTCAGGAAGCAGCCGATGCGGCCAAAGGCATGCCCCAGCGGCAGCACGGCCAGCAGGAGGTCCGAAAGACCGAGGAAGGATTCGCGCCGGCGGCGCACGAACACGAACAGCGCCAGCGCCGCGCCGATCATGCCGCCGTAGAACATCAGGCCGCCCTGGTCGATGCGGATGATCGCGGCCGGGTGGCCGGCGAACTCCTGCGTCCAGTGTTCGGCGACGTAGGCCAGGCGCGCGCCCAGCACGCCGGCGAGCATCATCCAGACCACGAGGTTCGAAAGATAGTCTGCGTTGCGGTGCGTGCCGCGCGCCAGGCGCACGGCCGCGTACCAGGCGCAGGCGAACCCCAGCGCCATCATCAGGCCATAGGCCCTGAGCGTGAACGGACCGAGCTGAAAAAGTATGGAATACATGGCGCTCCGTTTTTGTTCGACAGCAGGGACAAAGCGATTTACTTTATACCGCATTCTTTCCTCCGAGACGACAAGGATGATGTGCGCATGACGGACGCGCGCGACTTACAGGTTTTCACCGATCCAATCGGGGTCTTCCCCTGCGCCGGTTGCGGCGTGAAGTTGGATCTTACGGGGCGTACGGCGTTTTCCCCCGTTCGGTGTCCGTCGTGCCGCGCCGAAATGCAGGTTCCGGCGCGTCTGGGCGGCTTCGTGCTGGTGGAACTCCTGGGCGTTGGCGGCATGGGCAGCGCCTACCGGGCGCGCGACGAGTCGCTCAACCGCGACGTGGCCATCAAGATCATGCGGAAAAGTTTCGGCGACGATCCCAAATTCGTCGAGACGTTCCGGCGCGAGGCCCAGACGGCTGCCAAGCTGAACCACCCCAACGTGGTGCAGATCCACTCCTTCGGCGAGTTCAAGGGGCAGCCCTACATTGTCATGGAACTGGTCACCGGCGGCAGCCTGGACCGCCTGATCGCTACGGGCGAACCGCTGGATCAGGCGATGGTGATGCGCCTCGGCATGGAGATTGCTTCTGCGCTGCAGAGCGGCTACCAGATGCAATTGGTTCACGGCGACATCAAGCCGGAGAACATTCTGCTCGACGAAAAGGGCGCGGGCAAGCTGGTGGACTTCGGCATCGCGCAATTGGCGGGCGTCGGCGGCGATTCCAAGGAAGTCTGGGGCACGCCGTACTATGTGGCTCCCGAAAAGGTCCGCCGCCAGCGCACGGACTACCGGGCGGACATCTACAGCCTGGGCGGCACCCTCTTTCATGCGCTCGCCGGCAAGCCTCCATTCGATGGCCCGGACGCGACGGCCGTAGTCAAGGCGCGTTTTCTGAAACCGGCCCCGCCGTTGCGCGAAGTGCGCACGGATATCGATCCCGAGGTCGAAACCATTGTGGCGCGCATGCTGCAGGTCGAATCGTCGATGCGCTACCCGACCTATGAATCCCTGCTGAGCGACATGCGCCGTTTTCTCGATCGCGCCGGCCCATCCGTTCCGTCGGGCAAGAAGGTCATGATGCTGAAGAAAAAAGGGGGCGCCACGACCGGTCCCGTTCCGGTCACCGGCAAGACGGCTCCCGTGAACGCATCGACTACGCTGGCGCCGACGACCGCGGCATCGAGGCCGGCCGGCCGGTTGGTGATCATGAAAAGGGGCGCGTCCGGGAGTTTGGGCGCCACCAGTCTGACCGCGGGTTCGACGGGCGCGCAGGCGGCGTCGTCCGCACCGGCCAAAACCGGTGTTCCGGCTTCGCTCGCGATCGTGCTGGCATTGCTGGGTTTGTTGCTGGTGGGCGGGGTGGCCGCGGGGATCTGGTACATGGCCAGGCATAAAGGCGGTGCGAAGACGGCGCCGGTTGCGAATCCAAATGCGCAGCTCGCGCAGGCCGCGCAGACGGCCGCGATGCTGCAAATCAGCAATTGTTTGCTGCAGGCGCAGGCGGCCGGGTCGAATCTCCTGTCATGGGCGGAAACCGCCGAACAACTTTGCGGGGTCGCCAACAAAGCCGTGGCGGATGTGCTCGGCCCGGAATCGCACGACACCATGATTCCGCTGCGCCCGCCGTCGCCGGTCAAGCCGCCGACTGTCGTGGCCGCGGGCACCAACGTAGTCGGCACCAACGTAGTCGGCACCAACGCGGCGCCACCGGAGGCGCCCGCCCCGCCGCCCACGGACCCGGTGCGGGAGGAGACGCTGAAGGAACCGGCGCTCATCCAGGTGCGCAACATGTACCGCGCCTGGTACCGCATGGATGAGATTGCGGTCGAGGCGACCGCGTTGCGCGACGAAATCGCCGCGGCGCTGGCCGTGGCTGGCACGACGCCGCCCGAGACGTTGGACCTGCACGTGCGGGTGTTCGCCGAACGGATTCCGCCGTTTGCCGCCGGCGCCAAACTCGACGAATCGCGACGCAAACTGGCCAATATTCGCAATGACCTGATTACCGTGAGCAACCTGGTGCAGGTGATCCAAAAACGGCTGGAGCGGGAGGCGGCCGCTGCCAAGCTGCTGGCGGAGCAGGCCGCCGCGGCCGCTGCGGCCGCCAAACTGGAGGCGGAGCGCCAGGCGAAGATCAAGACCGAGATTGCCGGGATCGCGGCGAAGGAGGATGAACTCAAGGACATGCTGCATAAGAACAATTACAATGACGCGCGCCGGCAGTTGCGTATGGTTTACGCCACCCTGACGGAGGAGGAGAGCCTCAAGGCGTATGCGGTCGCGACGCAGCGGGTTGCGCGTCTGGAGGAACTCCGCGATTTCATGGTTACCCATGTGCCGGGCTATCAGCATCCGGATGGCTGGAAGGTCGAGTCCGCCGACAAGAACGGCCTCGTTGTCCGTAGTAAAAATGGCACGAACGAAGTTGCGTGGGCGGATGTCGGCGACGTCCGCATGGTGCTTTTCATGCGGCGTTTTCTCATGGACGAGGAGCTGTCGCGCACCCTCTTGCTGCGCGAGCATGTGCGGACACTGATCGCCGCCGCCCTGTACTGCCGGAAGTTCGTTCCGGAAAACAAGCATGTGCAGGATCTGGCCGATAAGATGCTCGAAAAGGCGGTTTCGCTCCTGCCGGACGCCAAGGACGACATCGCGTTGTTTCTGCCGAACGCGGGCCTCAAGCCCGATCCGGACAAGCCCGCCGGCGACAAACCCGCCACCGACGCCCCGCCGAAATAATCCGATTTTCGGCCCTTTTCGATTTTTCATCAAGAGCGGGCTAGGTACGGTGAACCCGCCCGTTTCCAAACGTTCGATTGTTTCGGATTTGCTTTTTTTGAAAGGCGGCATGGTACTGCGCAAACTATGAACTGGCTTGCTCTTCGTCCGTGGCGGAGGTCTGTCAATGCGCATTGGACCGAAAGAGCGCGACTGTTGTACCCCGTAAGAAAGGCAGCCGCACTCAATACGGTTTTGATTCCCGGCAGCCTCGTCTTGGCGCAACAGGCGTTGCCCTACGAGTGGACCTTGCACTGGTCCGTTTGCGCAGGTGCTTCTTTCTTCGGCGCACTCGTAGGCACAAACTCGTCAATGAAACGTCAACACGCATGCATCTTTCGTTCAAACAAGTTTGGCTGTTGAAGTCGCCCGCCGCCAATGCCCTTGCATGCATGACAACACGGGATCTCGTGTTTACATCGGGACTGCTGGAAAACCTGACTGACGAAGAAGTGAAGGCTGTTTGCTCGCACGAAATGGGGCATCTGAAAGAATCGAGAGCGACCGTGTATTGGCGACTGGCAGGCGCATATGCGTTCTTGCCGTTGTTGTTCCTTCGACCCTTAGAACACACGTTCGACCTCGTAGGCCCTCTTGTTGCCTTCGCATTTGTAAGTTCTTGCTCCCTTCTTTTTAAAAGGTTCGCATGCCGGTTGGAAGTCCGAGCCGACAAAGCTGGAAAAGACAATGAAACACAAGAAGGCGGATATGCCAGAGCACTTGAACGTATCTATCAGGTGAAGCACATGCCTGCAGTCGTACCAGGGAAAAACGCCGTTCACCCGCATCTGTATGACCGGCTGGTTGCGGCCGGGTTAACCCCCGCTTACCCACGTCCGAAAGCGCCAGGGGAAGTCGGAGCCCAGACACTCATTCTTATTGCCTTGGCAGTGATAACAGGCTTGATTGTTCTATGTGCACACAGCTAACACTTTCAACCTAAACCTCTTCTTGCGGTGCGCGCATTCGCGCGCCTGATCACCCATGTCGGCCACACCAACGACCAAACACGCTCGGAAAGGCTCTAAATTCCAGCCGAACTGACCACCGAAAGGTTTGTCAGCCGATATTTGGCGCACGTATCCAGCAATTCCACGAGTTGCCGGTGTGTGGATTTTCGGGCGCACTGAATCAGGACAGTCTGGGTGGGATCGGTTGCAGCGTATTTCTTAAGCCGGGTATCCAGTTGGGTCGTGGTCATCGGTATGTCGTTTACCACATAGACGCCGGATTCGCCCGCATTTTGCGGCAGAACCGCAATGCGAATCATGGTCGGAGGGGTGGGGCGATCGACAACAAGGGTGGGCGATGGACGGAAAGCCTCCAGGTTGGCAAACACGTCCACTGGTTTGATGGCCAGCAGAAAGAAGGCCAGCAACTGGAACGCGACGTCAATCATGGCAGTCAGGTTCAGTTCGACCGGGTGTTGGACAATTGCGCGTGATTTGCGTGCCATGACCGTCTCTTTCTTTACGGATGACAGGGTGTTTGCGAACTCCATCCTGGATACGTTTCAAAACCGGATCGTCTTTGCGTTTTCGCGCCATTCCGCGCGAAAATCTCGCATACCCAACCCGCCAAAACACTCTCCTTCGCGAAACTTCGCGACCTTCGCGGTGAAAGTACTCTCCTGCGCTTGACGCCCCATTGCAGGCGAAAGGCAGGCGAAAAGGCGAAAGGGGGCGAGGGGCGAAACGAAAGGCGAATGATCATATTTTGAAATAGGTAAAAGGCGTAATGCAAAGATTACCGCGCCACCCCAACCAAAGCGCAATATCCCTGCCCCAGTTGCCGTACTGGTCGCGCGCGCGAGGTGGATCAAGCCTCTTAAGGTCAAGTAACGAACGCGCGAAGAAGGGGAACAAAATGGATTTTCGAGGTCGTGCTTACTTTTCTTTTTCTGACGTTGGGCCGATCATCACCCGCACCTGCTTCAGCCGCGCGGCGTCGAAGTGTCGATGCAACCCCGCCTCGACCTTCTTGAGGTGGAAGCGCTGGAATTCGAACAGCCGGGCGCTGTTCGCGATGAAAAGATACAGCACGCCGTTTTCCCACTTGCCCGGCCGCACCACGGTCGCGAACTCCGGCGGCACGACCTGCGACCAGACGAGCGACAGTTCTTCCCGCCACAGATCCTGATCCGGCAGCTTCAATC
>Ga0118677_10011536_pt1 | contig 13210 bp, 12 predicted proteins | sample AliMusrvi5mmetaG_FD_86154 | JGI IMG/M metagenome (GOLD analysis project Ga0118677, IMG submission 86154)
CTGGACGAAATGTTTACTATGCGCTATTGAATGAAAATAAACAAGCTTTATCACAATTAATAAACCTAGCATCTAAAAGCTCTTGGATAGTTAACCTGATTTCCAATCATCCTATATTGTTAGATGAACTTCTTGATTCACAGTCATTATATTCTCCTGTAACAAGGCAAAGTTTGAACGATGAGCTTAATTATTTTTTGCAACAAATCAATGTAGATGATATGGATGAGCTTTTAAATGCCTTACGGCAATTTAAAAATGCAAATATACTTAGAATTGCGGCTGCCGACTTATACGGAATCATATCTATTAGTGTTATTAGTGATTATTTATCACTATTGGCAGAAGTTATTCTGGAATATGTTTTACAACATGCATGGCGTTTGACAGTTCTACGTCATGGCACACCACCCCAAACAAATCTAGGTCAAATTAAAGGATTTGGCATCATTGCGTATGGGAAGCTAGGAGGACTTGAATTAAGTTACTCTTCAGATTTGGATTTGGTTTTTCTCTATGGTGGCGTGAGTGACACTACGCTTACAGTGGGTGAAAACCCAATTCCCTGTGCTCAATTTTACGCTAAAGTAGTTAAGCGCATGGTCGTTATTCTTACTACTCATGTTCATTCGGGTACACTTTACGAAATTGATTTGAGGCTTCGTCCTAGCGGTAACTCGGGTCTCTTAGTCAGTAGTCTTGAAGCCTATCAAACTTATCAATTGGAAAACTCTTGGACATGGGAGCAACAAGCTCTGGTGCGCGCAAGATTCATTACTGGTGATGCAATTATAGCAGACAGTTTCCATATCATACGTCAACGCTCACTATGTAGAAAACGCGATACAATGTTGTTGAAAAGTGAGGTTTTGGAGATGCGTTGTAAAATGCGTCAAAATTTGGAGGTTAAAATTACTGGACGATTTGATCTAAAGCAAGCAATTGGTTGTATTGCAGATATCGAGTTTATAGTACAATTCGCTGTGTTGGCACTTTCGTATGAACATCATAACCTCATTCGATGGACAGATGTTTTACGCTTATTGGTCTGCTTACAAGAAATTGGTTTTTTTTCTGTGGAAGAGACTGAACTATTGAGCAATGCTTATTGCCAATTTCGCGAACAGTCTCATCATGCTGCATTGCTTGAGCAATCAGCTACCGCCTCTGAGAACGATTTTGTTTCGATTCGTTCTAGGGTTGCAACTGTTTGGCATGACAAAATTGAACGAACATAATATCTATATTCTTTTACTAACATATCTATCGGAGACAAATCGATGACGATGGACGACAGAGATGGCGTCATCTGGCTGGATGGCGAATGGTTGCCTTGGAGGGATGCCAAGACTCATGTACTGACTCATACTCTTCATTATGGATGTGGAGTTTTTGAAGGTTTAAGAGCATATCAAACTGCTAAGGGTACTGCAATTTTCCGTTTGCGTGACCATACTGATCGTTTATTCCGATCAGCAAAAATTCTGAATATTAAAATTCCTTTTGATAAGGATTTATTAGATCAGGTCCAGATTGAAGCCGTGAAAAGGAATAATCTTTCTAGTGCTTATATTCGCCCTATGTGTTTCTTAGGTGCAGAGGGCATGGGTTTACACGCCGCAAATCTAACCACTCATGTTATGGTAGCGGCTTGGGAATGGGGAAGTTACCTCGGGAATGATGGTATTGAGAAGGGTATAAAGGTTCGCACATCATCCTACGCTCGTAATCATATTAATAGTTTGATGTGTAAGGCTAAAGCTAATGGAAACTATTTAAACTCTATTCTAGCCGTTCAGGAAGCGGTTTCATGTGGCTGTGATGAGGCTTTGTTGTTGGACCATGAGGGATATGTGGCAGAAGGTAGCGGTGAGAATATATTTATTGTCCGCCGAGGTAAGCTTTTTACCCCTGACTTAACTTCAGCCCTTGAAGGTATCACACGCGAGACGGTCATGACGATAGCCTCAGAACTTGATATTGAAGTCGTTGAGAAGAGAATAACCCGCGATGAAGTTTATGTGGCTGATGAGGTTTTCTTTACCGGCACTGCGGCTGAGGTCACTCCAGTTAGAATTTTGGATGGTCGTGAGATTGGAAACGGAAGTCGAGGGCCAGTTACTACACAAATCCAATCCATTTATTTCGACTATGTGCATGGTCGTAGAGTAGACCACAGTGAGTGGTTAAGCTATTCAAGCTGAAATGTGTATCTTACTAGGGTAATCCATGTCTAATCAAACTATTAAAAAAGTAGCCTTAGCCTATTCAGGTGGTCTCGATACCTCTGTGATCTTAAAATGGTTAGAAGAAACCTATAATTGCGATGTCGTTACTTTTACTGCCGATATCGGCCAGGGCGAAGAAGTAGAGCCGGCCCGTGCTAAGGCTAAAGCCATGGGGATCAAAGAAATCTATATCGACGATCTTCAAGAGGAATTTGTCCGGGATTTCGTATATCCAATGTTCCGCGCCAACACCGTTTATGAAGGTGAATACTTGCTCGGAACATCGATTGCCCGTCCACTAATAGCGAAACGTTTGATTGAGATTGTCAACCAAACGGGTTGTGATGCTATTTGTCACGGTGCGACTGGCAAGGGGAATGATCAAGTACGCTTTGAATTGGGCGCTTACGCCCTAAAACCTGACATTAAAGTTATCGCTCCCTGGCGTGAATGGGATTTAACTTCCCGTGAAACTTTGTTGGCCTACGCCGAGAAGCACAACATACCCATTGAGATGAAACGCGGCAAGTCTTCACCCTATTCTATGGATGCTAACCTGCTGCATATCTCATACGAAGGTGTCATTCTCGAAGATCCCTGGGCTGAACCCGAAGAAGACATGTGGCGCTGGACGGTCTCACCCGAATCCGCTCCGGATCAACCTCTTTACTTGGAGTTGACTTACGATCAGGGCGATATTGTTGCCATTGATGGAGAGCAATTAAGTCCGGCGAAGGTTTTGGCTAAACTCAATTATGTAGGTGGTGCCAACGGCGTGGGTCGTTTGGACATTGTGGAAAACCGCTATGTTGGTATGAAATCCCGTGGTTGCTATGAAACCCCTGGTGGCACAATCATGCTAAAGGCTCATCGTGCGATTGAATCACTGACGCTAGATAGAGAAGTAGCCCACCTCAAAGATGATTTAATGCCCCGCTACGCTAGTTTGATCTACAACGGTTATTGGTGGAGTCCAGAGCGATTGATGCTGCAACAGATGATTGATGCATCCCAAGTCAATGTTAACGGCCAAGTAAGGTTGAAGCTGTATAAAGGCTCTGTCAGCGTCGTCGGTCGAAAATCGGAAACCAACAGCCTTTTCGACATGAACATTGCCACCTTCGAAGACGACAAAGGGGCTTACAACCAAAAAGATGCCGAGGGGTTCATTAAGCTGAATGCTCTCCGATTGAGGATTGCCGGTAAGAAGGGGGTTAAATTTACGGAAACAAGATAAATATAAAATAACCAATGAACAGCATCAAATGGATTATGCCTTGTAAGATATTTGCCCCCCCGCTGACAAAAGTAATGAGGGTAATTAATAAAGTTGCCATCAACAATGTCGAATTAGTGCCATCCAGTCCCAATGTCAACTCCACGCCCTGGGATGACGCGGCAATCAGAATGATGGGTACGGTAAGTCCGATGGTCGAGAGTGTCGTTCCTAGGCAAATGTTGACTGCCCGTTGCATCCGGTTAGCTAGGGCAGCGCGGATCGCGCCTAAGCCTTCGGGGGTCAAGCCTAGGCTAGCGATAATCAATCCTCCCAAGGCGGTTGGGGCTTTGAGTTCGATGATACCGTAATTGACCGCCTCCCCTAAATATTCTGACAGCAAAACCACCGGAATTAACGAAATCACCATCCCGGCACCTAGCTTAAGGAGAGTCCCCCAATTTCTGTCTTGAATATTGGGGGAGTGCAGTTCGGTGGAATGTGGATTGGTGGATGCATGGTCGAAATAGGATCGGTGTCGACCGGTCTGGATCATCAGAAAAAGCAGATATACGACTACGGAAAGTGTGCCTAGGTAGATTTCTTGGCGCAGATCCAGGGTAGGCCCTTTAGAGGAAACAGTGTAGTTCGGCATGATCAGCAGCATCATAGACAGCGGTGCGATCAATTGCACAAAAGATAGTGCGCCGCGTAAGTTAAACCCTTGTTCCCGGTGTCGCCAGCCTCCGCTAGTTATCGCCGCGCCAACCATGCCATTCATTGTGATCATCAATATGGCAAAGACGGTATCGCGCAACAGGCCGGGATTATTTTTTCCATTGAACATCATTTGCAACATCAAACTGACTTCGATGATGGTCGCAGCCAGCGTCAATACCAAGGTGCCATAAGGCTCTGGTAACAAGTCGGCCAAATGGTCGGCGTTACGGACCACGGAGAGCACGCAACCCAGCATCAAGACGAAAACCCCCACCCCCAAGCCGATGATCAACCGTTGTTCGTGTAAAATGGGGAATGCATCACCATACCAATGCAGCCCCCCCCATAAAATCCAGCCTAGGCTGATTGACGCAATTCCTACGATTTGGCTTGCGGAGTGCTGTTTGGTAGTTGGCGGGGTTAAGGCGGTCTTTGCCCTATGTTTTCTTTTGCGCATCGGCTGGGGCGGGAATTTAAATGTTATGGCTTAGTATAAGGCAATGTATCCAACAATTCTCACTTTGAGCGCTCTTTCTTTCATGAAATTTGACCAAGGAAAAAATCTCCGTTATAATGCGTCTATAAATAGTTGATGCAATAAGTCGATTAGCGGGGTATAGCGCAGTCTGGTAGCGCGTCTGCTTTGGGAGCAGAATGTCGGGAGTTCGAATCTCTCTACCCCGACCAACCTTTTAGAAGCGCTTGTAGCTCAGCCGGATAGAGCATCGGCCTTCTAAGCCGAGGGTCGCAGGTTCGAGTCCTGCCAAGCGCGCCAATAACCATATTATGGTGACCGTAGCTCAGTTGGTAGAGTCCAGGATTGTGATTCCTGTTGTCGTGGGTTCGAGCCCCATCGGTCACCCCATCTTCGGGCCATTAGCTCAGTTGGTAGAGCAGCGGACTCTTAATCCGTTTGTCGTAGGTTCGACCCCTACATGGCCCACCAAAATCAATCAGTTAGCCGCAAGTTTCCCACGCAAGATTACAAGTGCGGGACTTTTGCGGGACTCTTTCTCACAAACTTTGTTGGCTGCCTCTATCAAGCTAGTGATTTCTGCCGAGGAATAGTGAGTGGTGATTCTCCCTGACTTATGCCCAAGCAAATCCTGCCTGTCCTCATAGCTGACGCCTGCTGCTCGCAAACGCCTACCAAAAGTATGCTTAAGATCATGAACCCGCACATTTTGTATACCCGACGATTTTTTAGCTTCCCTCCATCCCGAATTGTTCATTCGTTGGATAGGCTTGCCCCTAAATGAAAAAACGAACTCGGGGTGCTGTCCACGAACGGATTCAATCACTGAACTAGCAACACGATTCAGGACGATCAATCGGTCAATTCTGTTTTTCACATTTTGACCTGGAACAATAAATACACTCGTACTTAGTTCCGGGATAGCTATTTCCCATTCCCATTTCAAACTACAAACCTCTCGTTCCCGGCAACCAGTATTCACTTTGAACAAAGCCATGTTGGCGAGGTGAATTGGCAACTCCTTAAACAATTTCTCCTGCTCATCCCAGTTTAGAGGATAAGGTTTCCGCAAATCGAATTCCGGTAGTAACTTGATCTTAGGGGATGACTGAAGCCAACTGAGTCCATACTCGTCAATCCACTCGGTGGCCGCTAGGTTCAAAATGTGCCTGACGACCTTCAAAGCTTGATTAATTGTGCGGGTCTTAACCCCTTCATTGCGGCGAGCCTCAATAAAAGGGGCCAATGTTCCCATATGCACAGATTCCAATGGTAAATCACCAATAAATGAGTCCAATTTTTTCAACCAGCTTGCATCATCCTTAATACTAGATTTAAAGCTTTCGTTAAGGTGCTTGGTGGCGGCCTGACGAAAGGTTCTATCGGGGCGAACCCCATAGACTTCAGCTTGCCGTGTTTCTTCCAAGCGTCGGGCTAAGTATCTTTCGGCTTCCCGCAAGTCGCTCGTTCCAGTGCTTTCGCAAAAGCGGCGGCCTCTGACTTGCTTGTCGATGTGCCATAGCCCATTCCTCTTGATGAGGCCCGGTGTGCGTTTTTGTTTGGTTTTTGACATGTGTCAACTCCTAAAACTTTCTGCGCCGGGCGTCCGTTGCAAGACTTATAATCCTCTGCCCAAGCGTCAAGGTCAAGACGGTCAAATGCAATGCCCTGATCGCCAATAGGAATTTCAATTAGGCAAGGGCGAACTGTTTGGTTGAAGCGGTTGCGGTCCATCCCCAGGTAGGTTGGCGCATCCCGCAACCGGATCAACCTCGACTTGCAACCGAAAACGAGGCAGAGTCCGTAGGCGAAATGCCGCTGGAACGCCTGCAACTGGGGCTGGACCGGGCCTTGCGCGGCGACTACCGCCCGCCGCCGCTGTTTGGCCTGGTCCTGGAAACCGCCAGTGGCAATCTGCGCCCGCTGGCCGTGCCGCCGTTCTTCGACCGGGTGTTGCAACGGGCCGTGGCGCAAATCATCAACCCCGCGCTGGAATCCTCCCAATACCGCCACAGTTACGGCTACCGCGCCGGACGTTCGCGGATGAACGCCCGCGACGCGGTGCAAGCCGCCAGTCGGCAAGGCTACCAGTGGGTGTATGAATCCGACATCGCCGATTTTTTCGACAGCGTTGACCGGGGGCGGCTTGAAGTCCGCCTGCGGGCGCTGTATGGCGAAGACCCGATGGTGGACCTGCTGCTCGATTGGATGGGCCAGCCGGTGGAATACCAAGGCCAGACCATTGCCCGCAAGGCCGGTCTGCCGCAAGGCTCGCCGCTCAGCCCGGCGATGGCTAATTTGATGCTGGACGATTTCGACGGCGACATGGAGGTTCTGGGCTTCAAGCTGATCCGCTTCGCCGACGATTTCGTCGTCCTCTGCAAAAGCCGGGGACAGGCCGAAAGCGCCAGTCGTGCCGCCGCCGCGTCCCTGGCCGAGCATGGGCTGGGCCTGAACCCCGACAAATCCCGCATCAGTGCCTCGGCGGATGGCTTCCGCTATCTGGGCTATCTGTTCGTCAACGACTTGGCGGTGGACGTGTCCGGCCACAAGTCGGAAACCCAGGTCAAGCCGGAAATACCCCCCAACTCCTGGCTGGCCCGTCTAGCCGGACGCACACCGTTGCCGGTCGATGGGGTTGAAATTAGCCGTCATTCCGGCATGGACCGCCGGAATCCAGATTGCATGGATGCCCCAAATCCGCGCCATCCCTGGAGCCTAGGTTCCGGCGTCCCCTGCCGGAACGACGAGGAAACGCTCAATTCAACAGCATTGCCCCCAGAGGGAGAGGGGGCCAAACCAGCCAAAATCGGCGCAATGGACGACCTCGGCCAAATGCTCTGCATCACTGGCGAACGCGCCACCCTGTCCACCCACGCCGGCCGCTTGCGCGTGGAACGCGGCGAGCAAACCCTGCACGACCTGCCCTGGCGCAACCTGCAAGCCGTGGTCTTGTTTGGCTCCCACACCCTCACCACCCCGGCGCTGCAAGCGGCCCTCAAGCAAGCCGTGCCGGTGCATTTCGCCGGGGCGGTCGGCGGTTATCGCGGCGTGTTGTGGACCGGCAGGCCCGCCGAACCCGGCTGCGGCCTGTGGCTGAAACAGGCCAACCTGTTTGCCGACCCCGCCAACGCCCTGCTGTCGTTCGGCTACACCTTGCTGAACGGCTATGTGGAAACCCTGCTCCATGCCGACGGCCTGCTGCCCTGGCTGGGTTTCTACCACCAGGCGCATGGCCGCCACGCCACCTTGGCCTCCGACCTGATGGAGCCTTTCCGCCATTTGGTCGAGCGCACCGTCCTCTCCGCCGTCCAGCGCCATGAACTTAAAGCCCAAGACTTCTTCATTGCCGCGAACGGCGCATGCATGATGCAAAAAGAGGCCCGCCGCGTCTTCTTCGCCCAGTTGTTGGATCGCTTCAACACCCCGCTCGCGGCCTACGGCGAAGACGTGGCGCTGACCCCTGTGCAGCACATCCACCGGCAAAACTTGTCGCTGACGGGCTGGTTAATGCGGGGCGAGGCTTTCCAAGCTTTTCGGACGCGGTGAGAATATATCTCGTCATTCCGGCAGGGATGCCGGAATCCAGCGTCCATGGATGGCAATCTGTGGGGCATAATCGCTTCTAAAATAATCTACGATCAGGATTCTTCACCATGCACATCTACTTGGCCTGCTTCGACATCAGCGACGACAAGAACCGCGACCGGGCGGGCAAGGAACTTTTGACCTATGGGGACCGTGTGCAGAAATCCGTGTTTGAAATCGCCATCCGCCGCCCGGAGGACTTCGCCTCAAGCTGGCCCCGCTGCTGGAAGACGGCGACGACTTCCGCTTCTACCGCCTGTGCGCCGACTGCCGCAGCCAGTCCTTTGGCACTCGCGGCGAACGCCTCGCCCAATTCCCGCCGGCGGTGGTGGTTTAGGCATTTGGTGAACCTCCGCACCCTATTGGGGCAGATGCTAAAAATCTGCTATTCCTACTTGGCAATCAACAGGTTACGGGCAATAAACCGGAATGTTTGTATGGTCTAGCCCACCAAACCAATGGAATCAACAGCTTAATGCTTGCAAATGATGAGAAAACGGCTTAAAATACCCTCACTGCTGCGACATCGACAGAGGTTCACCAAATAGGCCATTCCAGGCCACACGCTGCGTGGGCTCTAGGGCCAAGAGTCGCAGTAGTACTAGCCGCTAAGGCTGTTGAAACCTGATCCGTTGCGCACAATCAGCCAGCCATTTTGTCGCAGTAGTACTAGCCGCTAAGGCTGTTGAAACAAAAGAAGAAGACTGATTCAGGTGCCAGGAGATGGGTCGCAGTAGTACTAGCCGCTAAGGCTGTTGAAACTCTCCAAATGTTAAATTAAAAACAAGGCTCGTTTTGTTGTCGCAGTAGTACTAGCCGCTAAGGCTGTTGAAACCCGCTCGTCATCCAGTTTACGATGTTCTGGGTCTAGTCGCAGTAGTACTAGCCGCTAAGGCTGTTGAAACAAAATGATTCGCCATCTGTGGTCGTCAGTTGCAAGGTAGTCGCAGTAGTACTAGCCGCTAAGGCTGTTGAAACTTGAGAACATTGGTTGCTTCAGCGAATCGCTTGAGTCGCAGTAGTACTAGCCGCTAAGGCTGTTGAAACTTAAGGATATTTTTATGTCCTTTTGAACATCTAAAATGTCGCAGTAGTACTAGCCGCTAAGGCTGTTGAAACGTATTTGGTATTAATACGTCAATCAACGCAGCAGGTGTGAGAGTCGCAGTTGTACTAGCCGCTAAGGCTGTTGAAACTTTCTACATTGAATAGCGAACCGCAAATGTCCTGCGTGTCGCAGTAGTACTAGCCGCTAAGGCTGTTGAAACTACCAAGGTTGGCGAGTTGGCCGGGGTTATGTTGGTTTGTCGCAGTAGTACTAGCCGCTAAGGCTGTTGAAACTTACATTGCATTGTTTTAAATGCTGTGTACATGATAGTCGCAGTAGTACTAGCCGCTAAGGCTGTTGAAACACTAGTTAAAAAGCCATAACTCACCTCAATGGGCAAGTCGCAGTAGTACTAGCCGCTAAGGCTGTTGAAACTCTAGAGGTCTGAGTTGCAACCTCAACCATTTCTGTCGCAGTAGTACTAGCCGCTAAGGCCGTTGAAACAAATTCCCATCTTTGGCTTTGTAAAGAGTGTCGGTCGCAGTAGTACTAGCCGCCAATCATATTCATCAAGGTTGATTTCCTTGAGGATTTATTTGCTGGAAATGGGCCGAAGTTCGGCCCTCACCTTCCTAAATCCTCTTTTGCGTATGCGCCAAATAGACATTCACAGCCAGTCCAATCGCACAGCAAGCAACCGGCACGGCCTGTGGCGGCACTGGAAAGGGGAAGGTCAACCCGAGCAACAAAACATACAAGATGCCAAGCAAAGCAAAAAAGCTATACCGATGGGCCAGTGGGCTTGAATAGTCGAAGTTCGACTGCTTGATTTTGCGCCGTGCCAGCCCGTCCATGGCGAAGGGAAATAGGATTGCCAGCAAGAACGGCCACCAGGCCAGCATCAGGAAAAACCGCATCATAGATTGGTAGATGCTATCCCACAGCACTTGAAGCCTAGCGGCAATGAACGGGAACAGGTTTTCCCTGCCAATGTCCTGAAATCCAATGGAACTCTGCCGCTCGTGTTCGCTGGGGATGAAGTAGCGGTACACCCTGTCCTTTACGCCGGTTCGCACAAACAGCCGGTCAAACCAAGCCGTGGCGGTGTGGCGGATTTCGGCATCCTTTTCCTTTCCAAGGTAGGACACGACCATCGCATCCTCGGTGTGCTGGACCGTCTTCAGCCAATCGTCGGACACCAGGGCCGCGACGAAGACGACTTCCAACTGCCAGATCATCAGGCTCAACAGGATGCTACGCTGCATCCGCTTGGCCTTGCCCCTTGGGATTACCGTCCAACACTGACAGCATTCGCTCTGGCAGGAGTTGTTGTCGCAGTCCCATAGCCGTCTCGCCCGGAATCTCGTTGCTTAATTCTTGGATCAGCGTATCGACGAACAGTGCCAATCGGCTCCTGTCCGCCAAGGACTGCTTGAACAAGCCATCATGGTAAGCCCGCAATGCCTGCGATAGGCTGCGGGCGGTGATCTGTACATCAATGTCGGTGTCGGCAAAGTGCAGCCTCAGATATTCCATGGCCTTCTGGGAAACCTCCTGTGTACCGGGCCAGTCGGTTTCGAGCAGGGCCAGTATTTTCCGTTCGTGCGGATGCTGTCCGCACCAGCCTTTTAGAGGTTTGGGGTTAATGGCGGTTTTTGTCATGCTTTCCTTCTTGTTGATGGTGGTGGTGTGGGTTCCCTGTCCAGGCGGGAGCGCAGCACAGGCAAGCGGCCTTTGACGATGCGACCGCCCGACAGCTTGGGCGTGTAGTGCAGGTCGGGCAATTGCCCAAGCAGTTGCGGGGCGAACAGGTCGCCCTCCTCCTCCATCAGGCGCTCGCCAATGTTGCCGGAGAACACCGCCGGGTTTGAAGAATGGGTCGATACGCCCTGCGTCCGCATGATGTACTTCAGCCTAGTCTTCGGCAGGTTGTCGGTGATGTACTCCTGGGTTTCCGCGTCCATTACGCGCAAGGCAATCAGGTTGTTGACGTTGCCGAGTATCTGCCGCGCCTTGGCCTCCGATCCGGTCCTCGCCGCAAAGTCGGCGAAGGTCTGGGTGGCGATTGACAGCCTGAACTTCGCCTCGCGCCCCTTGTTCAACAACTGGATGCAGGGGTCGTTGATGACTTCGGCGGCTTCGTCCACGAAAATGTTGACCGGGCGGTTGTCTAGCCCATAGTTGTAGCGGTCCCCAGCCACCGAAGCCAAGTCAGCCAGCAGGATCGAGCCAATCGCGCTGCCCACCATGCCGTCCGACAAGGAATCCAGGCCAATGTAGGCGACCTGGGCTTGGTTGATGATCCTAGCCGAGTCGGTGATCGGGCGGGTGTCGTCAATGTCATTGGGGTCGGGCGACAGCAGCGGCCCGAGCGTACCCGAGGTCAGCATGTTCATGACCGGCAGCAAGGAGGCCACCATTTTGCCGAGGGGTGCGGTCGTGCTCGAACATCGACACCAGACCCTCCAAGTCCATGTTGGGGTGGGTGGCTTGGACGGTATCCCGGTAATGCCTGACCAAGGCCATTGCACGGCCTTCGCTGTCCTTGGCCTTGAGGTTTAAACGGTTCTTCCATCCGTTCTCAAGCACCCGGTCGAAATACCGTTCCAAGGCACGGACGACCAATGTGGCGGAGCCGCCTTCAAGGTAACGCCGCAGCTTTACCAAAGTTGGCCTTTGTTCCAGTGCGAACAAGCCCTGCACGATGTTGTCGAGCGACTTTTGCCCAAACGCCTTGAACGGGTCGGAACTACCCTCGCCGGGGATGACGCTGGCAATCCGGCTGGCGACTTCCGACGAGCGGTTGAAGTTGCGCAGCGGGTCTAGCCTAACGCTGTTTTCCGGGAACGCCGGATGGAAATGGACAAACCGGCTAGGGTTTCCGGCGAGTCGGCAAGCCCGTTCCGCGCAGTCCCGCAAATCCTTGTCGCCCTTGGGGTCGATGACGATGACCGCCTCGCCGCGCAACACGGCCTGAGTCACCAAAAATGTCGAACAGCCGTGTTTTACCCGCGCCGGTCGTGCCGACGATCAAGGTGTGTCCCGCCGTGTGGCTGATGGGCTGGAAAACCTCGTCTTCGCGGGTTTCCAGCCCGTAGACCCGTGTGCCCCCATGCGCTGGTGATCGGGTGGGATGAGCCCTGTAGATCGAGCGCGTCTCTTTGCGTTGCGCCCGACATTTGGGTTCATCGGCAAAAGTTTCAGGAATCCCCGCCCAGTCATGCGAATAAATGCCTAGACGCACAAACGGAGTTTTGGCGCGGCGATATTGCATAGGAAACCCCCAATGCAGTTATACAACGTTGGGCAACGGCCCCATCGTTGCCCAACATTCCAGCACCGGATCATAGGCATCGTAGCATATGCCCAATGCCGTTGGCGCAACCAACCGTCAGAATGTCGGGCGCAACGCAAAGAGACGTGCCCGACCTACAGGGCTGAGTCGTTGATACCTGCAACTCACACCGTTCCCAAGCCCCTGCTTGGGAATGCTGTTATGGAAGCTCCGGCTTCCTATCGATTCAGGAAGCTGGAGCTTCCTCTAGTGGGTTCCCAAGCTGGAGCTTGGGAACCAGCGCAACAGCCCCGCCTTTTTTGCCCGCCGAAGGATACCCAAAGTGCCGATACGGCGAATGCCAAAACGTTCGGCAACCCGGCGCGCCCGTGCGTCGTCGAGTAATACCGTGCTACCCTGAATTGTATTTGCCAAAGCAATTGCTTCCGCCTCGCCCCGGTCAACCAAGATCAACAAAGCTTGCAACAACTCCGCTTCCGGGGCTTTGATTTCCAGCCATGTCAGTTGGCTGACTTCATGGGAGCCGGGAAGTCCACGCCCCTTCACTGTCACCTCTTCCCAAACCGCCGGGGGAGCGAACACTTGGGCATACAGTCTCCGCAGCAAATCTAACTGGTCGATGATTGCCAGCGCAATCAAT
>Ga0118677_10011540_pt1 | contig 13207 bp, 10 predicted proteins | sample AliMusrvi5mmetaG_FD_86154 | JGI IMG/M metagenome (GOLD analysis project Ga0118677, IMG submission 86154)
CCTAGTCTCGTGGGCTCGGAGATGTGTATAAGACACAGGCCCCGCAGGGCGCCCACCTCCTTCGACACCTGCTGGACGGTCCAGCGGTTCGTCACCGCGGCCTCGGCCAGGTCCAGGCGCTTGTCGTCCGGGGCCTTGATCAGCTTCACGAACTGCGTGGGCGACAGCTGGTTCCGCAGGTGCTCGGGCAGGCTGTCCGTGCTGAGCACCTGGGTCAGCAGGTTCTTGTCGAGAAACATCCAGGAGCGGCCTTCGTGCGCCATCTCGGAATCCAGGAGCGGCAGCAGGTGCTGGCCGAGCGTAGTGGCACCGGCGCAGGCCTCGCGGGAAATGGTGAGAAACGGGTAACCGGAGTCGCTGAACGCGGGATGGGTGCCACTGGCCGGGGCGCCCAGGCGCGTGTTGAAGATCGTGAGTCCGTGTTCGAGGTAGGTGTGCGAGCTCATGGGGCAAATGAGTTGGGGAAGTTTCTGGGGACCAACGGGCGGCCGCGCACGGGAAGGAATCTCGGGTGATCGGTCTCCCTCACTGGGCAGTATAGTCCGCCCGCCACCACCCCGCCACAGGATTTGCTGCGCATCCCTTGCTCTGGCTCAGGCCCAATCGCAGGGCCGGCGCCTAGCGCGCCGCCCGGAAACAAGAAAACCCATCGAGGCGATGGGTTGAAAATGGTGCGGCCATAGGGAGTCGAACCCCAAACCTCCAGATTCGTAGTCTGGCGCTCTATCCAGTTGAGCTATGGCCGCGTGAGGGTGCGAAAAAGCAGGGATTGATACCCGAGTGCAAGCGCGAACTTACCCGCCGCTCGGGCGCCAATCAATCAGCTCCAGCTGCAGCAGTTTTCGATCGTTGAAGTGGTTCCAGGTGACCTGCACGGCGAGGTCCAGCGGCATGCCCACCGGCGGCACGCGATCGGCGAGCTTCCAAGCCACGCCATGAAGCCGGCGCCCGCGGCCGTTCTCGAAGTTGAACCGGAAATGCTGGCCCTTGAAGACCTCCGGCGCCTGGCGGAGCACCACTCCGCTGACCCCAAACACGGGCTCGGGGTTGCCCTGGCCGAAGGGGTGCAGCGCCTCCAGCTCAGTCATGAATTGCTCGTGCAGCTGGCCGGGCTCGACCCACGCCGACAGCGCCAGCTCGCGCTGGCCAATGCTTCCGCCGGACTGGATCCGGACCGTCTCGGCAAACTGCTCGCGGAAGGCCGGCAGGCGGGACTTCTCGATCGCGATGCCGACCGCCATGGGATGCCCGCCCCAGCTCGCCAGCGGGGCGCCGCACACGCCGAGGATGTCCACCAGGCTGAGGCCGTCGATGCTGCGGCCGGAGCCCTTGGCGAGCTCGCCCTCGTTGCCGAGGACGATGCAGGGCCGGTGGTATTTCCGGGAGACGCGGCCGGCGACGATGCCAACCACGCCCGGATGCCAGTCGTCGCTGTAGAGCACGATCCCGGGAGACTCGGCGTACTGCGTCTCGATGAGCCGCTCGGCCTCCTCCGTGATGCGGCGCTCGATGTCCTGGCGCTCGCGATTGAAGGCGTCGAGCTGCCGGGCGGTCTCGGCGCAGAAGGTGTCGTCGTCGCTGAGCAGCAGCTCGACCGACAGCGCGGCGTCGGCCAGGCGGCCCGAGGCGTTGATGCGCGGCCCAAGGCGGAAGGAGATGTCGACCGGGTTGATGCCGTTGGCGGGCTTGACCGACGCCACGGCCATCAGGGCGCGAAGGCCGGGCCGGCGCGTCTCCTGCAGGATGCGCAAGCCGTGGCGCGCGAGAATGCGGTTCTCGCCCAGCAGCGGCACGAGGTCGGCGACGGTGCCAAGCGCGACGAGGTCGAGGTAGTCCCGGAGCTTGAGCGCGAGCGCCACGGGGTGCTGCTCAAGCCGGAGCTGCTTCACGAGGCCGTGGGCAAGCTTGAAGACCAGGCCGACGGTGCAGAGGTTGCGCCACGGCGCGTCGGCGCCGGAGGTGTCGCCGTCCACGTGCGGGTTCACCAGCAGGCCCTGGCTCAGCACGGCCTCCTTCGAGCGGTGATGGTCGATGACGATGACGTCGATGCCTTGGCCGATGAGGTAGGCCACCTCGTCGTGGGAATTGGTGCCGCAGTCGAGCGCGATGAACAGCGCGGGGCGTCCGCCCTCGAGCGCGCGGTCAATGGCGCTGCGGGAAAGGCCGTAGCCGTCCTCGGACCGCCGCGGCACGACAAAGCGCGGCTGCAGGCCGAAGCAGCGCAGCACGCTGACCAGCAGCGCGGTGCTGCTGACGCCGTCCACGTCGTAGTCGCCCAGCACGACGACCGACTCCTGGCCCGCAATGGCCGCCCGCAGGCGGGTGGCGGCGGCCTCCAGCCGGCGCAGGAGGAACGGGTCGCCGAGCCCGGCCAGGGCCGGGGCGAGGAAGGCGGCCGTGGTGGCGGGGTCGCTGTGCCCGTTGCGCAGCAGCAGCTCGGCCAGCACGGGGCTCACGCCCACGGCGCGGCTGAGCGCCTCGACCTCGGCGGCCGGCGGGGGAGTGTAGAGCCAACGCATGGATCCCGAAGGCGGATAATCGCAACCCGAAGGCGGGGAAGACTGCGACCGCGGGGTGAACCGTCGGAAACCAGCCGTCCGCCCTCGAATTTACGCCGCGTTTATTCGGAGGCCTTGCTCGAACCCGTCCACTCGTACTTCGGGGCGACGTCGGCGTGCGCCTCGACGTGCTTCCGGTCACCCTTGTGCCACCAGTAGAACACCTGGGCGGCAATGAAGATGGCGGAGAACGTGGAGGTGACGATACCCACGAGGAAGGTGAACGAGATGTCGCGGAGGACGCCGCCGCCGAACACGAAAAGCGACAGCGCAGCGAGGAACGTGGTGGTCGCCGTCATGATCGTGCGGGCGAACACCTTGTTGATGGCCGAGTTGATGACGTCGCGGAGGTGGCCCGTCGGGTTGATCTTCAGCTCCTCGCGGATGCGGTCGAACACGACGACGGTCTCGTTGATCGAGTAACCGACAACGCAGAGGATGGCCGCGACCATGGGGGCGGAGAACTGGTGCCCGAAGAGCACGAAGATGCCGATGTTCATCAGCACGTCGTGCAGCGTGGAGGCCATGGCGCCGACGCCGAAGCCGAACTCGAAGCGGAAGGCGATGTAGAGGAGGATGACCGCCATGGAGGCGCCGATGGCGAGCAGGGCGTTCCACTCGATCTCCTTGCCGATGGAGGCGCCGATGTGGCTCTTGCCCACGACCTCAAGGCCGGCGGCGGGGAAGTTCTGCTGCAAGGCCGAGATGAGGACGCCGGCCTTGCCCTCCGGGGTCTCGATGTTGAGGGTCTCCTTGCCGCCGCCGATGGGCGAGACGTAGGTCGGGCTGACCTCGGTGAGGCCGGCGGACTTGGCGATCTCCTTGATGCGACTGAGGTCGACCTTCTGCTTGTACTCGATGCTGACCAGGTCGCCGCCGGCAAAGTCGATGCCGTAGATGCGCGGGCCCTGGTAGACCACATAGGCGATGCTGACCACGACGAGCGCGACGGAGCCGATGGCCGCGGGCTTGCCGTATTTGACGAAGTCCAGGTGCAGGTCCTTGAGCATCCGGCGCATGGTGATCTTCTTCAGCCACTGCGCCTCGATCAGCATCTCGAGCACCATGTGCGCGGTGATCAGGACGGAGAACAGCGTCGCGAGCACGCCGATGAGCAGCGTGACGCCGAAGCCCTTGATCGGGCCGGTACCGAGGCCGATCATGATGCCGCAGATGATCAACTGGACCGCGTGCGCATCAATGATGGTCCAGAGGGCCTTCATATAGCCGCTCTGGTTGGCGACCGCGAGCGTTTTGCCCGCGGCGATTTCCTCGCGCATGCGCTCGAAGATCAGGATGTTCGCGTCCACCGCCATGCCGATGGTCAGCACGACGCCGGCGAGGCCGGGGAGCGTCATGGTGGCGTGGTAGAACGCCATGACGCCGAGGATGACGACGATGTTGATGGCGAGCGTGAAGACCGCGACGAGGCCGCCGGTCGTGTAGAAGGTGATCATGAACGCCGCCACGAGGGCGGTGCCGATGATGGAGGCGCGCACGCCGCTATCCACGGCGTCCTGGGCGAGCGAGGGTCCGACCTCGTACTGCTCCTTGACGACGAGCGGGAGGTCGAGCGGGTTGTTGAGGACGTTGGCGAGGTTGAAGGCCTCGCGCTCGGTCATCGAGCCGCCGCTGATCTGGGCGGCGGGGCTGTCGATCTCCTCCTTGACGGTCGGCGCGGAGTAGAGCTTGCCGTCGAGGACGATGGCGAGGCGGCCGAGCCGGCCGGCCTGGCGGCCGCCGTCGGCGATCTCCTTCGTGACCGCGGCGAACCGCTTGCGGCCCTCCTTGGTGAAGTTGAGGGAGACCTCGGGCTTGCCGTAAAGGTCAAGCTGGACGCGGGAGTCGGAGATCGCCTCGCCGCCCATCTCGGGGATGCGCTTGACGAAGAGGTCCTCGGAGAAGGCCTCGCCGTGCGGGCCGTCCTGCTCGAGCGTCAGCACCTCATAGCCCGGGGGCACGTCGCCCGCCTGCACCATGCTCGGCGTGAGGGTCGGGTGGACGATGCGGAAGTCGAGCCGGGCGGGCTTCTTGACATTGTCGACGACGTCGGGGTTGTCCTTGGTGTTGACGCCGGCGAGCTGGACCTCGATGCGGCCCTCGCCCACGGGGCGGATGATGGGCTCGGCGATGCCGAAGGAGTTGATGCGGGCGCCGATGATCTCGATCGCCTTGGAGAGCTTCTCCTTGCGGGCGTCGTCGGTGAACTTGGCGGAGGCCTTGGGATCCACCTCAAGGGTGAAGGCGACGCCGCCCTTGAGGTCGAGGCCGAGCTGGAGGCGGCTCTTGGAGCGGCTGAGCAGCTCGGTGAGCAGGATGTTGTTCCGCTTCTCGACGTTGGTCAGCTTGCTCTCGAGCTGGATGTCAGGGAAGTACGGCGTGAGGTCGATGTGGCGGTCGCGGCCGATCTGCCGGAGTGCGACGTAGTCGCTGGGCACGACGCCCGATTTCTTGAGGGCCACGGCCTCGTCGACCAGCTTGGAGAACTCCGCCTGCCGGGCGCCGGCATGGGCCCGGACGTACGTGGCGAAATCCTGGTCTTGGAGGGGCAGCAGGTTGGACACGGCCCAGCCGACGATGATGAGGCTGAACGCGATCTTCCAGAGGTTGCGTCTGAACATGGTGGGTTTTTGGTTTAAAGCGGACTGCGCCCGCGCGGTCGCGCGGGCCCGGGACGGGCCGGATCAGGACTTCTCGGCACCGGCCTGCTTGACCACGGTGCTGACGAAGGACTTGCCGACCTCGATCTTGGTGTTCTCGGCGACGCGCACGACGAAGCGGTCCTCCTTCACGTTGGTGATGGTGCCGAAGATGCCGCCGGAGGTGACGATCTCGTCGCCCGTGGACAGCGTGGAGAGCATCTTCTCGTGCTCCTTCTGCTTCTTGCGCTGCGGCGCGATCATCAGGAAATACATCGCGGCGAAGAGCAGCACGTAGAACACAATCATGAAGCCGCCACCCATGCCGCCGGGGCCGGCGGGCGCAGCGGTTTGGGCCAGAAACGTGAAGGCGTCAGAGCTGAGGGACATTTTCGTCATTGCGTGTTGGAGGTTTTGAAAAAAGAAAACATGCATCTTAACGAGTTGTCCTCCATCCATAGCAAGCCATAACTCCCCCCTCCCCTCCCCGCGTTGAAAAGCAAGTCCGCATCCGCCTGGTCCGCCGCCCAATCCGAGGAGCACTACGGGTTTAAACGCTGGGGTTCCGGCCACATCGCAGTGGACGACGAGGGCTTCGTGAACGTCCAGCCCCGCCGCGACGGCCGCGGGATCCGGATCATGGACGTGGTGGACGAGGCGCTCGGCATGGGGCTGAAGGCCCCGATGGTCATCCGGTTCCAGGACCTCCTCCGGCACCGCGTGATCCAGCTCAACGAGTGCTTCGTCAAGGCCATCAAGGAGGAGGGCTACAAGGGCAATTACCGCGGCGTCTTCCCCATCAAGGTCAACCAGCTCCGCGAGGTCGTCGACGAGATCATCCTCGCCGGCAAGGACTACAGCTACGGCCTGGAGGCCGGCTCCAAGCCCGAGCTCATGATCGCCCTGGCCATGCAGGCGCGGTCGTGGGAGAAGGTGAGACCCGCCAGGACGCCCCGCGCGTCCGAATCGTAGCGCGGAGTACCCGCACCGGCGAAATAGGGGAGAAAGACGAGTCCCTTGGAGCCCGGCGCCACGTCCTTGGCTCTCTCGCAGATGAGGTCGTAGGCATTGGCGCCGCGTTCTTCCGCTTCGACACATTCGGCACCCGCGAGTTCGTCCTTGAACCACCGAAACACGCTTGCGGCGGCGGCTTGATAGCCTTCGAGGAGCCACTGGCCCTTCTCGGAGTGATTCGTAACCATCATCCGGCCATGCGGGTCCCTATAGGGCTCTTCGAGGAGGGCAGTCACTGCTCCGGCCGTGCCCATCGAGATCGAAAGCATGCCCCGCCTTACGACGCCAGCGCCGAGGGAGCCCGCGCACTGGTCTCCCGCTCCGATGGCTATCCGCGTACCTGTAGCGAGGCCCGAGCGCTCGGCGCCATGGGTGGAGACGAGCCCCGCGGGTGAGGCTGAGGCGCGAGGAAGAGGGAGGATGGCCACAGGTATGTCAAAGCTCCGGAGAAGATCCCTGTCCCACTCGCAGGCAGTTGAGTCGAAGAAGCCGAAAAATCCCGCATCGTTGAAGTCGACGAAGTAGTCATCTGCGCCCAGGGCTCTGAGGAAAAAATCGTGCATCTGGACGACTCGAGCTGTTCGTTTCCAGGTTTCGGCCTCGTTTTTTCTGATCCAGAGGAGCTTGGCGAGGAGCCAGGTCGTGCTGTTTGGAAAGCCCGTCCTTCGGTAATATTCGGCCTCGGGCACGAGGCGGGCTATCTCCGCAACCTCTTCGACAGGCCGGCTGTCCTGCCAGGAAATCATGGGACGTATCTGCCTCTCCTGATCATCGAGGAATATTGCGCAGCAGCGCTGAGCCGAGAGAGACACGGAAGCTATTCGCGCTGGGTCTACACCCGAGCGGGCGATCGCCTCTCGCATTGAAAGCATCGTCCTCTCGATGAGAATATCTGCATCCTGCTCCACCCACGTAGGGCGCGGGTAGCTCGATCCGTATTCGTTATACGCCGATGCAAGGGGATTGCCTTTGAGATCGAAAACGATCGCCTTCGCGCCGCTCGTGCCAATGTCTATTCCTGCCAAATAAAAGTTTGCCATATCGTTCCTCCCAGCGCGCTCCAGTATTGGCAGGATACTGGCAAAGGTCAAGATAGAAAAAAATATGAACATCGGCATAGTGGGTTATCATCTGAAAATATTGAGTCTATATTGCTGACTATTCGGACAAATGTAAACGTTGGAGGAAGGCAATGGACCTGCCTTTCCGGGAACTGGCAGGAATGATCGACCTGAGCGCAGCATGAGCGGAGAGGACGAACCTGAGGTGATGGCAATGGCGGACCGGTTGCAATCGGAACTTGGTTCCGAGTTGGCTAAAATCAGAGGAATTAAAGGCTAAACATATGACAAAAAAAAGCCATTCATTGACATGTGTTATTGACAGTCTGCTTTGCTATGATAAGCTCAAAATGGCTTCTGGTGCCTTCGACTCGGAAGCATATATAGGAGGATGGCTATGGCCACCGATGACATTCAGGTTGAGCTTCTAATAGATGCAAAAGCGGTCTGTGGCGAGTCGCCTATATGGGATCCCGAGACTGGAACCGTGTGGTGGAACGACACTGCCTCGACCCTGCTCCATTCGTGGAATCACGAGACTGGCACATCCAGCACCTTCGAAATCGGGCATACGGTCAGGGCCATCGCGCGAGCCACAGGAGAGCGCCTTGTCCTGGTGTGCGCCGATGGAATCCACCTCTACCACCCCGGGGGCGTAGCCGAGTTCTTGTGCGACCCCGAGCGCGGGCAGAATGGCATGATGCCCGACGATGGGACGGTGGACCCGGCGGGGCGCTTTATATTCAACACCTTCAACACAATCACCCTAGATGCCCGCGAAGGGTCAATCTACTCCATCGATTCCGAGGGCAGGCTCATGACCCTCGACAGCGGGCTTGCCCTGCCTAATGGCATGGCCTTTTCCCTCGATGGCCGGACACTGTACGTCGCGGAGATGTTCGCCAACCGCATATTGGCCTACGACTATGAGCCGACTTCTGGGAGGGCTACTGGGCGGCGGCTTTTTGCAGCCGTGCCCGCCCCCGATGGCATGCCCGATGGCCTCATCGTCGATGCGGAAGGTTATATCTGGAGCGCCCATTGGGCCGGATGGCGAATCACGCGTTATAGACCCGATGGAGGCATCGACCGAGTCATACCAATGCCCTGCGCCACAGCGACCTGCATGGGCTTTGGTGGGCCCGCACTTGAAGATCTGTACATTACCTCGGCGACCATGGGGCTTACGCCCGAAGAGCTGGCTCGCAGTCACGCTCCGGGCGGTTTTTTTGTGATTCGCAATGCAGGCAAGGGCAAAGAGGAAGGGATTTTCGGCAAGGTTCCGATCCGAACCACAGTGTCTGCGTGATTTCCTGCAGGGTCAGCTACGTGGCGAGGCTTCTCAAGGACACCGGCATCAGAATCTGCTCCGTGGTGGGGTTTCCTCTCGGGTCGATGACAAGCGGCTCCAAAGCTTTCGAGACAGGCGAGGCGATAGCGGAGGGGGCTCTGAAATCGACATGGTCATCAATGTCGGATTTCTCAAGTCAGGCGATCAAAAGGCGGTCGAGGAGGACATCCGCTCGGTTCGCGGCGCGACCCGACCCGACACGGTGCTCAAGGTGATTATCGAGACTGCCCTCCTGTCCCGGGAGGAGAAAATACAGGCCTGCGAGTTGGCAAAAAAAGCAGGCGCAGACTTTGTGAAGACCTGCACGGGCTTCGCCGGGGGCGGTGCAACCGAGGAAGACCTTGCCCTCATGAAGCGTGTCGTTGGGTCTAGCATGGGGGTGAAGGCCAGCGGCGGTGTTCGAACCTACAAGACAGCCCTCATGTTGCTCGGCGCCGGCGCTACGAGGTTGGGAGCGGTGTCCAGCGTGGCCATAGTGACCGAGGCCGAGGGAAGCGGGGGCTACTGAAGGACGTTTGACGGCAATCCTTGCCGCTTCCATCCTTTTCGCCGGTCTCACGCGGCTCTGAGATCAGCTCCGCGCGGTAGAAGAAGCGAGTGCCGACTTGGGCATCGTCGCGGAGCACCTGAGCTTCGCATTGATCCTGCAAATGAGCGGTTGACGATTATTGTAGCAGGTGTTAACCTGCTTATGCTTCAAGAACGAATGTCAATCGGTGCTGACCTAAGCTTAGTACTCTCGAGGAGGGCAAAACACATGCATCCATTTGAATTTGACATGACGACAAAGGCAGTCTTTGGCGAGGGCGCGGTGGCCAAGGTGGGAGGTCTCGCGGCCAGCTTTGGCAAAAAAGCGCTGCTTCTGACCTACGATGAGGATTTTGTAAAAAAGATGGGCTTTTACCAGAAGGTGGCCGAAAGCTGCAAAGCCGCAGGGGTCACGCTGGTCAGCGCCTTTGGTGTAAAGAGCAACCCCACGGTTGAGCACGCAACAGGGGTTATCGCGCTTGCCAAGAAAGAAAAGCCGGACGTGATTATCGCTCTTGGCGGAGGCAGTGCCATCGACGAGGCCAAGTTCGTCGGCATCGCGGCCGGTTACAATGGAGATCCGTGGGACTTCGCCACTGGCAAGATGCCTATTACCGTCAGCCTCCCCGTGATTGCCGTCGTCACCATCCCTGCCACCAGTTCGGAGCTCAATGGCACCTCTGTTATGTCCTACGAGAAAATCCAGCGGAAAGATGGCTTTGTCAGCCCGCTCATGCGCCCCAAATTCGCGGTCCTCGACCCTGAGCTGACCTACTCGATACCAATGAGGCAGACCGCCTACTCAGCAGCCGACATTGTCTCCCACCTCCTCGAGGCCTATATCGGCCATGGGCTTGATTGGGCTCCCTTCCAGGACCACTACTGCCAGGGAGGAATCCGCACCATAATGGAGTGCATGGACCGGCTATTGGCCGATCCAAAGGACAAGGAAGCCCGCGCACAGATGATGTGGACAGCCTCCTATGCTTGGAACGGTTTCTACCCCTGCGGCCTAGGCCCCGCCGATGCGACTATCCACGTCCTCGGCCATTCTTTGAGCAATTTCTACGACACTCCGCACGGCGCGGCCATGTCGGTGACCATCCCCGCCACGATGCGCTACTTCCTGGGCACCAAGACAAAGAAGCTGGCCTCCATCGCCCGCGAAGTGTTTGGCATCCACGAGACCGATGACCTCGCCGCAGCCAAGGCTGGCATCGCCGCCATCGTGGGCTGGTTCAAGAAGATAGGCACGCCTACCACCCTCGGCGAGGCAGGACTCCCGGCCGATGCCATTGCCAAGATGGCTCCCGATGCGCTCAAGACGGCGCAGGCATGGGGATTGGGTGAGCTGTACAGCTTGGACATTTGCACAAAGATGTTCGAACTCTGCAAATAAACCTGATCTATGCTGAGGGGCGGCGGCGGATGTCAATATATTTATTGTCGACACCGTCGCCGACCCCTGTTTGGGAAACAGAAACCAAGCTAGATCGCTAAGCCCTGCTCTCGATTCTTTCGACTGCCTCTAAAGCCGCTTCGCGCGCGCCTCTGTCTACCTCGAATATGCTATCCAGTTCACGTACTTGTGAGGGCCAGCCTCGTTCGAGGGTCAGTTCTACGATCCGCGCTATATCGGTGAACCGAATCCGATGCTTCTCGAAGGCATCGACCCCGACTTCATCAGCGGCATTATATGCGACTGTGGCACCCTCTCCCGACTCCAGGGCGCTGTATGCCAGTCCGAGCAGGGGATACCGCTCGGATTCCGGCTCGCGGAATTCAAGGTTCTTCCCTGCGAGTTCGAGTCGCCCGAAGGGGCAAGGCAGGCACTCCGGCCAACTCAAAGCATTCTGTATTGGAACGCGCATGTCGGGGGCGGAGAGCTGTGCATAGAGGTTGCCGTCGCGGGTCCGAACGAGTGAGTGGACAATGCTTTGCGGGTGGACAAGCACCCGGACACGCTCGGGCGGAAAGCCAAAATAGCGAGATGCCTCGATCACCTCCAGCCCCTTGTTCGCCATGGTCGCGGAATCGATGGTTATCTTGCGGCCCATGCTCCAATTGGGATGATGGGCCGCTTCATCGGGGCTGACCAATGGCAGCTCGGATAGATTCCGGTCGCGAAAGGCACCGCCCGAGGCCGTGATGATCAGGTCATCGATGTTCTCGGCACCGACCTTGGAAATGAGCTGGAAGAGGGCGGCATGCTCCGAATCGATGGGAAGTATCATGGATCCGCTCGAGTTGGCCGACTCGTTGAGAAGAGGCCAAGCCATGACTACGCTTTCCTTATTGGCGAGCACAAGTCTTTTCCCGCAGGACAAGGTCGCCAGCGAGGGGCGAAGCCCGCCAGCGCCGGCTGCGCCGTTCACTACGATATCGGCATCTATGCTGCAGACGAGTTCGTCCAGGCCGTCGGGGCCGGTGAAAGCAATTCCATCCCGATGGTCCTGAATGCCGCTCAGACATAGCGAGGCAGCGGGAAAGCGGGCTGCATTCAGGCGAAGAGCCTTCTCGTTAGTGTGTGCAGAAAGCCCTGTTACCTCGAAAAGTTCGGGTCTGGATTCGATGACGTCTATAGTCTGGCGTCCGATCGATCCAGTCGCCCCGACGATTATTATACGCTTGCGCATACTGCTCCGTATTGATCACATGAATGCGGTTTCAGATCGCGACACGACCTGGGATCCGGCCTCACCTAAAGAATCCCATCAATAGGGAGAGGCCGTAGAACACGGGCGCCGCGTACAGGAGGCTGTCGAAGGAGTCGAGAAAGCCTCCACGTCCGGGCACTGTGTCCCCGGAGTCCTTTATCGAGGCCGAGCGCTTGAGCGCGCTTTCGAAAAGATCGCCGACGATCACCGCGGCTCCCACCGCCAGCCCGAACGCGAGTACGGCCCACCAGGGACCGGACATCTCCCGGGGGAAGATGGCTGCGCATCCGAAGGCCATGCCGATAGAACCGCACATTCCCCCGACAAAACCTGCGGCGCTCTTGTTGGGCGACACCGCCACTAGGCCCCTGCGTCTGCCTAGAGTCATCCCGACCAGCCAGGCGAGGCTGTCGTTGCTGAAGGCGAGGATACACAGGCCAAGGAGAGATTGTGTCGAAAAGCGCGGCTCGCAGGCGATGAGTACGATAAAAGAGCCGAAGAATCCGGGGTAGACAGCCGCGAAGGCCAGGGCATTCGCCCTGGGCAACACTTCGTGGATGGCCTCCATCTTCACAAAGGCGAAGGATGCGAATAGAAAAATCAGCATGAGGCTGCTTCCGAGGACCAGCCCGAGAAGGGCCCCGGTCATGGCCGCAGCTCCGCCCAGGAGCCTTCCGATGTAGGCGCTCGCGGGAATACCCGCTGCCAGTGCAATGAACTGCAGAGGCTTGGCCTCTATGCCCCTGGCCCTGAAAAAGCGCGAGAGTTCTAGGGCGCAGCCGCCAAGGATGACAAGAATGAGGAGGACGGCTGCCCCGTGGTGAAGAGCCGGCAGGAGGATTATCACGGCCACAACTATGGGAATGCCAAGAAAAAAGAGGAGAAGCCTCTGAAGGATGTTGCTCAATGCGCGCCGCCAAAGCGGCGCTCTCTGGAGGCGTAGGCTTCGACCGCCCTTGCGAGGTCCTCGGCCCTGAAATCCGGCCAATACTTGTCGCAAAACCAGAGTTCGGAGTAGGCGGCTTCCCAGACGAGGAAATTGGACATGCGCTGCTCGTCGCTCGTGCGTATTATTAGGTCGGGGTAGGGCAGGCCGGGCTGGTCCATGGCTCCTCGAAGCGCTTCCTCGCTCGGTTCGATCCCCGCCGCGGAGAGCCTTCGCGCTGCCCGAACGATCTCGTCCCGTCCACCGTAGTTGATCGCGAGATTGACCGTCATCTTCTCGAAGGAGGCGGTCTCGGCCTCGACTTCTCGAATCTCCGCCACGATGTCCTTGGGAAGGCCGGCGCTGTCGCCTGAATGGAGGACCCGAACCCCGTTACTGCGGTAAAAGTCAAGCTCTGCCTTGAGGTGCTGCTTTATGAGGCCCATGAGGAAGCCTATCTCCTCGGTCGTACGT
>Ga0118677_10011544_pt1 | contig 13203 bp, 23 predicted proteins | sample AliMusrvi5mmetaG_FD_86154 | JGI IMG/M metagenome (GOLD analysis project Ga0118677, IMG submission 86154)
CGTACCCTCACGCACCGGCGCCCACTCGCCATACTGCGTGAAGTTGAAAGCCGTACTGGTCGCCTGACTCTGATCGCGCAACGAACGCGCCCACGCGATATTCATCGGGCGCGCATTCGCGCCGCTCTCGCCACCGGCGATCATCCAATTCACGGCATCGGTGTACCCACCCTTGTGAAAGACCTTGCCATTCTGCGACAGGTAATCACTCAGGTTTAACGTTCCCAGCAACGGTTCGCACGACAGCCCATGCACCTTCGACGGTACTTTCAAGAGTTCCGGGATGCGCTTGTCGGCTTCCTCCTGATTCTCAGTCGTGGTGATCGCCCAGGTGTTGTCCGGCCACTTCTCCCGCCATTCGTCCGGCGTCATCCGAATCATATTTTCAGGCCGCTTGGTCGAGAACAACCAAATCAGATGCGGCGTATCCTTCACGAGCTGCCACAGCTTGCGCCGCTCACTGTCAAGGACATTGCTGCCGGACGCGGTGTATATCTCGGCGTCCTCGAATACGTCGCACATGCTGCCGCAGAACACCTTGCGTATGATCCCGGCCTTCCCTGCAACGTAATTCCACTTGCGCGGCTCTTCCCAGTGCTTTTCGCCAAAGAAATGCCGGTCAGTGATGTCTTTCGCCGGTCCCCAGACGTCACGACCGAAACGCTTCGACAACGTTTCGGCATAGCAATTGGTGCATCCAGCGCTCACCTTCAGGCAGCCATGCCATGGCGAGAATGTTGCCCCAGGAATCCACGATCCATCGGGCGCCTGTGTCGCCGTCCATTCAATCTTCGTTACCTTACCCACCGTCCACCTCCATCACTCGCTTTTCCACCATCTCTGCGATTGCGCGGATTCGCCGCGCCTGAGCAGCCGGCGTTCGCATAGCCAGAGGCGGCTCCGGCGTGCTCCAATAGGAAAGCGACTCGCCCACTGGCGCCGCAATCAACTTTTCATAACCCACTCAAATTCCTCCTGTGAACTCAGCCTATCGATTGACCGGCATTGCTCTTGCCTTCCGGCTTCAACCGGCGCAGTTCCTTCGCCCAGCAAAACATCTTGCCGGTGTTCGGCGGATCGAGCCGCACGATGTAAGCCACGCCACGCCGCCCCGGAATCACACGAATAATGACGCCGGTCTTACACTTCTCCGGGTCGAAATCCATGACCAGCGTTTTGCCCTCGTATCCGCGCTGCCGCGTATCGATCATCCCAAGATGACCCTTGCAGGTCATACTTTCACCTGCTCGACCTTGCGCATCAGATTCGCGAAGACCATCATTTCACCGCTGTTCGGCGCGTCGAGTTCCACGAAATAGACCGCACGCGGCTTTGGCGTCTGCATGACACGCACCACGACGGCGGTATTCCCTTTCGCTGGATCGAAGCTCGTCTCGATCCACTTGCCGTCCACCCGCCGCGAACTCTGGCGCTGCTCAGCGATGAGGATAGCGACCTTGTCACCCGGCTTGTATCGATTCATCAGATCAACACCCCCTGCTCGACCACCTGCAATGGTGGCCGTGGGGCCACGCTCTCAACACCCTTTCGGCGCTTCAAGATCGGGCGAAACTTCCAGCCTTCGTCGCGGTCGTATTCGGTATCCTTCACGGCCTCTATTTGCTCAGGTGTCTGCACTTGTTTGACAATGTCGATCCTGGGTTCTCTCTTGTCTTTGAGATACTGGCGCGCCTGCCCCAAGCCCGGCAGGTCGGCGATCATCCCAGGATGACCCTTGCAGGTCACCACAGCGGCAACCCCGCGGTGACAGCCGTCCGCACGTTGGCGGTCTCGATATAGGACCGGTTAAGATCCAGCCCGAAATAGCGCCGTCCCAGACCAATCGCTACGCGCCCGGTCGTGCCGGAACCGCTGAACGGATCGAGCACGAGATCGCCCGGCCGGGAGCTTGCCAGGATGCAGGTGCGCGGCAAATCCTCGGCAAACGTAGCCTCATGGTTTGAGCCGTTGCCGGTATTCGGAAACGACCAGACGTCGCGCATATTCGCGAACCTCGGCCTGTTGATTGTGCCGGTCGATTCGTCAAACAGGCCGATCATGCCCAGCTCGTTGCGCGTTGATTCGTTCATCGGTGTGGCAATCGCGTCTGCGTTGAAGTAATACTTCCCTTGCTTGACGCACATGTAAATCGATTCGTGGACTACCGAACAGCGATCCGTAACGCTCTCCGGCAGACAGGATGACTTGTCCCACGTAATATCGTTGCGCATGATCCAGCCCTGATCGAGCAGAGCGATGAACAACCGCTGCGGGACGCCACTGAGCGACTTTGGTTTGAGACCGGCCTCGCGTAAGGCGATCACGTCATCAAGCACGCGCGTCTCGCCAAACCCGGCGACGTGGTCGCGATCCCGTTCCAGTGTCGGACGGTCAGGATGCGATCCCGACCACGCCTGACTTGACATGCCCTTTCCACCGGCAAACGAATCGCCGATATTGATCCAGAAGACGCCGTCGTTCTTCAAGACGCGCCAGATTTCGGCGGTAATCGTCGTCAGATGCTGGATGAACTGCTGCGGGGTCGGCTCCTGGCCGAGTTCGCAGCGCATGGCGCCGCATTTCTCACAATACGAACCATGGTTCGCCACCTGAATGCGTCCGCGCGGCTTGCCGCCTTCGAGCGTCGAATTATCCTGCGGCCCGCGCAGATTAACGATCACCCCATGGTGACCACCACGATAGGTGGCCGTGGGGCCATTGCAGGTCATCTCCCGGCTCCACTCATGAACGCAATGCTCCCCACCCCACACCATCGGCGGTGTCTTATAAGAACGCTTTCCCCAGAAAGGCGGCGAGCATACGACGGTCTGGACGCTCTCGTTAGTCAGCGGGATATAGGCCGCATTGGCCTGAACGATCAACCTATCGCTGATCATCGCCGGACATCCATTTCGGGAATCTTGACGTACTGCCAGGGATCGACGTTGATTTCATTGCAGGTCTGGCAGACCGTCGCGACATGCTTGCCGCACTTCACTGCCACGATGCCTTCCAGCATGAATTCGTTGTTATCGCCCACGTCGGCGAACTGGATATCGACGCTGAATAGCCGGGCGCATTTCTCGGCGAAAGACTCTTCCGGCTGGGCAGACGTTACGATGGCGGCGGAGAGCTTTATGCGCGCCTGCTCGGATTCCCATTGCAGATTCGCGGACTCGGCGTTATCCACATCCCACATCTCCACTCCCCAGATCGGGAAGTTCTGATCGCGATAGTGGATGGAAACGTTGTGCAGGTTCAGCCGGTCGCCGAAATGCACGCGGTCGTCATCGCTGACGAACTTCAGCGTAAACCCTTCGGGTGCGAAGCGGATACCCACGAGCGGACCGATCACCGGGCCGGTTGAGCCATCGATGGAGAGCACAAGAAACGGCATCCGCAACAGCGGAACAATGGCGTTTTTGTCGTCCTTGCGCTTCGCATCGCGCGCCTCGGACAGCAGCGCCGTCCCGACCTGCACGGCAATATCTGCCGGAATGTCGATGATCCCGCTCTTGATAGGGCGCCCTCCGACGCCAATCGGGTTTATCGCTATCAGATTGCCGCGTCCCGGCGCGACTTCGATCCCATCGATCTCGCCGTAATGGCCATTACCATTCACGGCCATTACTTTCGTTCGTCTGGTGTTAATCAGGTATGTCATCTCTTCCTCACGCTTCTACCGACTTCGGGCGACCTCGCGATCGCAGTTCGGACAAATCGCACAGTCGTGACACATGGCGCGCTCTGCGCCGCATTGTGGGCAGGTCGGGTCGTCGTCTGCGTCATAGTCGCCAAACGGCGCATAGACCTTGTGCTGCCGCGCCTCATTGAAGCGCTTCCGCACGTCTGCAACATCCACTCCGTTCAACGTGGCACGGATATCGAACAGGGTCGCCTTTGCCGCTAGAACGTTCTTGCCTACAAAACGCCAGACCTGCGCGTCGAGAAATCGGTTGATCATGCTTTGGATACCCCTGCCGCACTGGCGCACATAGCGCGCCTCTTGCCGCTTGGTCCAGATGCGCAGGATCGCGCCGCTGACCGGGCGATGGTTCTGCTCATCGTCGATGCACAGCTCGATCATGACGCTGGCGCTTTCCATGCCGTTCAATCGCACGGACATGCGCGCCTGCCTGTAATCGAGGATCGCGGCTTCGATGCAATGGCGCTCGGAATATTCACCGCCCCCACCCGTGCCGTAGCCGAAACCGCTGACCTTGTAATAGGCTGTGAATTCATCGACCGGCCGGTTCAGCTTGGCGGCAATCGCCACAAGGGCGTCATAAAGCTGGTCGTCGCACTCACCCTGCATTTCGGGATGCAGGGTGAGGTTTCTTTGTGTTGTGTCGTTCATGACAGCTCCTACGGACCGGCTGGGCCGGCGCGATAGCCGTCGGCTGTAACGAGGACATAGCCCTTGCGCGTGCTGGGCATGACCTGAGCGGTTGTCGAAGTGAAGTAAACGATTGCCGCCTTGACCAGTTCGAGGCGGCTCTCTTTCACCTGGACGCTGATCGGCGCTTTCCAATCCGCCTTGTCCTTGACGCTCGCAAAGGCTTTGCGCAGGTCATTCCACGCGAATCCGCGATAGACCGGCATGGATGCTTCCGTCGCAACCTTATCGAGTGCCTTCGCCAGTTCGCGTGCACCCTCCGGCGGAATCCCACTGACGACATGGTTGCTGAATACCAACTTGACGCGGCCCGCCTCTGCGATAACCTGGACTTTCGTCGTGCTCTCAGGATCGTCCGATCCCGTTAAATCGATGACCACGTCATGCCTCCCGAATTGTTTGTTCTCATGGTTTCCTCTCGGATAAACTTGTGCGCTCTGGTGGCCCCACGGCCACCTATCGTGGTGGTGACTAAAGCGCTGGACCAAACCGCAATACACGCGCCAGAAACACGGCCGTTAGATCACTGGGGTGTTTCTCGGCAGCGTGCCACTCGGCGGCAAGCTGCAAAAACTCATTGTCTTTCGCAGCCTCCTTGTACTCAGCCGGGAACTGGTGCATTTCCTCAAACGCCTGCGCCAGCATATCGAGAGCGCACTGCGCGTCGTAGCCAGCGCGTTCCCACATCAGATAAGCCGTGCGCTCGATCCTGCCGTCCGGCAGCAGCTCGTACTGGCGCACAGTGTCGAACAATAGCGCGTGGTCGTGCTCAACCCAGCCGAACAGCCAGCTTGCCGGTACGCCTTCAACGGCGTGCGCCGGAATAAACTGTTCCATCGCTGTACTTCCGCGCGGCACCGCGCCGTAAGTCGGCGGTCGCTGCGGACACCAGTATTTGGCTTTCATGGTGTGCCTCTAGGAAATGAAGTTAAGGAAATCGGCATCGACCAGCTTCTGCTTGCGTTCGGCATAGCTCGGATCGTCGATCACCAAGCGATCGACCGTGTCGCCTTTCGCGTCGGTGATCGTGATGGTGGCCTTGCCTTCCAGCGACAGGCTTGCGTTCAGGGTGATCGTATGATTGCAGAAATCGATCTGCACAACCTGCCCGGACTCCGGATTAAACGTATAACAATTAGCTACTTCCAGGTCCGCCGTCAATCCCGGCTTGGTATATGTCAGATCGTCGTACTCGATCCGCCCGATCAGATGGCCGTTCTTCGTCACCGTCAACGACGCCTGACCGAGCGCGCTGTGCAACCGCACCGTATGGCCGTAAGCGTCGATCGTGATCGCGTTCTGGACCGACTTGTCCAGCCGGTACATCAGAAAGCCAAACGCCGTCTCGACCTTTTCCAGCGCCGGTTTGTAGCGAGGCTTCGATTCGCCTGCGATTCGCTGGATGATCCCGCTTTGCGTGGCATCCGGGAAATCGACATTCCCAAGCGGCTGCATTTCCTTCGTGATGACTGCGGCAAACGCTTTGCCGTGCAGACTGTTCAGGTTGATCGTGTGACCGTAGGCTTCGATGATCACCACCCCGCGAAACAGCGGGTTGACCATCCAATACGATCCCAGCGGGTCACTGGTTTCCTGCAATAGCGGCTCTTTAGATTCGGACATTTGGCATTTTCTCCTTCGAATATGTGGCATACTGCCACAAACATAATACTATGCCGGTGTATGTTTGTCAAGGATGAAAACAAAAGCATACACCGGCGTGGCCACGCGGCCATCAATCTTGGTAGTTGAGAGGGGATTTACTGCGTGGTGATTTCGATCCAGATCACGTCTTCTTCATCGAAATCGACATGCCTCTTGTAGAGCTGTTCACACAAAATCTCGTAGGCTTTCTGTTCGGTGTCGGCGAAGATCGCAAACGGCAAATCCTGCCCCGGCCAGATTGCCGAGGCTTGACACAGATTGCCGAAGTTTGCCACGATCACCTTCTGTGCGTGGTAATGTTTTCGGCGCTCTACAACGGTAGTCGCCTGAGCGGCGGCACTAAGGATGCGCCGGTCTGGCAGTGATTTTGGGCCGCTCGAACGTACCTCGATCGGCAACGGATGGTTTGGACTGTATTCCCATTTTCTATTCACAATTATTCCAATAGCTTTATGAGCTGCTATGACCTCGCGATTTGGTGGTTCGTTAGGCCGGGTATTGATGCGTTAGTCCGGCTCGGAGCCTGTGTAGGCGCCGTAAAATTCACCGTCCGATTCTGTTTGCGGTTCGACCTCCTTCTGCACATGCAGATTGATGAGAAAGTAATGCACGACTGACGGGTCGCGCCGAACGGTGTGCTCGGTTGCCCGGCGCAGCATCTCGGCATTGAACGCTTCCGTCCCGGCAAAATCCTCGCGGCGCTCGCGCCCGGTCATGGTAATGTGCTTTACCCAGACGGTCATCCAGCGTCCGCCGTCTGTGCCAGTCTTGCCGCGCATACAAATCGCCAGTTCAGCATCGAACGTCAGAATCGGCTCGACCTTGAACAGCATTCCCGCCGTTTGGTCCACATTATTCTTGCGCTTGCCCAACCGGGAGAAACTAAGCATCCCGACGGCTTCATAATTAAGTCGCGGCAATTCCAGATTGATCCGATCTGTCGCCTCTTCGATAATCTCACCATCAGTGTGACCGCCGCCGCAATCATCTTCCAGGCTGATCACGATCGAGCGGTGATCCCAGGTCTTATCTGGCTTGCAGCAAGCCACATTTACTTCATAACCGATATCCATACTCATTCTTCCTGATCTTCTGATTCTTCATCGCCGGACTCATCGCCAGCGTCTTCTTCGTCCTCGTCATCCAAAGATGACCCTTGCAGGTCGTTGTCGCTGATGCGGCGCAACTTGCTTTCAGCCAGTTCGTTCGCCACAATCTCCGCGTTCTGATCGGTCAGAAATTCCTCGACCAGCAGTTGAAGCGTCTCGGCGCGCATCTCCGGCGTCACCGGCTGTGGAAAGTCTTTGGCCATCTCTTCAAGCTGGTGATCGTTAGCCAGACTCACGACCGCGAGCGGTTCCCATGCCTTCACGATCGCCGATCGTGCCTGCGTATACGTCCCACCGCTGAGCAGCCCTGCATCAAGCAGGGCTTGCAGAGCGGTTCGCAATATCGTCATGTCACATGGCATAGGCGGGATCCTCCTCTACGGCGATGCCAGCCATATCGGTCCACTGACTCATACAGTCGGCACAGTAACCCTGCTCGCCGTCCGCCAATGGCTCATTGCAGTCGATGCAGGTGCGGATTCCAAGCAGGGAATTGGCGCGGTAGCGGGTCTGATCGGTGAACGAACGCAGGATCGAATCGGCGCACATGCGCGGGTTTGATTCGTAATCGACCTCGATCTTGATCCAACACTCCGCGCCGGCATCCCTGATCGACTTGTATCCGGCCAGCGCTTCCTTCCAATCGGTTGTCCACAAATCGGTGATACTGACCGTGAAGTTCCAATCTTCCACGCGGAAAACGGCAGTCAGCTCGGACTGCGGTGCGCCGAGCGAGAAATAGGCTTCGATCAAAGCGTCCTTCAGGCGCGGATCAAGGGCTGATTGTTCTGGGGTAAATCGCTTGAGCGCATACTCGCGCATAAACGGTGTAATACTCACCAGCGCGGGGTGAATTGCAGGGTTCATTCTGGTTTCCTCATAAACGGGAACTAATAGGTCGCGTTAAATGCTGCCACGCTGGCTTCAAAGGTTTCAGTCGTATCGCCGTCGTGGCGGATTGCGACCATGATCTCGTACCAATCGTCCGGGCCGGCATAACCTTTCCGGCACAAGCACACTTTGGAGCGATCCGGCTCAGAATTGCGATGGCGCTGGCACAGCGCCTGACTGAACACCACATAGCGATCCTTGACAGGCTTCTCGACGATATTCACCGGCGTGACATCGCCGGAGAAGACGCGCAACAGCGGAAACCCTGTGCCGGGGAAATAGGCTTCCCACCGGGTATTCTGACCGAGCGCATCGGGGATGAGGCATAGCGTCCCGGCGCGTAGCGCAACCGCAGTGTCCCTGTACCCTTCCGGCGTGAGGATTTTCAGCGCTTCGTAGGTGTAATCGATTGCCAGCTTATACCACTGCATCATCTCGATCTCGCCTGTCTCTCGCATGGTGCTGACGAGGACCGTAATCGTGTTAAGACCGAGGGTTCTGACCCCGCGATTAAACTGCCCGGACATGGCCTGTGCATGAGCAACGACCTTCAGGACGTCGTCAATCGGGATAAAAATCTGCGCGGATTCGAGCAGCTCGCTCAAATACTCAAAGTCATCTGACATAGACATTGCGCCCTCCTACTTAAAAACGGACATCTCGCCATCGGCAATCGCTGCCTCTTCGGTGGTCTCTTCCAAGTCTTCCACGCGGATACGGCAGCCTTCGGCTTGTTCCTTGTAGAAAGACACCTGCACAAATTCGTCATCCTCGCGATCGGTGATCATGCCGATCGCGCCGACTGGCAGAACGATCCTCGGCGGAACATGCCAGGCGCTGAACTGGAGATCTACTTCCGTATAGTCGCGCTTCAGGCGATACCAGCGCGCCTTTGAAATCAAACCGTCCCGGCGCAGATCGTCAACCGCCATAGAGAACTCCGCAGCCGTGATCCCGGTTTCTTCCGAATAGTGCTGTTCTACCCAGTTCGAGATATGGGCGACATCGCTGGACGAAACAAATACGCCCCGGCTCGCCAGCGCATCGCGGATTTCGTCGTCAGTCCAGACAATCGCCACCCAGTTTTGCATTAGCGTCTTCAGGCATTCGTCCAGCCGGTGCAAGTCGCGCCCGGCAATGAAATGCTCCCGCAGGAGCATTTTCTTCAACTTATCCTTCAACATATCGTTCATGGGACTCCTTACGAACTGAGATACTGGCGAAACCACTCGGTCCAGGCCGACTGAAACGACTCAGCTTCCTCAACGGTCAGCAACGGGCGCACCTGCGCCAACTCCGCCTCGACAACATCCAGCCGTGCGCTGGCTTCTTTCGAGATACTCGCATCGAGCAGCCGCGTGCGCTCGATGGACAGTTCCAGCGTCTTGCGCGCAATATCAATTCCGTTAGCCATATCAATTCCTCTAAAAGAAACGCCGGGACAGGTTTATCCCGGCGTGTGATTGCGGTTTTAGAAACCCCATTCTTCGACGAGCCAGATCGCGCCATGCCGATCAGGGAAATCGCGCAGAAACGCGGTGCGGTCGGTCTTGGCCGTCTTGCGATCATCCCAAGATGACCATTGCAGGTCATGGCCATGCTGAACGCCGTCTGAGAACGTCGTCAAGCTGTGGCGCATCTTCAACTCGCCAAACACGAGCGAGGCTTCTACCTTGCACTCGTCGGCCATCTGCAACAGCAGCGACGACGAAACGTAAGGCAGGCCGTTCGTGAACTGGTAGTCTTCGCTGACTTCGATCCCGACAAATCCTTCGGTATCTTCGCCGGGATCTTCGAGCGTCGGATTGTCGTGGCTGATCCAGCCGTGAACCAGCCGGCGCTTGCCATCCACGCAAATCGCGATTGCTGTGAGGGTTTCCTTGTAGCAAAAAAAGGAATAGTTGACGCGCGCTTTGGCTGTGATCACACATTCGACGGCCGGCGTCTCGGTCTCGATGTACTCGCGCGCCAGCAGATCGGCGAACCAGCGCTGCGCGTTGGTTTCCATATCCGTTTGCTGCCGGTATGCGTCGGTGTCCATTTCGTCCATGACTGCGCCGAGGACGTGGACGCCGGCGTTCCAGCCGTTCAGAATATCGAGCGTCTTGGAGAGCCGATCGATTGATGGAATTGTGGTGTTCGTCTGGTTTTGCATTTGTGTTACTCCTTAATATTGGCCTATGTCAACACAAACATGATACCATGACAGTGTATGTTTGTCAATCAGCCGATGGAGTAGCACTCACCGGCATGGTGTACTCAACGAACTTCAATTCAACCGCGGCAATGGCGATGATCGGATTAACGAACGACCACGCCGGCAGGTTGCGATCCATCGCCTCGGCATTCTCTAGTGCTGCATCCGCAACCGAGGCGATGCTCGAACAATCCAGCCAAGGGCCGGTCTCGCCGGGCGTCACCCGCACAGCGGCGTACCACTGCCGGGTCATGATCAGCGGATCGGGTATCTTTATTTTCAACTTCTTCTCACTCATGTTTTCCTCACACCTTGAATACAGTCTCGACCGGCAACCAGACCCCGCCTTCGACGTGCGGCTCCCAGACCTGCAGGCGGACAGTCCCGGCGCCGTCCCGCCGCGACAGTGCAACCGCCATCAGATCGGGACCTTTATCCTGCGCGACCGACAGCTCAACGCCGACTGTGCCGCCTTCTTTGGTGATAAAGCGCACATGGAACATAAACTCGCCGACCTGCAGGCCGGCATCGCTGATCAGCGCCATCTGTGCTTCCGGCAATGGGTTGGCTTCGACAACCATCTCAGCCAACCCGACAGCCGACTTCACCAGATACGGCGGCCTCTCGCGATAAAGATCCACCGGCGCCGCTGCTTTTACCTTCTTCATGAGGTTTTATCGGCGAAGAAATCCGCCAGTATCTGGGCGGCAGCGGCATCCAGAATCGCGTTGACCTTCGCGAAATCCAGCTTGCCGCGCCCTTTCCAACCTTTGAGGAAACCGATCGAACACCATGCGTCCGTTTCGAGATTGATCGCAAGGATTTGTTCGGGAGCCTCGCGCAACACAAACATGAGCGTCCCACTAGAAGAGACGTGATTCCACTCCTGCAGGTTGTCTTTCAGGAGCTGCTTTGCGTCTTCCGGCACCTGTGAGACCGGGTACGGATAGCGCATTTCCTCCCGCCATCGGCGCAGCCTTGCCTCCATCCACGCCTTGTCGATCGTCTCGATGTACAACTGGCCGTCCTTTTTGAACACTGTCTGCTGCATTCGTCTTAACTCCAACCGGGAATAATGTAGCCTGCTTGATACGGTGCGCTGTCAGCCAGTCTGCGATCTCCTGGCCGGTCGCCTGCGGTTCCTCGGCATCATCTGATTTCAGGAACTCGTCGATCGCCATCTGAAAGGCGGCCGCGTACATCATCTCTTCGTCTGTCTCGGCTTCCGATGGATCGTAGGTAAACCCAACCGGCCAGCCACGATCATTCCAGCGCGAGTTCCACTCCTTCCAGAGCTGCACCGCGTCTGTCTTGTCGAATATCTCATCCGCTCGCGCGATGATCGACAGATCCCTGCTGAACACGTAGGCTTCCAGCATCCCATCAAGGACATCGCGCACTTCCGCAGCGAAGTCGGCCAGCGGCTTGTGGTCTGACGCCAGATAGGATTCCAGCATTTCAATTGCAGAATCGTTCATAGTCACCTACCCGCCTGTATCTTCAACGGATACCGGCGTTTCTTTGTCAAAGCTAAGCTCGCCCTGCCCCGAACGGACTTCGCGCACCCACCTGCAATGGTGGCCTTGGGGCCATTGCTCGATCTCTTCTCTGGTAGCTTCGGGCGGCTCGTCCGGCAGTCCACCAACCTGCTTCCTGCGACAGTTCTCGTAGTAATACTGAAACGTCGCATTCAGGTTCTGGACTTCTATCCACTGCTTGATCGGTGGTTTTTGACAACTCCCCGCTCTAAAGAGACGGGGATTCTTGAGGATCAACGCCATAAGCCAGAATTGCTTCCGGTCTAACAATGACTCCACTCCACGATATTGCCCTACCGTGTTTAATCATCTTCGCGGCATTCAGGTCGCGTTTGACCACCGCGCCGCACTGCGGACAGAACCACTCGCGATCTGCGAGTGTTAGTGCGTGGTTGACATACCCGCAATCGTAGTGCGTCTTGCTCGAAGCAAGAAATCGATCACGTTTGCAGAGCGACTTTTCGTTGCTCACCGCAAGATAGCCCAACTTCTGGACGAACGATGCAAACGCCAGATCGGACACCTTGCGACCCCACAGCGCTTTCATGCCTGTGAGATTCAAGTCTTCAATCCAGATCGTGTCGTATTGCTCGATCAGCCCGCGAGCCGTCCCGCAGCGGCCACAAGGGCGAGCAAGTGTCACTTTTGACACTTCCGGCGTGTGTATCTGTGTTTATCTGAGTCCATCTGTGGTTGCGTTGAATTGTTACAGCTAACCGCGTCAGCCCGCTCACGGCCGGCTGAGCACGCGCTTCTTGAGGTCATCGGGCAGGTTGAGCTTAGCGAGCCAGGCTTCGGCAGCGGCACGGTCGGTCTGGAGCCATTGCCGGGCGACGTTTTCAATCTGGCTGTTGCGCTGGTTCGGGTCGGTGAGCGTTTCCGCCCAGGGGGCGGCTGCGTCAGGGGAAGAGCGGGCGATGCTGCTCACGTACGCCTGGATGGCGGCCTCGCGAGTCGCGCCAGCAGCGATGGTTTGCAGCCACTGGCCGGCACGGGTCGGATCGTCGCCCGCCCAGGAAGACATCAGGTTGCGGACCGCATCCTCGCGCAGCTTGCCTTCCCCGAAACTGGTGACCCAGACCGCGGCCGTGTCCGGCTCGTTGCGGGCCCACTGGGAGACGACCCCGAGCACCGCGCGGTTCCTGGCCTCGCCGGCCGGCAGGGCGGCAGCAAAGCCGGCAGCCTCTTGCGGCTCGGTATTCGCCCAACTCGAAGTGACTGCTGCCAGCGCCCGGGTGCGGGCTTCGCCATCGGGCAGTTGATTCGCCCAATCCACGGCCGCCTTGGGGTTGGTTTGTGCCCATTGGTTGGCCACCGTGTTGGCCAGGTTGTTTTGCATTTCGCCTGCCGGGAGGATTTGGGCGTAGGCCGCCGCGCCCTGGGGATCAGTTTGAACCCATTGGTAGC
>Ga0118677_10011546_pt1 | contig 13203 bp, 7 predicted proteins | sample AliMusrvi5mmetaG_FD_86154 | JGI IMG/M metagenome (GOLD analysis project Ga0118677, IMG submission 86154)
TGGTGGGCGTGATGGATCTGGAAAGCGAGCGCATCGGTTACTTCACGGAAGACCACTCGCGGACACTGAGCGTGCTGGCGCCGTCGGTCGCCATCGCGGTGGAGAACGCCCGGCTCTACGAAGAGATCGGCGAGCGCGAGCGCAAAATGCAGCAGGATTTGCAGGCCGCCTTCGAACTGCAGACCATTCTTCTGCCGCAGGAGGCGCCGGCGATCGAAGGCCTGGATATCGCGATCGGGCTGCGGCCGGCGCGGCAGATTTCGGGCGACCTCTACGATTTTTTCCCGCTCGCCGGTTCCGACGTGGCCATCGCGTTCGGCGATTCCAGCGGCAAAGGCGCCGCGGCGGCTCTCTACGGCGCCATGGTGACGGGGCTGATGCGGACGCTGGTGCCGCGCCAGAAGCAGCCCGCCGCGCTGATGAAATCCCTGAACGACGCGCTGGTGCATCGCAAGGTGGAAGGGCGTTACGTCACCCTGCTGGTGGTGGTCTGGCATCCGGAGACGCAGACCTTCACGGTGGCCAACGCGGGCGGTTCCGCGCCCATGACATGCCGGGGCGGGGAGATTCTGAGCGCGCAGCTGGAAGGCGTGCCGCTGGGGCTGCTGCCCGACCGCGAGTACGAGGAGAGAGTATTCCAGGCGCAACGCGGCGACCTGGTGGTGCTCTACTCCGACGGCGTGTCCGACCATCTGGACGGCGCCGGCGAGGAGTACGGCAGCGCGCGGCTGGCGCAGATTCTGAAGAAGTGCTGCGGTCTGAGCACGCGCGAGATCGTTGACCAGATCTTCGCGGATCTGGACCACTTCAACACCGAACGGTTCGACGACCAGACGCTGATTGTGATGAGAGTGAAGGACTGATTGACATTCCACTACGAAGACGAGAGGTTGCTGTGTGAAGGGGTCGAACTGGAGGCGGTGGCGCGCGAAGCGGGAACGCCCTGTTACGTGTATTCCTCGCGGTCGATTGTCGCCGCGTATCAGGCTTACGATGCAGCGCTGGGTTCCCTGCCCCATGTAATTTGCTACGCCGTTAAGGCCAACTCCTCGCTGGCGGTGCTTTCGCTGCTCGCTAAAGCCGGCTGCGGTTTCGATATCGTTTCGGGAGGCGAGCTGTATCGGGTTCTGCAGGCTGGCGGCGATCCCGGGCGCGTCGTGTTCTCGGGCGTCGGCAAGACGACCGAGGAGATCGGGTTCGCCCTGCGCAGCGGCATTCGCAACTTCAATTGCGAATCGGAAGGGGAACTGGCGGAGATCGACCGGGTGGCGGGCGCGCTGGGCGTCACGGCCCGGTTTTCCCTGCGCGTGAATCCCGATGTGGACGCCGTGACGCACCCTTACATCAGCACCGGGCTGCGGGACCATAAATTCGGTATCGACATCGCGGATGCCCCGGCGGTCTATGCGAGGGCGCGGGATTTCCGCAATCTGCGCGCTTCCGGCGTCAGTTGCCACATCGGCTCGCAGATTCTGGATTATTCGCCGATTCTGGAAGCGGCAGGAAAGGTTCTGAGCCTCATCGGGCAGCTGCAGGCGGACGGGCTGGGCATCGACCACGTGGATCTGGGCGGCGGGCTCGGCATCGCGTACCAGCCTGGCGAACAGGCGCCGGCGATTCACGAGTTCATCGCCGCTTTGCGGGACCGTATCGGGCGTTATGGACTGACTGTGATGATCGAACCGGGGCGCTCCATCGTCGGCCCGGCCGGGGTGCTGCTTACGAAGGTCTTGTATCGCAAACAGAGCCCGGCGAAGAAGTTCGTGATCGTGGATGCCGCGATGAACGACCTGATCCGGCCGGCGCTTTATAAGGCGCACCACGAAATCCTGCCGCTGCGGCGCGCCGGGGGCGGCGCGATTGTCGCCGATGTGGTGGGACCGGTTTGCGAGACGGGCGATTTTCTGGCACGGGATCGCGAAATGACGGACGCGCAACCGGGCGAATACCTGGCCATCGCTTCGGCCGGAGCTTATGGATTCGCGCAGTCCTCGAATTACAATTCGCGGCCCCGGGCGGCGGAAGTCCTGATCGATGGCAGCGGTTGGCGGGTGGTTCGCGAAAGAGAGAGTTTTGAGGATTTGGTGAGGGGAGAGACCCGATGAACGAGACCCAGCTCAATGCAGACCCGCGCTTTCCGGTCGGGAAATTCGTCTGGCCGGTCGCGGTTTCGGCGGAAGACCGCGCGCGGTATATCGACACGATTGCGGCTGCACCGGCGCGGCTGCGGGCCGCGGTGGCGGGACTGAGCGAAGAGCAACTCGACACGCCTTACCGCGATGGCGGCTGGACCGTGCGGCAGGTGATTCACCACGTGCCGGAAAGCCACATGAACAGCTACATCCGGTTCAAACTGGCGCTCACCGAAGACGAGCCGGTGATCAAGCCCTACGACGAAGCCGCTTGGGCAGAACTTCCCGACAATGCGGAGACGCCGATCGAAGTGTCGTTAAGCCTGCTGGATAACCTGCACGCGCGGTGGGTGATACTCCTGCGGGGGATGAGCGAAGCGGACTGGACGCGCACGTTCCGGCATCCGGAAATCGGACTGGTCCGGCTCGATGCCAATACTGCTCTTTATGCGTGGCACGGCGAGCACCACATTGGGCACGTGACGGCGCTGCGGAGCCGGATGGGCTGGTAAAGCGAAAATTGGCAGGAAGTGCGAAGAGGCTTACGCCTCTTCGCCGCCTGGATTACCTTCAGCCTTAGTGTAGTAATACGTGTACTTGCTGTAGAGCTCGCCGGCGCGGGCGCCGTTGGCGATAATGCCGAGGACGTTGTTTTCGCAGAGCGACTGCATGGCCCGGATCACGTTGTCGTAGGTGGTGGAGCCGATGCGGACAACGATCAGCGTGCCATCGGTCAGCGTGGCCAGAAGGTTGGCGTCCGCGGAGAAGAGCAGCGGAGGCGTATCCAGAATCACCCAGTTGAAAACCTTGCGGAACGCGTCGATGGTGTATTTCACCTGCCGCATGTTCAGCAGTTCGAGCGGGTTTTTCACCTGCGTGCCGGCCGGCATGAAGTAGAGGTTCGTGCCTTCAATCCGGCGGACGCACTCCTCGAGCGGCTTTTCGGCCAACAGAAAATCGGAAAAGCCCGGCGACTTTTCGCACTGGAACATGTTGTGAACCACCGGGCGCCGAAGGTCGAGATCGGCGATCAGGACGGGCAATTCGAGCTGCGCCTGAGCGAGAGCGAGGTTGATGGCGCTGAAGGTTTTGCCCTCGGCGGGCGACGCGCTGGTCACCACGATGGAGTGCAGATCCTGCTGACTCTGCATGTGGTTCAGACGGGTACGAAGGCTGCGGAATTCTTCGCCCGGCACTTCGTGCGGCCGCTCGATATCGATCAGGTGGGCTTCCGGGGCCGGATGAAAGGGAATGACCCGGCATTTGGAGAGAAAATTTCTCCAGTCCACCTGAATGCCCTTGGATTCCGACCGGATCAGACCGCTCGGCTGGCCCGAAAGGTACGGCATTCCATACGGTTCTTCCGGTTCGGAAAGCGGACTCTCCTCGGAAACCACCAGAGGATGCGATTCCTCCGCCAGTCGCTCCGCGGATTCGGGATTCTCCTCGGACGGGGGAGCTTCCAGCATTTGTTCAGCCCGTCGAAGGGCATCGTGCACTCGGCTCATGAGGTAGGGTTCTTTTTCAGGTGGAACAGTTTGCCGGCCGTGATCATTGGTTGATGGTGTACGAGTAGTAGTAAAAAAGCGCCGCGCACACAGCGATGATGCCGACAATCACCGCCGCCGACCAGGCGAGATAAGTGATTCGCTTCGTGCGCTTCACCAACAGAGTGTTCTCCAGCAGCGGAATGCTGCAGAGGACCGGCAGATTTGTGTAAGCCCGTACGTCCTTCAGATTCTTCAGCGACGCGTCCTTCGCTTCATGGACGCCCGCCATGGCGACTCCGACAATGAGGGAAAGCGCGAGTCCCGCGCCCACAATCAGGAACCGGTTCGGGCTCGCGGGTGTGGTGGGCAGAGACGCGGGATCGAGCACATCCAGCGTTTCGCCCGCTTTGCGCTGAATCAGATCGCCGTTCTGCGCCGTCAGTTCCTGCTTTTTCAGCATCGACTGGTATTTTTCCGTTGCGTTCGCCTGATCCCGGAGCAGATCGACCGACCTCGCTTCAATTCCGGAAGTCGCGGCCAGTTTCGCCCGGTAATCGTCGATCTGTTTGTTGATCTTTTCCTGCTCTTTGAGCTTGTAGAGACGATCGGAGTCGTTGCTCTTGAGCAACGCGTTGGTCCGGTCGATGTCGCCCTGCAGGGAGGTCTGGGACTGTGCGATGCGGTAGTTCGTCGTCTTCTTCGGCGCGTCTTTCGGTTTCGCGCTTTCGTCGGCCTGCTCGCGCTCCTGTTTGAGCTGGAGAGCGTCCCGCTGTTTTTTCAGAACCAGAAGGCTCTTCCGCAGTTCTTTCACATCCGGATAGGTGTCTTTATAGGACTGCAGCAACTGAGACAGTTTGGTATCGCCGGCTTCGATTTGCCGGTTCAGATTTTCGAGTTCGGAGTTCTGGCGGGCCATCGGGCTGCTGGGAAGCAGAGTATCCGGCTCCTGCGCCATCAGGGCGGTGAGATCGAGCTGGCTTTTCAGCGTGGAAAGATGCGCTTCCAGCTGGATTCTGTCCTGCGCGAGACGATTCAGCTGATCGTTGATTCCGTTGACCTGCGTCTGCAGGGAAGACAGTGTCTGCAGGTTCATCTGACTCTGCTCCGGAAGGCGGCCCTGATTTTCCGTCCGGAACTTGGTCAGTTCCTCGTTGCACTTGTCGAGATTGGCTTTTGCCTGCGCCAGTTCGTCTCCGAAAAAGTCATGGAGAAGAGTCTGCTGCGTGCGCTGGGAATTCTGATTTTCGTCGATGAAGCGGGTGATCAGCTTCTGTACGGTCTGCTGCGCTTTGAAGCGGTTCTGGTACTGAAAGCTGATTTTGAAGGCCGACACGTGTTTACCCGGCGAGGCCGCCGCCGCCGAGGTAATGTCGATGCGGAGATCTTTGGCCTTCATGACTTCGATCACGTCTTCGATGGGCAGCTTGGCGCGATCGGAGGGATACAGGTTGAGGTCGGGAGACTGAATCAGATTGGAAAGACTGGTGCGGCTCAGAATCGCGCCTTCCATCTGAATGATGCGGTCGGTCAGGAGTTGATTGCCGGTGTTTTTGACCAGATCTTCGGAAATCTGCGCCGGTGTAATCTGAATAACCGCTTCCGATTTATACACATTGGGCAACAGAAAAGCGATCGCTATCGAAAGCACCAGGCCGGCGTAAAGGGGGCCGACAATCCAGCCGACGTGGCGCCGGGCAACGTCGATGTAATCCTCGAGATCGAGAGCTCTGCGGGAAATGGCAATGTAACCGGAACCTGCTGTTGCTGTCATACGGCTGTTAATCCATTACTCCGGAACAAAAATACGGTCCCCGTTCTGTATCATCCGGTTTTGTTCCATATGCTTGCCCTGACTAACTTCTTTGTAATTGAAGGGAAGCCGCTCCGCGCCCCGCAAAACGTAGATTTTTTTGAGGTTCGCGAAATCTTTAAAACCTCCGCAATTGGCGAACGCATCCAGAATGGTCATGGGAGTAACCAGCGGGAATTCGCCCTGCTTGAGGCAGCCTCCGAAAATATAAAACTTTTTACTGTTAATCCGGACAACCTGGATGTTTACCTCCGGGTCTTCCATTACACTAGCAGCCAGCTTCGTCCGGATCAACTGTGTCAGATCTGCCACCGTCAGCCCGTCCGCTTTCATCTCGCCGATCAGGGGAAGCGACAGGATGCCGTCCGGACGGACGTCGAAAATCCCGCTCAGTTTTGGGTCATTCCATACACTGACCTGAAGAATGTCCAGAGATCCGATCACATACGGTTTTTGTTCCTCGGATACTGGTTCCGGCAGGGACTCCGGAGCGGCACCTTTTCCCCGCTTTTTGCCCTTGGACGGGGACTGTGGGGTGGCTGCGGCCTGCGCCGGGACGGCTTTCGGCGCCGCCGGAGCCGGAGCGCTCGTGACGGAAGCCGGATCTCCCGTCGGCGCAGACGGAGTAGTGGCTTCCTGCGCGACGGCGGGAGCGACTGTCGGCGGAACGGACGGGGCCGTCTCCTGCGTGCCGGCGGGCGAACGCACACCCTGAGGAGCGGCGGCGGCGGGAGGAGCCGGCGCTGGATCCCCGACCGACTGCGCGGGGGACCACGCCGCTGCCCACAACATCACGGAGAGGGGCACGAAAACGGTCCTGAGCGGCAAGTTCATGAGTCTTTATTTAAGATCGTAGCAAGATAGCGTGGATGAAAGAATATACTTCTGGTAACAGAGAGGTACAGCAATTGTCCAAACGCCGTTATTTCCTCGCCAAAACGGATCCGGAAACGTACGATTTCGAGCAGTTGGAGCGCGACGGACAGACTGTCTGGGATAAAAACCATAATATTTTACCCAATGGTTCAGGACTCAAAGGTTCCAATCAGGCAACACAATCTTCAGTTATTATTCCGAATCAGGGTGATGCCAATATATATTATATTTTTACAATTAATACGGGTGCAAATGCTTCACTTTCTTATTCCACAATTGATAGAAGACTAAATAACGGAAATGGCGATATAACAACTAAAAATTCTCTGCTTAATACTCCGGTTTCTCAAAAAATAGCAGCAATAACAAACGGTAATGGTGTTGATTTTTGGGTAGTTGCACATGGTTGGTTAAATAATACTTTTTATTCATACCGGATAACTTCATCGGGTATAAATCCAACACCGGTACAAAGTAATATAGGTAGTACACATCAGGGAAACCAGACTAATGCAGCAGGTTATATGAGGATTTCAGCCGATGGGACATTAATTGCACTTGCCCTTCCCGATGATGACAAAGTAGAACTTTTCAATTTTAATAATCAAAACGGGTTGGTATCCAATTATATAACTATACCAATAACCGGATACAAGCCTTATGGTATTGAATTTTCCCCGGATGCTTCAAAATTATATGTTAGTTGTGAATCAGCATTATTTCAATTTGAACTCAAACCTTATTCTCAATCTGCAATTCCTAATTCCAGAGTATCGATTTCTACTGGAATCAATCTTTTTTATGCTTTACAATTAGGCCCAGACGGAAAAATTTATATAGCCCAGAATAATTCAGGTTATTTAAGCAGAATTAATTCACCGAATGAAAACGGTTCTGCCTGCGGATACCAGCCAAATACAACTTCCTTATCAGTTAAAAATTCATTTAAAGGCTTACCAAATATTATTCAAAGCTATATGACAAGAATTTATGTTAATAGCATAATAAATGTATGCGAGGGAGATTCTGTTTTTTTAACATGTACTACTTCAGGATATACACCAACTGCAATATTTCAATGGTCCGGCCCAAAGAATTTCTCTTCTTATCTGCAAAATCCGGTAATTCCAAAAGCACAATATACAGGCTATTATAAAGTTAATGTTTCAATCGGTAATATGAAATTTTCAGATAGTACATTAGTAGTTATTAATACAAAATTACCTGTTAAAATAACAACTAATAGCAGCAATATTTTTTGTGAAGGTGATAGTATTGTTCTTTATTCAAATTTTAAAAGCAACAAATACAATTTAAAATGGTCCACCGGAGAAAGCAGCGATTCAATAATAGTTCGCTCAACAGATAAATATTATTTAATTGTTGAGCAAGAAGGCTGTAAATCAATTGATTCGATTTCGGTTTTTTCCGTACCAAAATTCATACCTTCAGTTACTCCTTTAGGATTGCCTGTTTTATGTGACGGCGACAGCCTTATTCTTGACGCCAAACCCAAGGGGGCAGGTATAAAATATATTTGGTCGACAGGGGATACTACTTCTAAAATTATTATCACAAAGGGTGATATTTATTCTGTTATTATCGATAAGGACGGATGCCTGCAAACTGCATCAATAAATATATCAAGGCAGATAAAACCAATAACAAAAATAACTGCTTCCGGCACTATTGTATTTTGCATTGGCGACAGTGTTCAATTATATGCTGAACCATTCGACCCTGATAATTCATACCTTTGGTCAACCGGTGAAACATCTCAATCTATTTGGGTCAAATCTTCCGGCATGTATAAATTGGAAACAGTAGCAAAAAATGGCTGTTTAGCATTTGATTCTTTAGAAGTTAAAGCCGGTTCAGGGCTTTCTGTTAAAATTATTCCTGTTTCACCAAAACCGTATTGTGATATTAACAGTTTAAAACTCATAGCCACACCTTCCGGAAAGCAATTTAAATATTTATGGTCAACCGGTGAAACATCGGATACACTTATAGTTAATAGTTCCGGTAAATATTTTGTAAATGTTAATTATACCGGTGGATGTTCAGGAAATGATACTATCGGAATACAGTTTTCAAAGAAGCCGAAAGTTAAAATTTTAGGGGATAACCCGGTTTTTTTATGCAAGGGCGAAACAATCAGACTGACAGCACAAGCCGACACAAACAGTATATTATTCTTGTGGTCCGGTGGTGACACAACTTCTGAAATAACAGTATATAACGAAGGTGATTATTTTGTTAAAGCTTTTAATAAAGAAGGTTGTTCCGATTCGGCTTTTGTAAAAGTCATCAATTATGCATTGCCAATTGTTAATATTGAAATCGAAAAGAAAAATATTCTTTGCTCGGTGGATTCCATTAACCTGACGGCTAAAACCGACAGCATCGGTTATGATTTTTTATGGTCAACTAACGAAAAAACCGATAAAATCAATATAAAAAAAACAGGGCAATATTATGTCACTGTAAAAAATAGCCGCGGATGCTTTTCCTCCGATACGGTAAATATTATTTTTAATCCTCAACCCGAACTAAAAATTATTTCGGATAAAGGATTCAATATATGCGATGGTGATACTGCTTATCTCGAAACTGATTCGGATTATTTCAAATATTTGTGGTCGGGCGGCGAAACAACAAGGACTATTAAAGCTTCCAAATCAGGTGATTACACCGTAACTGTCTTCGATACCAACGGTTGCTCGTTATCAAGTACAATAACATTGAATGTCGGTAAAATAAATCTTAATAAACCGAACAATGTTGATTATAGTTATGCAGATATTAATAATCCTGTTAATCAAAATATTAATATTATCAACAATGAATCTGATGATGTTGAAATAGGCAAAATTTTTATTAAGAATAATACTTCTGTTTTTAAATTAGGGAACATTACCCAAAAAATAATAAGTAAATTCGGCGGTTTTATACAATTATCATTAGACTTTAATCCGGATAATGCCGTTTCATACAATGACAGTTTAATCATTGAAATATTAAAACCTTGTCCGGCAAATGTTGTAATCGGTATAAAAGGAACAGGCAGAGGGAGAACATTACTATCACTGCCCGATACGATAGGTATAATCGGAACAAGAAATTTCAGGATACCGGTAAAAGTCAAAATGACTCTTGGAGATAAACAGATTGTTAGTTTATCTTATAAAGGTGAAATCAAGTTCTATCAGGATGTTTTTCTGCCTGAACTGTTGACAAACGGAATTATCAGGAAAGATTCAATCGACTCTGAATACAGGATTTTAACAATACAGGATGATAATGTTATAATTACTTCGAATGAATCAGTAATAACTGAATTGGTAGGTACAGTTTTATTAGGAGAACATAACCAAACTCCTTTACGCCTTCTCAATTTTGAATGGAACAACCCAAATATTATAAACGATACTTTGCAGGGAAATCTTTTTGCCACAGGTGTTTGCGGCCAGGATTTGAGCAGGATTGTGTTTAGTAACCGGACATTGTTCCAAATAGCACCTAATCCGGTGAATACTGATATATTCATTACAATAATTAATCCTGAAAAAAGTATTTATACATTCTCACTTTATTCGGCAAATGGTAATATTGTTAAGAAATGTCTATTTCAAAAGTCTGACAATGGAAAATCAGACATAGATTACAAAATTGATGTTTCCGGCATAAGCGACGGGGTTTATTATCTTGTTATTATTAATAACGATATTGTTGATGCGAGACGAGTTATTGTTTTAAAATAAGAGTCCACATTAAAAAGCATGTATTGTCATTTCTGCGTTTGCTTACGTGGCGTAGCCCCTTGCAGGAATCTCCTATTCATGCGGATTGAATTTCCTGCGTCCGCAGGAATGACACTTCTTAGAAGGGACTCAAATAAGAAATCAATTTTTTTCTAATAAATTTAAAAGGTTTAGGTATGAGAATTTATAAACAATTTTCAGTTTTTCTGATAAACATTTTTTTAATTATCTTAACAACATTTGTTGTTAAATCGCAGACAAATTTTGTTTATCCGCCAAATAACAGTGATTGTATTCCAAAAGATTCAGTTATTTTTAGATGGAATATTGACCCTACAACCGGTAATTATTATCAGGTTACTATTTCTGAATTTTCAGATTTGAGCTCGCCTTTGTATGATAAATTTGGAACTAAGGATACCTCTGCAACATTTTATCTGCCAACAAATAACATTCCGTATTATTGGCAGATAAAATCCATAGGAAAAGGTTCACCACCAGCCGCACCTCCAAGCCATACTACAGCTATTGGAAATTTCAAAACTATAAAATTGCCGCCAAGTATTGTTTCCCCGGCAAATAATAATAGTTGTGCACCAAAAAATTGTCAGTTTCAATGGCAGTCAATACTTGGTGCAACATATACCCTGCAGATATCCACAGATAATAAATTTTCTACTTTTTTACTAAATCAGAGTAATATAAATACAAATACATATACTTATAATCTTCCGGCATATAATTCAACTTATTATTGGAGAGTAAATGCAAGCTATTCAACATGTGTTAATGATTATTCTGCTACAGCAAAATTCACAACACAAGACCCACAAACAACATTGAATTTACCTTCAGATAAATCGAATAAACAATCAACAATTGGAATTCGGTTTAAATGGGCTTCAATACCTGGATCCTCAACATATACCTTGCAGATTGCAACAGATACCACTTTTATTCCCGCTTCAATTTTCTATGAGGGCATAAAAAAGACTAACACTGATTCTGTAACAAATTTAAATCCATCAACATTATATTACTGGAGGGTTGATGCAGATGAAAGCGGATGCCCTGTACCATGGACTACTCCTTTTAGTTTTTTAACAGGATATACTGCTCCGCAAAACCCAAAATCAAAAACTGATTCCTGCGACCCGTCCTTAATTAAATTATCATGGGATATTGTCTCGGGAACTGCTTCTTATAAGGTACAGATATCGGAAAAACAGGATTTCAACCCGGTTTTAACCGAATTAGCTAATATTAATACAAATAATACATCATATACTATTCCAAAATTGAATCAGCGGTATTATTGGAGGGTTAGAGCCGAAGATGGCACAAACTCGGGGGATTGGTCTATAGTTAACAACTTTATAAACAACGGGGGCTATCCCGAAAGGCTCTCTCCCGTGAATAATACCTTCAATCAGCCGGATACACTGCTGTTTAAATGGGTAAAACCGGATATAAATTCTATGGAACGGATTCAAATAGCTGATAATAATGCATTTAATCCAATATTGTATGATATTAAGGATATTGCTTATGATTCAGTTTATGTGATAATGCCTAAATACAACAAAACATATTATTGGAAAATTTTATCTGATTTTACATGTACAGTAATTTGGTCTGATATATGGCAATTTACGACAACATTAATGGCTCCACAGCTTGTTTTCCCGGCAAATAATTCAACGAAACAGAGCCAAAACATAACCTTTCAATGGCATGCACCGGACGGTGCCACATCTTACGAATTCAGCCTGGCAACAGACCCGCTATTTCAAACACAAAATATTGTTAAAGGTGGAAAAGGCTTATTAGGCCTAACTTATCCCGTTCAAAAGCTGGCAACAAATACTAATCATTATTGGAGAGTGAAAGCATCCAATTCTGTGGCATCAAGTGCATGGTCGGATATATTTAAATTCAGGACAGGTGCCGAAGCATTGAGCAATCCGGTATTAGTATCACCTATAAACGGTAAACAAAATCTTGTGGTAACTAAAAATATTTTATCATGGGACCAGGTACCAAATACAAAATATTATTGGATTCAAATAGACATTAAAAATGACTTTTCCAAACCTATTAAGGATATTCCTGATTTGACCGATACAATATATGATTTAACCGGATTGAGTTATAACACAACATATTACTGGCGTGTACTGGCAATATCCGATTCTTCACAAAGTGACTGGTCATCTGTTTGGTCATTTACAACTGCAAAACAGTTTCCTACTGATGTTGCTAAACTAACAACACCTGCTAAAAATTCTGAGGTTAGCACTGCAAATATAACATTTAATTGGGAAACTGTTGACCGTGCTGATTATTATGATTTCCAGCTTTCAACAGACGAGAAGTTTCCTGCCGGAAAATTTGTTGTTGAAGATACAACATTGATGGTTAATTCCAGATTTGTAACAGGTTTGCAGAATTACATCCAATATTTTTGGAGGGTACGCGGCAGAAACACATCTGGACATGCAGGCTGGTCAGAAACATGGAATTTCTCGACATTAATATCAAACGTAGATGATATTCTGGGCATTAAATATCAAATAAATATTTCACCAAATCCGGTTACCGGTTTGTCAACATTATCATTAAATTTGCCTGTGGAATCAAATGTAAAAATTGAAATAATAAACCTGCTTGGAATTAAAACAGATGAATTACTGGATAATAAGTTGTCACAAGGCGAGTATTCCTTTATCATTAATTCTTCAAAATTTGAGAATGGTTTATATTATATTGTTTTCACAATTGATGGAACGACAATAACGAAAAAAATGATTATTTTAAGGTAGTTTTTTAGAAAATAATACAAAAAATATTTATATTGACAGTGTAATAATTTATTCAAAATCTGATAATATAAAGATAGGCTCCACCTGATAAGTAGTGCCTATCAAAATATATATCGTTATGTTTCCTAAATCGTTTATAAAAAAATTGACCGATATAATATTATTGTTACTACTCAACCTGTTTATAATTAGGAATTATCTCAGAATTTATTAAAGTGATTGCTCCCAAAAAAAACACATTACAACCTTAGTATGAAAATTGACCTTAGTAACAATAATTTTTTTAGCTCGTCATTACCTTATTAACCT
>Ga0118677_10011547_pt1 | contig 13202 bp, 12 predicted proteins | sample AliMusrvi5mmetaG_FD_86154 | JGI IMG/M metagenome (GOLD analysis project Ga0118677, IMG submission 86154)
GTTCTAAACCAATACAAAGTGACAGTAATTCCATTAAACAATGGAACTTCAATTACGCTTATATTATAACGGTCTGGCCCAATTATGTCAAATGGCGTGCAGTCAAAACGCGTCCTTATGCAAAAATTTGCAACACCTGCCGCGCAACCGCCCTGCCCAGTTTGAGATGCTCGCCTGCTTCCAGGTGAATCCCGTCGATGGTGCTGGATGTTACAACGGCGCCGGCATCCAGCGAAAAGCAGCCAGTCTCTCCAGCCACGCGTCGAAAATGCTCCGACAGGCGCCGGGATTTGGCTTCTGCGCCGGCAAACATTTCGGCGAAGCGGGTCTGGGAGGTGTCCTGGATTGGGGCGGGGGTGATTAATAAGACTCCGGGAGCCTGTTCGTTTGGCCCGGCGTCACTTTGTTGGACCATTTTGACCAAAACGCCTGCGCCCCGGGCGATATCATCGGCGGTGAGGGAAAAACGGGCTTTCAGGTCGTTGGTCCCCAGCATAATGATCACAAGGTCGATCGGTTTATGGCTGGTAATGCAGGGGATAAGATATTCTTTGCCGCTCTTATAACCTTCAATCGGATCAGGCCAGACTGTGGTGCGCCCATTCAGGCCTTCTTCAACAACCCAATAATCACTGCCCAGTTCCTGGCGCAGTATTCCAGTCCAGCGTTCTGTCAGCGAATAGCGCTGTTCTTTAAGCGGATCGTATCCCCAGGTATTTGAATCGCCGAAACATAAAATGGTTTTCAAGGATATTCCTTTGTCGGGCCGCCGGTTGGATCGGGCTTAAATGTTCATGGGATAAGGCGGTTTGTAGCGTTCGGGCGTGATGACCGTGTCGGCGGGGATGGAGACATCCTTGGGGAAGATCACAATACCGTCGCGAACCACCCAGTTTTCAGTGTCAAAATTCGTGCCGCGCGGGAAGGGTTTGACCACACAATTTGGGCCCATGTGCACATTGGTATCGACGATGGCGCCTTCAATGTAGCAGTTCTGGCCGATTCCGGAGTTCAATTCATCTGATTCGCCGCCTTCATTGGCCCAAAAATAATCAGCGCCAAGAATGAGACTGTCAAGAATCTGAGTGCCGCTGCCGATATGGCTGCGCAGGCCGATCACGGAATGGCGGATGGTGGCTTCGCGGATAATACAGCCTTCTGTGAGCAGCACCTCTTCCATGTGGCTTTTTTCAACCACTGAGCCGGGTAGATAGCGCTGGGAGGTGTAAATCGGCGATTCGGGGTTGTAGAAATCAAAACTGCGCTCAACCTGGGTCAGTTTCAGGTTGGTATCATAATAGGCGCGGATGGTTCCCAGGTCGTCCCAGTAGCTCTGGAAATCATAGGAGTAGATATTATGGGTCTTGATCGCCCGGGGCAGGATATCACGGGCGAAATCGCGGTCATTGTTGTATTCAATCAGTTCGACCAGGGCCTTGGTGGAGAACATATAAATGCCCATCGATCCAATGTAGGGTTTATCCTGGCCGGGGTAGCTGATCAGTTGTGAAAGCACCTGGGGATCGGTGGGTTTTTCAACAAAGTGGGTGATGCGCCGGTCAACGTTGGTTTTTAAAATGCCAAAGCGGTTGGTGTCTTCACTGATCACAGTTTGGGCTGCCACAGTGACATCGGCATTTGTGTCAATGTGGAAATTGAGCATGGCGCCGTAATCCATGCGGTAGAGGTGGTCTGCGCCAAGGATCAGGACGTAGTCGCTGTTGGCCTGCAGAACCCGTGAAAGTTTTTTCCGCACGGCATCAGCCGTGCCCAGGTACCACTCGCTGGTCGTGTTGGTCTGTTCTGCAGCCCAAATTTGCACCCAACCATGGTGGAAATAATCAAAATTGTAGGTGTCTGCAATATGGCGGTGTAATGAAACAGAATTAAACTGTGTCATGACGGCCATGTGGTAAATCCCTGAGTTGATGCAATTGCTCAAAGGGATATCAATCAGGCGGTATTTCCCGTAAAGCGAAACAGCAGGTTTGGAACGCGTTTTAGTAAGGGGATATAACCAACTATCCACCCCACCACCCAATATAACAGCCAGAACATTATCCAATGCAGTCTTTGCCATAAAATTACTGCGGCCCCTGTTCTAAAAAAATTTTTTACCAGAGTTGTTAGACTTAACTGAAATAATTATACCAAATTTCACCTTTACATTTATAGTAACACAGCACCGCTTATCAGATTCAGACGAGGGTAAATTGGCCACCACCAGGTTTCCATCATCCCCAATGACTTGTTGTTTTGGATTTCCCGTGGTGAAAGCTGTGCGTGGGGCCGTGGCCCCTGCCACTACTATCACAGCGATTCCCGTTGAGCCCAATTCCTGCTAATCCTTGCGGATTAACGGTAGAATTATACTGGAATAAATTTATGGCATATATAGAAACTGCACTTCAACCAGGAGAAGAGATGATTTACCGAACCACTCCGGCGCGCAGTGTTTTGCGCCTGGGTATTTTGCTTCTGGTTGGGGTTGCGTTTGTCCTCCTGGCTGTGTTCGTCCCGGTTTTTCTGGCACTGGTCACCCAGCGGCTGGGGCGTTTTCCTGTCCTTTGGGGGCTGGCCGACAGTTTTGCGGTACTGGCAATTAATGTGGGGCTTTGGCTGCTGCCGGTGCTGGCTTTTTTTGTTTTATCGTTGGACATAGCCCAGGTTTTTGCCTGTGAACTGGCTGTGACAGACCGGCGTATTTTGGGCCGCATTCCGGCCCTGCTGGTTTTTCGCCAGATCGATCTGCCCATCAGTGAAATTTCCCTGGTATCCCAGGCAGGGAGCCGCATGGTGTTTAAACTTAAAAATGGGCAATTGATTTCGGCCGGTGGTTTTCAGAATGCGGGACAGTTTACCGAAGCCTGCCGGATGCGCATGATTATCAGCATATCCCTGTCCACCACAGCATCCATCCGCGGCGATGAGCCCACGCAGCGCTTGAAACGCCTGCGTGAGGCGCTTGACTCGGGGTTAATCAGTGAAATAGAATATTCAGAGAAACGCAGCGAAATTTTGAAACAGATATAATCAGTTAATACCCATCCTGTAAAAAAGAGGTGATTAAATGGTAACTGCAATTGTTCTGGTTGAATGTGAAAAGGCAAAAATTGTCCCAACTGCACAGGCCCTGGCCCAACTGCAGGGAATTTCAGAAGTCTATTCTGTGGCCGGGCGGACAGACCTGGTTGCCATTGTGCGCGTGGCGGATAACGACCAGCTGGCAGATGTGATTACCAGCCAGATGTTATTAATCCCCGGCATTGCCAAAACTGAGACATTGATCGCTTTCCAGGTATATTCAAAACACGACCTGGACTCTATGTTTTCGATTGGTTTTGAAGACCCTCAACTGCTCTCGCCGGTTAAAAAAGAGGGCAATAAAAAATAGGGATTCCTGGGGATTTTCCCGACAAGTCAGAAAACGACAGGTTTAGTGGATAACGGAAACCATGTTTTTGGCTGCAGGGGTGGATAATTCCTTGTAAAAATGTTTAACCCATTTGTTGGACCAGCCAAACAACTGGGTTTTAAACATGATGTCTTTAACCTGGTCGCGGGTCATTTTTACTTCGTGTAAAATCACATCCGCGTTGTTGCGGCTTAAAGCCAGGGTCTTGACGGCGAAAAACAGCGGCCACATGCAGCCCAGGCGCAGCTGGAGCTGCCATGCTGGAAAACAGGTCAGGTAGACCATGCCGTTGGCAAGGTGTCTTTCCGCCTTGTCTGCCACCATGTTGACCACCTGCATCGATTTTTCCAGGTTTTCCGGTAAAAACATGCTGTCGCGCGTCAGGCCCACTTTTTCATAAAAGGTGCGCGGGATATAGACCCAGCCGCGTTCATAATCTTTGCGCATGCCGCGCAGAATGTTGACTGCCTGCAGGCCCAGTCCATATTCGCGCGAGAGCGGCATGACCTTGTCCTTAATTTTGGCAAAGCGCGGTGAATACCAGGCAAACACGTCCGTCAGCAGATACCCGACGATGCCGGCCACGCAGTGCATGTAATCGTCCATTTCAGCTTCATCCTCCACGAATGGGCCGTGTTCCTGCCATCGCGCCATGCCCAGGCTGGTCTCGTTGACGTGCTTCACGAGGATATTTTGCAGGTCTACGGGCAGGCGGTAAAGTTCACTTAAAACGTAAGAGGCGTGCTGGGCCACATAGATTTCAGCATCTGACTGGCCGTCAAGGTAGGCAATTTTCTCGACCAGTTTTTCCACCGGTTCGTTTTTGTCGAGGACAGCTGCCCAGAGGCGCAGCAGTTTTGGTTTTTCTTCGGTTGGAATGTCGTCGCAATCTTCGAGGCAATCGGAAACGCGCAGCAGCAGATAAGCCATGGTGATTGAATCCCTTAATATGCCGGGAAGTTGTTCGATTGAAAGGGCAAAGGTGCGGCTCACCTGCCGCAGCATTTCATACTTATCCATTAATTTCCTCCTGCTGAATTACCTTCCGCAGTGATTTTTTGCATATTATCAATAACCCCTTAAAGAATGATTGGTTCTAAAATTCGGGGTGATATGATAAGATTATACTTGACTTTAAGCGGATTTATAAAAATGGTTCTTTGCGATTTCCCGTGGTGAAGGCTGCAGATGGGGGCCATGGGCCCCATACCGGCTACCAATCACGGCGATTCTCTCTGAACCATAAAATGACCTGCCAGGAATTGTCGTAACGGGTCAGGAAGGTTGCGACCTTTAGCCTTTGCCGCAGGAGATAATGCCCCCGGCGAAAGGCAGGCTAAAAAAAGGGTATCCGTTCAGGATGCCGTTGTGGAAAACCTAAAAACAGGAGTATCCTATGTTAACACCCATTGAACGCCAAAAGCTGATCGAAAAATTAGCCAACTTTCCCAATCTTCTGGAAGAAAGAATCGCGCAAATTAATGAAACGCAGTTGGATGTTCCTGTGCGTTCCGGAGAGTGGACGGCGCGCGAGATTGTCCACCACCTTGCCGACGCCCACCTTCACGGTTATATCCGCATGAAGCTGGTTCTGACAGAAAGCAACCCGATCCTGAAACCGTATGACCAGGATGCCTGGGCCAAACTGGCGGATGCGAAAATGGGCATGCAGCCTTCACTGGAGATCCTGCGGGGCGTACATGAACGTTGGGCCCGGGTTTTGCAGGACCTGCCCGAAAGCAGCTGGGCCAGAACCGGAGTGCACCTTGAAAATGGTCTGCTCAGCCTGGACGACCTGCTGGGGCATTATGTTGAACACTGTGAAGCTCACCTTGAGCAAATGGGCCAGCTGAAGCAGTAGCTTACGCGCTGCCCAGGTCAGGCCCAGGGTGGAGCAAATTTAATGAGATTCAGGGGCTTGCCCTGGTTTGTCCAATGCGACCCGGAATCCGACGTAATCGTCACGCTCGCCGGCCTCAAATTTGAGCCGTACCGCGCTGCGGCAGTGGTTGGGGGTTTCATGCCATGATCCGCCGCGCACAACTTTAAACAGGCTTTTGCCGCTTTTCCGGGGCTGGCTGTCCATTCCCGCCCCGGTGTAATCTTCAAACCAGTCATCGGCGCACCATTCCCACAGGTTGCCGTGCATATCAAACAATCCAAAGGCATTCGGAGGAAAACTGCCCACCGGGCTGGTTCCGTGGCGGTAAAGCCCCTGCGGTTCGTCTGCAAAAACATGATCGCCGCAATAGTTGGCCAGGTCAGTGGTCAGGGTGGGGCCGCAGGAAAATGGCGCTGCGCTTCCGGCACGGCAGGCATATTCCCATTCAGCTTCAGAAGGCAGGCGGTAAGCCAGGCCGGTTTTTTCCCCGAGGCGCTGGCAAAATGCACTGGCATCTTTCCATGCGGCGCGGTCGGCAGGGTGAAGCGGCCCAAGGCGCCGGTAGGGTAAATCTTTGCCCATCACGATTTTCCACTGCTCCTGGGTAACCAGGAATTTTCCAAGCATAAAAGAAGGGATGTAAGCGGGGTGCCGGGGGTGTTCGTCGGGATAACCCTGGTGATTCGGGGAGCCCATCTGGCTTAATCCGCCAGGGAGAAGGATGAGTTCCAGGTCTATCCCGCCGGACAGGGGTTGTTGGAATACCTGCATTTCGACCTGTTGGCGCTCAACCCATTCTCCACGTGGATTCACCCGCACCGTTTCAAAGACGAAGGGTTTCAGTTCCATTTATCTTCCTGGTGAACCTCAAAGGTTCAGCGGATGGCCCGCGCCTTTTGTTTGCGGTACAGGTTTCTGGCAACGTTGACCAGCAGCAGTGCCCCCACCAGGGCGCTCAACCCGACAATTGCCACCCCGGCCAGGCCCCCGGTGAGCAGGGAAAAACCCGGGCTGCGAAAACTGCCGGCCATGGCGAATATGGAGAAAGGGTTGCTTAATAATTCTGCCAGAACCAATAAACCGGGCAGGCAAAGCAGAATTCCCAGGAGACCCAGGAAGAAGAGGTAAAAAGGATTGCGCACGCGCAGTTTGCCAAGCAGCAGGCGGCGGATGAGAGTGCCCAGAGAATGCCCAAATTCAGCCTGGGTTTCAATATAATCCAGGCCGCTGCGCCCGCGGCGGGTGCGGAAGCCGGGTTGGCCGACAATCAGCTGTTCGTCGCGCTGGTCGAGCGGTGACGCGAGGCTGCCCTGGTCTTTAACCGCGGGCGCTCTTTTTTTGCTCATTGCACAAAATAATCATTCATCGGGCTGAAATAATAATCCTCCCAGCCCTGGCGGTATTGTTCCGACTGCCCGTCGGGTATTTCCGTATGGATCAGGGTCAGGCGGGTATGGGCGCCGACGGCCTCAAATAAAATATCCAGGATTGAATCGGGCGCGTTTTCGGGAAAATCGCTGGTGCGCCAGGTCTGGCGGATATGGTGGAAGGGTTCAAGTGCCAGGGTTTTGCCCGAAATGTAACCATCCCAGGCGAGAAAATCACCCCCCATCCGGGGATCAATTTTAGCGGGGCTGCCGGTGAAGTCACTGTGGGCAGCGCTGTCCAACCAGGCTTCATACACCTTCTGCGGGAGGGCGGGTAAAACGACCGATAATTTAAGCTCTTCGCTCATCCTGTTTCTCCTTAACCTGAACCGGGCATGCCGGACCAGGGTGGCCTGTTTTTGACTTTCATCAATCTTGATTGTACAACTTATGGGGGCTGATATGCAAACCGGGTTGTATCAGGCACACCCGGTGGGGGTTATTCCACCTTTACGCTGATTTCGAATAATATCGACGGCATCATGCAGGCGGGTTTGGCTGAACGGCAAAGCGGATCGCCCACGGCGGTCAGGTCTGCTTGGCCCGGTTGATGCGCTTCATACAATCCCTGGGCGCCGCGGACGAGCATGACATTGATCACCCTGCTGAGCATGCCGGGGTCGGAATTGTTAATTTGCCAGGTATAGGTCTCACCCAGTTTCAGCAGGAAACTCTGCCCAACATGCAGGGTAATCGTTGTGTGATTGTCATTGAGCGTGATTGTGGGTGATCCGCCTGGAATGACGGTTGTGGGTGAAACCGGCGCAGCGGTTTCACCCGGGGCAGTGACAGCTGTGCACCCGGGAATTGGGTCGAGAGGCAGGTTGGGGTGATGCCTGGACGGCACAGGCGGATAGGGCCGCAGCTAAAAGCAAAATGGCATCAAGGAGCAGTTTGTTCCCCATTATTCACTTTCGCCGAGCGTAAAATAAAAAGTGGCGCCCTGGTTCACCGCAGCCTGCGGCCACAGGCGGCCGCCGTGGCGCGTGATAATGCGGTGCACGATCACCAGGCCGATGCCGGTTCCTGGAAATTCAAGGGCGCTGTGCAGGCGTTGGAAAGGGGTGAAGAGTTTATTCTCATAGGCCATGTCGAAACCGGTTCCATTATCGCGCACATAATAGGCGCGCTCACCCAGGTTTTCTTCCACGCCAACCTGGATCACAGCCTTCCGGCGCATGCTGGTGAATTTATAGGCGTTATTCAGCAGGTTCTCCAGGGCAATTTTCAACAGGTTCGCATCGGCCTGGACAACCAGCCCCGGGACAACGGTAAATTCCACCTGGCGTTGCGCATCCTGGTTTATTAGTTCGGTGAGGATCGTTTCTGCCAGCAGGCTTAAATCGACCTGGCTGCGGGTCATTTCACGGCGGGTGATGCGTGACAGGTCGAGCAAATCTTCAATTAACTGGCCCATGCGCCGGGAGGCTTCGCGGATGCGCGCCAGGAAGTGCTGGCCCTGTTCATCCAGGTGTTCCCTGTAATCGGTCATCAGCATTCCGCTGTATCCATCCAGGGCGCGTAAAGGAGCGCGCAGGTCATGCGATACAGAATAAGCGAAGGCTTCCAGTTCCTTGTTGGCAGCTTCGAGCTGCCCTGTGCGCTCCCGCACGCGCTGTTCCAGTTCGAGGTTGAGCTGGCGAATTTCATCTTCTGACTGCCTGCGTTCGGTAATATCGCGCACCATGGCAAGGGTATACCCCTGCCCGTTGTGCTCAAAAAAGTTAGCCTTGACTTCAACCGGGAAAACACGGCCGTCCCTGGCCCGGTTGCGGCTTTCAAAGATATACGAGGTTTGTTTTTTGAGCCTGTTCCAATGTTCGCCCCAGCGTTCCAGGGTCATATCGGGATCGATATCGGGTATGCTCAGGGTCAGCAGTTCGGAATAGGTATATCCAAGACTGTGGCAGGATTCTTCGTTGACGTAATAAAAGTGAGCATCTTTATCAACCAGGAAGACTGCCTCGTGTACATTTTTTAACGCGAAATTGAGCAGTTCCAGTTCCTGCTCTGCCTGTTTGCGCTCGGTAATATCAATCATGTCGGTAATGAAATAAAGCGGGTTTCCAGCTTCGTCCCGGCGCAGGGAGGTGCTGATATCTGCCCACACGGTGGCGCCTGATTTATGCAAATAACGTTTTTCCCATCTCTGCGACTCTCTCTCGCCAGAGAGGATTGAATCTAATTTCTCCCGGTTTGTGCTAATGTCATCCGGGTGGGTAATATCCTGCCAGCGGATGTTTTGGATTTCATCCTGGGCGTAGCCCAGTATTTCGGCAAAAGCCTTGTTTAAATGCATTTCTCCCGAAACCCGGGTCAGGGATTTTCCCATGATGGCGTATTCAAAAACATACTTAAATTTATCCTCGCTCTCGCGCAGCGCTTCTTCCGCCTTTTTGCGTTCAGCAAGTTCGGCCTGCAGCTGTTCGATCAGGGTACGCAGCCGGGTGGTCATGTGATTAAAAGCCAGAGCCAGTTTTCCGATTTCATCCTGGCGCTTCACCTCGGCGAGGCGGCTCAAATCGCCCTCCGCGATTTGAGCCGCAGTCACTGAAAGGGTTGTTAAAGGCCTTAAAATATTGCCCGTGACAAGAAAAGATACCAGCACCGCGAGTAAAACTGCTGCTAATGCCAGGCCCAGATTAATGCCCAAGGTATTAAACGCCGAGTTAAAAGCTTCTGTTTGGGACTGTTCGACCAGCAGCGCCACCTTGAGCGCCGGCAGCCAGGTGTAGACTCCTACCACTGGCACATTATGATAATCGATGTACAAACCGGAACCGCTCACCCTGGTTTCAACAGCCGCGTTGATGCCTTCAGATTTCACCTGGATGGTGGGCGTGCCGGCCTGGAACCGCAACCGGGTAATCGGGGCGTAATCTGGACCCACCAGGTAGCTTTCTCCGGTCTGCCCCAAACCTGTTTGAGCTTCCATAATGCGGTCAAGGACAGAAATGTCACTATAGCCAGCCAGGACGCCGACTGCCCCCTGTCCGGGCAGGGTGATGGGGTGGGCTGCCACGATCACCAGGCGCTGGTCCTGAGGGGAACCATAAAAAGGTGGGGTGATATAGTGCTTTTGTAAACCCTGCTGGTAGTAATCCGTCCCGGACAGATTACGGCCCTCCTGGGATAAATCGGTCGAAGCAATCACGATTCCATTTGCATCCAACAGGATCAGGTGGTGGAAAACCTGCGTTTGCGCGACTTCAAGTGTCATGTTTTTGATTAAAAGGTCATGAGCCTGCCTGGCATCTGCCCCCGATAACTTTGCCTGCAGCAGCGGCAGGACGCTTTCGGTCAGATCGCTCTCGCGCAGGATTGTGTCCAGGCCGATGTCCAGTTCGTTGGTCCACATATCAATTTCGGCTGATTTGAGCGCAGCAATGGAGTTGAGTTGGTCAAGCGTGCGCTGGCGTCCGATCTGGTAGTTTGACCAGACCGATGCGGCGCTGATGATGAGTGTTGGGATCAGGGCGACCAACACGAAGGCAAACAGCAGTTGGAGAAAAATGGAATTTGACGGCGATGCTTTATTTTGAATCATTCAATCCAGTTCCTGTGCTGCACCCTGTCGCTGAAAATCATCCCCAGATTTCCATCGGCAGCCTGTTTACCTGGCCCCCAGGGTGATTTTGATTACGAGCGGCTTGATTTGATCTTCACTGGCCAGGATACTTTGCAGCACGCTGGTGATTTCGTCACCGTTTAAGTAGGCCACGGGGCGTTTGAGTGCAGCCATGTTCTGCAGAAATTCCGGATCAGCCGCGGCTTTATCCAGGGCTTCACGCAGCACCTGCAGGCGGCCTGCCGGCATATCGGGCGGGGCAATCATGGTGCGGTCGAGGGCGTATATCTGCACGAGGGCCTGCATGATGAATTGTTGATTGCCAGGAAGCACTTCGAAGATCGTGGGCACATCCGGCAGGCTGGCCAGGCGGGTTTTACTGAAAGTGACCACCGGCACCACCGTTTTTTCGTTTATCTGGGAATGGATGCTCGAATCGGAAAAAAGAATTGCATCAATATCCCCCCTGACACAGGCCAGGCCGGCGTCGCTGCTGCTTAAAAAGTTCGTGCGCGCCTGCACCTGGTATCCCAGGAGACTGGCAGTGATCAGGCCCACATAATAGTCATCACTGCCCACACCCGCAAATCCCATGCGGATTTTCCCGGCCTGGATCAAATCGCCCAATTTGGTGAACCCGGACCTGGGAGAGACGACCATGATATGGGGATCAGCAATCAGGCGGCCGATATAGGAAAACCGGGCTGTTTTATATTCCACCCCCGGTAAACCTTCCCATTCAGCCAGCAAGGCGCCGGAAATGGGCGCGAATCCCAGGGTCAGGCCGTCTGGCTGAGCGGCAAAGACCCGGTTTTTTCCGGTGATTCCGTTATGATCGGTGATATTTTGTACTTCCACCTTTGAACCGGGCAGATATTTCTGGAGGAAGGGGGCTACCGCCCGCGCATAAGCGTCTATTCCACCCCCTGTGCCGTTCGGCACAATGATGGTCACGGTCTTGCCGCGGAAAAAGTCCAGATCACTGGCTGGTCCGACGCAGCCGGAAACGCCTGGCAGCAATATTGCCAGGATAATCAAAAAACTCACCAACCATTTTGACGTTTTCATATACGCCTTCCCGAAAATAACGGCTGCCATTCCCGGTTTCCTGGTTATCCATCTGCCTGCCTTAAACAAATCTTCAAAGCCACGTAAAGATAAGGGTGCAAAAATAAATCCAATCGCTCAATCCCCCATCCCAGCATGATAAAAAAACTGGCTTGAAAAGCGTTTAATAATACTATAGCACCTGTTTGTTTTTTCTGAAATACGGTTTCATTGGGAAATCGCCGGGGTGGATAACAGATGTCATGACATAAAGACTTTGCCGCGGCAAAGTCCAGAGAACCACTTTCAGGATGTTATATACAAAAAAATTCAAAAGCTGCCTGTCACCGACAGGAACAGCTTTTGATGGAACGATCTGATGAAATGGCTTGCCAGCGGGCTGACCCCGGTTTCAGGCAGCTTTTTTGCTGGGCAGCTTGGTTTTTTGCTGTTCTTTTTTCTTTTCAAGCTGTCCCTGTTTTTGCTTTTCAGCTTTGTTTTTATCTTTCTTGCCGCCTTTTTCGCCCATTGAATATCTCCTTTTATGTTTTATGTCTGGCCAGATAAAGCTGGCAGCCACGCGCCGCCTTGCTTAAAACAATTATAGCTGTACTTGCGCTACATGGGCATGATTTAAAGTGGCTTATTGTTCGGATTGTTTTCAAGATATTCATTCTGGCTGAATGAGTTCTAAATCAGAGCCTGTTATGATGAAAAAAATAACAACCTGTACCCTGTGAAATATACATAAAGTGTTTGAAACAAACCGGCGGTGAGGTATACTTTAGTGAATAGAACTGTCGCAAACCCTTGAAAAAAGGAGGGTTTAGATGTCAGCTAACGAAATTCGTTTTTCAAAGATATTACTACCCATCCTGCTGTTGCTCTCGACCGGTTGTGCGCTGCTGCAATTTCCAGACCGGGCTCCAAACCCGCTTCAAATCACCCGTACGGCTGTGGCAACAGACCTGCCCATGTTCACCAATAATACGAACCCTTCGACCAGCGTTCCTATCGCAGATACGCCATCGACGGGAACAACAGTTTTCCCTGGCACAACGCCCATTTTAACCCCGACTCCGCTCCTTTATACCCTGCCGCCTGTGACTGTTGCGCCCATCACTTCAACGCCATCAGCGACCCCGGCGGCGGCATGCGATCGGGCATCCTTTGTTCAGGATGTCACTATTCCCGATGGCACGGAGATTGCTGCGGGCGCCACTTTTCAAAAAATTTGGCGATTACAGAATACGGGCAGTTGTACGTGGACTTCCAATTATCAGATTGTTTTTGATCAGGGCAACATTTTAGGGGCGGCGGCGGTCACCTCCATGCCAGCTTCCGTTGCACCGGGCCAGACGGTTGATATTCCGATTTCGATGATTGCCCCAACCATTAATGGCAGTTATTCAGGCTATTGGAAGATATTGAACCCGAGTGGGACGGCTTTTGGCGTTGGCGCATCGGGTACCACGGATATATATGTCAACATCAATGTGGCTACGGGGACCTCTTTTGCGGTAAGCCATATTATTATGAATGTTAGTAATGGTTCGGTGACGACAACCTGCCCACCCGGGTATCCATTTACCCTTTATGCCCAGATCGAAACGACCCTGCCCGGCGATGTGACCTATAACTGGGTATTCAGCAACGGCACCACCAGCAGCCAACAAACAATCACGATAGACAGTTCATTAACCCAGACCGTCTCAACCACATTTAATCCTGGTGCGAATGGAACATACTGGGCGGAAATTTTTGATGGATCTCCAAATAACCAGTATTTTAGCCAGGTTTTCTTTACCCTGACCTGCCCGCAAACCCCAACCAACACACCGACGATAACCTATACCCCAAGCA
>Ga0118677_10011548_pt1 | contig 13202 bp, 11 predicted proteins | sample AliMusrvi5mmetaG_FD_86154 | JGI IMG/M metagenome (GOLD analysis project Ga0118677, IMG submission 86154)
CTCGGACATAGTTCTTGTACCTCCTTGGTTAAAATTAGTCTTAGACAACTAAATTCTAACCCAAGTACCGTACAAAACTATGTCCTAACTCTTATTTACCCACCATTAAGTGGGAAGAGCCGTAGCTATTGGCTGTGTTAAACTATCAACGAGATTATGATCCATTTTATCAAGGAGACCATTCAAATAATCTTTATCTGTGCGTAACCGTTGAATCCATTCTTGTCTTTGCTTGTCAGCTATCTCTATTTTTTTATCCTTTAGAATTTCTTCATCAAAAAAAGGATTATAAATATCATACAAAAATTCTCTTCGTGCAAGGCAGTACCATATTGGGTTGTTTTGTAAGCTTACACTTTCAGCTACAAGGCGTTTGCCATCCTTTTTGTTTTCTTCTAGTGAGGATACTTTAGTTTCATCAGAGTCATAAGGACGCTTAGTAAAAAATTCCCTTTTAGAGGCTAGAGTAGTTCTAGGGTCTTTTGATTGCAATACTCTTGCCTGTGCTCTTTCTGAATTAGAACCAAGATGATAACTAAGTGAAAGTAGTTTTAATATGGAGTCGTATCTTTCCTTGCTAATTAGTCGAACATCTTGTTTGTTTTTTGATCTGACAGGATAGTAGGTGTCTGATGTAGATAAACCTCTAGCACTGACTGCTTCTTTTTGCTTGTTTTTATATTTTTCGACACCTTTTTTTACATCTTTAGACAGATTGAGCCACTGGCTGTTATATGAAGACAGCGCAACTATTGCAACGAGGTTATTATGTTTAATGGCTGATTTTATATCTTCTAAGAATGCCTTATAGAGGGGAGAGTCTACATCTAATGCATCATTATAAAAGAATTTAAATTTACCTAAAAACTCTGCTTGCATATAGCTTAGTTCTGCTGGTTCTGAACGACTATAATCAAGAAGCAAATCTATTAACATTTTATGCTCTGCTTTGAAATAACGTATAACAGCCTCTTGTATTCGGGGAAGATCTGGGGATATTGAAAAGGTTGTATCTCCAAAATATTTATAGAGGCAACTATTATAAATCTCCTCTATATTATTTATGAAATATTTCAGGTGTGCATTGAACAGGTTACTAAGATCAAAGTCTGCCTCGATAATGTCTTTGTTTCTCTTTGTGTAAACCTTTGCTGATAATTTTTTATCAAAAAGTTTCGTTATAGTTATTTCCTTATAATTATCTTCCAACAAGTTCTTTAGCCCATTGGTATTATTCATGTAACTAGTTTATATAATTCTGTCGCTATGACAAGTCCCAAAAAACCTAATAATTGTGCCCCTAGAAATGGCGTAAACCTGCAATATTGAACTCACACATCCCTCAAATTAAGCTCTGTGCATGACACTAAAATACTTTTTTAAGAATTATTATTTAGCGTCGTCACCCAGTGAACCTGGGAAGCAAAATATAGGAGGAGAAAAATGGGAAGATTTAAAAGAGTCGGCCGTCATTTTTAATGGCGGCCGAGTATAAAGCCTGAGCAGAATTTTGGTAAGACGTAATGGGACGCCACAGACAGTGGGGGGTCCCTCAACCACAGGAGAATTTTTATGAAGAGTAAGAAGGTTAAAGGCAACGATGTTCACGGCGAATGCTGTGAATGCCTTAAGTTTGTCGACAAGGTCATGGAGAAAGCAGGTGAAGATCTGCCATCCATAATAGCAGCTTTCAATAAGGGGCTGTTTGGTCAGGTGTCTACTTACATCGGTAGAAAAATTGAGACAAAGAAACTTATTGAAGGCGTTAACGCGCAAAAAGAAAAGAAGGAGGTAGCCCCTAGTACAGAAGTACCTCACTAGGTCGTTCAGGGTTAAAAACAATTAACCCGATAGCAAGGCCCCATCATATGGTGGGGCCTGTGGCTGTTTTTAAGAATTTAATTTAATGGAGGTATCTAATGTGAAGATGGAGGAAAAAGCTTTTCGTGAAGAATTGGAAAGATTGAAATTAGAAAATGATTTGGAATTAAAAGAGGTAGTCTCAGATGAAGAACGGTCTATACATAAAGACGACCATTATGCATGCTTCGACGGTATGTATTACAATCTCAAGAAAGGACCAAAAGCGCTTGAAGGTTTACCTTTGAAATCAATTCTTTATGCTTGGATGACAGAGAGATATGTGAGCCTCCCAGAAAGTATTAAGGACTATTTTTATGACCTAGTTATGGGTGAGCCCAATACCTGTTTGAAGAGAAAAACTAAAAACAAACCAATACTAAACTAAGGTTCCAAGAGTTAGCAGGCCCCGTAATTAGACGGGGCCATTGGGGCTGAATGAGAACTAATTATGAACTATATTATGGAGGAAATTTTTTATGATGAACGATGATAATACATTTGAGCCACAAGAAGAACTTGGACCACAGGAAGTTCTGTTTGAAAATCCAGACGGTGCTGGTCCGGTATCTGGCAAAGAGAAAATGGATCTTAAGAGCCTACTGGCATGTATAAACGGCATAAACCCTACGCTGTATCAGGGGGAAGATCAAAAAGCCTATATAGAGGTACTTCTTCTTAATGTTGTCGATGAGCCGTCTTATATACAAACCGATGTTCTGAATGCCCTCAAGGGTAAATTCAACGTCTCAAAACCATTTCTTAATTCAATTTTAAAGGATGCTGTAAAAAGGAACAAAGAGGAAAAATACAAAGAGTTCTTGGCTAGTAAGAACGCTCAAAGAGCGCAGTTAGATGAAGAGACCGTCTTGGCTTACGATAATAGATATTGGAGGCGTATTAAGGAAAGAGGGGAACTTAAAGATGTCCCTATCAGTAACTTTGTCCTTAGTGTTAAGGGATGTATCGACTATTTAGACTACGACAATAGTGGAGTACCTTTTAGTAATGGTATGTGCCATTTTGATTGCGAAGTGACTACGAAAGATGGAAAGGTATTTAATGTACCACTAACAAATGTAGAAACTAGTACGAAGATAAAGTTTTCGGAAGCATTGTCGAAGTATACACATGGTAAGGCCGTTTTTGCAGATTGTGGAGCAAATTTTTCTCACATTATCAGCATGGCAAGACTAACTAGTACCTTCGATACAGAAATAATATCCAGAGCCTTTGGTTGGCAGGGTGGCCGCTATAGGACACCAAGTCTTGTTATAGATGAGGGTGGTATTAACGAGAACATCAATTACAAAGTCGAACTGGACTCAATGAAGAAGGGTGTAGATAAACTTGATTTTAGCAAGCTAGATGTAAATCAGCTGCCAACAGTTTTAAAGAGCTTCTATGACAATATGCTTAACCTTCATGAGCATAAGGCGACCTATTACATGACTGCAGTGTCGTTTCTGGCACCTGTTGTAAACAAGATCAATGGTATCGGGAGTGGCTCTTGTTTGTGGTACTACGGTGCTCCAAGTTCTGGAAAGACTTTTCTTGTCAGAAACTTCTGGAATCTATTTATGAAGGATCCGTCCGACGGAGATGAAATAAGTTGGGTTGGGTCTACACAGAAAGGCATGATTAAAGATATCTCTCTTTTTAAGGATGCAGTTGCGTTTGTAGATGACTATAAACGCAGCGACAAATTTAAGAACAAAATAGCGGTTGAATTTTTACATATGGCCTATAACCAGCAATGTCCCTCAGCACTGACTCAAGACGGGGGAAGAACAAGAACTCCTTACTATGTAAGAGGAATTGTAGTGTGCACTGGCGAAGATTATCCTAAGGATACTGGTGCGCTCTCTAGGACTATACTTGTTTATGTTCCAAAAGAACAAAAGTATAAAAATTATGAGGCTGCAAAGAAAATAGAAAAGGTGAAGCTAAAGTACAACGGAATAATACCTCACTATATCCATTGGTTCTTGAATAAGGATAATAGTAAGGTATCTAAGCTTATTTACGACAAGAAGATGACGTTGCAAGAGCCTTTTATCAACGAGAGCCAGATCGATCGTATATCACAGAGCTTTGCATGGCTTTGGTATGGATTTGATCTGTATTTAAGGTTCAACCTTGATTTAAAGGTTATTTCCCAAAAGGAATACGACGAGAAAATGGCTGAGTTCCATTTGCTTGTAAAGGATTCGATGGAGGAAATGGTTGGCTCATCAATGGACGTTTCAGTATTAAAGAGGTTTATGGAAATACTTGGCGAGCTTATTAATACCGATGCTGTTGTCATATTAAACTTAAAGGAATATGAAGAAAGTATAATAAGAAACAGACCTACCGTAGGTGTTATTAAGGTCCATGAACAGACAAAAAAACCTTTGGATGAATATATTTATCTTGTTCCAGATGTTGCTATAAGTGCTGTCATGGACATTCTGAGGCGTAACGACGGGGGTTATGTAACGATAGATAAAGACAATCTGTTCGATCAACTTCTTGCCAACGGCATGATACACAAAAAGAACGAGGGGAGAAAAGGTACCAGGCTTCCTGGTAAGTACAACATGGGTTCAGGGTATCTGTGGTGCGTGAAAAGGGTGGATCTGGACGTAGACCTGGGGCTATATGTCGCTGAAGCCAGCCCCGAAATGGTAACTAATACCGAAAAGGCGGCTGACCTCTAGTTATGGGACCGGATGGTAGTCACTCTTGCTGCTAACAGGCTTGGCTACCCCTGTACCATGACGAATGGTACGTCGTACCATGAAATGACCATAGAAATTCGCCAGTAAAATGGTATATAAAACCTAAATAAAACAAGTAGTTATGATACAAACACTTTTTATTCGCAATACAATATATATATTAACCCTTTTTTAATAAAAAATTATATTTTATATATATTATATAATTCCTATATATATTTTCACTATTAGAACTAAAAGCTGCGAATCCTGCGAAAGATACACAAAATACCGCAACCTACGACGTCCACAATTGGTCTATATTGAACGTTTATAGGGCTGAGGATGAGTTTGCCTGTACCATTTTAAGTTCTCTATATTGAGGCTTTAGGGCCTGTAACGCTTATAGGGGAATTTTTTCATTGATATTCACTCAAACAATATTAATAACTGTCGGTAATGTCGTTATTTCTTGAAAGGAGCCCTTTCTAAGTCCTCTGGTAATTCCGTATCTTTTGATAAAGTTCAGTTATTTTTTGTGTAGCACCTCAATATCCCTCTGTGGAACATTAACAATGAACGAACTGGAAATAAGATTCGGAGACAGCTACCTAAGTTACAAAAAGACCATTCCTTTTATGATCCCAAGGCTAAAACACTAATAGCAACCAAGATCAAATCAATAATTGCCACCTACGAGTGGCACAATGCCTCTATCTTGAACCTTACTAGGGTCAGTAGTGGTCTTGCATAGGGTAAATTTTGTTTGTATCGATAGGAATACCAAAACACGGCGCCATTTCCGAGCCTGGAACCGGCATAAGGCTTATGTAAACAAAAAGGGAGTATAAAAATGAAGATAGCACTATGGCTTACCAATGAGCTAAAAAACATTGGGCTCGGTAACTTGAAGTTCAATTTAGAAATGACAGATAAGTTTATTAGCGAATATGACCACGAAACAAACACGGTCTATATTTCTGAGTATGTGGATAGTGTTGTGGGTAAAATAGGACGGTTCATGGGTGGAAGACCTAATGATGTTAAACATTCGTACCGGCATGAAATTGGCCATGCGTTCTTGAATAGTATCTGGGACGTGACGAGTCATAAACGTTTTATAGAAACATTTGGAGACGTTGACCAAGATTATAATGAGTATGGTATCTATCGGTCTGTTCTGCTGCAACACGACAATAATTACGTGAGCAAATATGCTCAGACTCATCCAGAAGAGGATTTTGCCGAAGTATTTGCAGAGTATATGGAAGCTAGCGGATGTGTATATGAAGAGGACTCTCCAGAAGTTGAAAAGAAAAAGGATTACATAGAGTATCTTATAAAAAAGTATGGATCGTAGTGGCTGATTAGTCGACCACAAAAACGGAGGTGCAATTATGTTACAGGCTATATTGATCATATGTATCGGTGTTACGATGTTTGTGTATCATCTTGCTCGAGGTGTTATCAAAATAATTCTTGGCTAATAAAAAATATTTCCAAAAATATTAATTCTGAATATTGAACACTCATCTCGTTCAGAAATCTTAATTTTCATATTCACAAACCCAATATTCTCCCGTTAATGACACGATTTTATGTCAATGGAGAGAAATATCCGCATTCAAAGGGAAATTTTAACACCGAGGTTAGAAAGTCTGGTAAAAGGGGTAAAACAATGCAACTAAAAAATATTTTGAAAAAGCTTTGTGAAGATAAAGGGATGAGCGTAACAGCGCTTTCCAAAAAAACTGGAATCCCAGCGCAGACTATTTTTAATTGGCTGAGTGGGGCGGAACCAAAAAGCTTGGTTCAGGTTAAGGCCGTTGCGGAATTTTTCGGCGTCTCCTTAGATTATATTTGTTTTGGAGATAAAACATCGCAAAAATTTGAGGACTACATGGACGATATTAACGCTGGGCAGTTTGAGGTGATATTGAGGAGGCTTAAAAGGAAAGCATAGTTACGGAGGATATTATGAAAATAGCAAAATGCGGAATCAAAAGAGATCCTGGTTATCTTTACTACATCGACAAGAATGGAAACATCGCAAGGGTAAAGATGGCACGTGGCGGATCTGCTGACAAAAAATCAAAACCAGAAGTTGTAAAAGTTCTTAACCTTAAAAGAGAAGCCGATTATTTGTTCTATATTGACAAGGATGGAGATGTGTCTAGCGTAAAAATGGCTGATGGTGGAGAAACAGACCAGTCAGAAATAGAACAAACCAACCCAGTAGTTGAAAAGATGATTAGGAATAAGGTAAAGGAAGAAAAAGGAAAAAGGAAAAGTGCTTCCAACTTTAAAAAAACTTCAATCACTAAAAACAAAAACAATAAAAATGGTTGTAAGTTTAAAATTAAAAAGCTTAAAAATGGATGGGATACTCCGACTGATGCAGCATCGCACCTTCAGACCACAAAAAACATCCTTATGGCAAACAAAGCTATTGTAAAGTACTTCCTTAATGGTCTAGTGACCTTTCATCTAGCGCAACTTTGGTGTGATGATAAGATAAATGAATTAAAAAAAATAGAAAACAAGAAAAAGAACAAAGATAAATTTGTAGGGCTAAGAAATCTTCTTGTAGCTAACCCAGTAGACCTATTGCCTTGGATAGAAGATTCCTATTTAAATATTGCAGAAGGGGTAAGGGATTCTATAAATGATACGATTACCGACTTACAGAAGGCCTTTCCAAAATACGAGATGCAACTCTCACAATACAAGTTGGGATACCAAGCCACTACCATGATACACAGTGTTATTAGATCCAATTCGCTTCCACTACATGCCGAAATTAATAACACCACTCTACACCAAAGATCAGCTCTGGATGCTCTCGACATAATAGCCGCATATAAATCTAAAGACGAAGACAAGGATGATGAAGATCTTGGCTGGCTTGAAGGCGCTATCGATATTGGTATTGCTATTCTAAATCCTTTGCTTGGTGGAGCTAGGGCAGGGACTAGAGCCATAAATTCAAAGCGAGAGCAGAATAAGGAGCAATCTAATCAAGCAAGAATATCTCAACGATGGGAGTCTGAGTTCGACGAATGGTATATGTGTATTAATCGTCTGCACGATGATCACCTGACGACTTATTACACAAGAACAAAAGGTTTTATAGACGATATGGTAGATAAATCTTACACTGCAGTAATTAAGACGATTGATGAGATTAGCTCAATGGGAACAAAAATTGAACCGTATTATGAGATAATTTCTTCGGATGATTCTAACTTTTTATCGCTAGATGATTTGCCTGAGGATTATAATTTCAGACATCATATGGTTTCTCAATTTCGTTCACAACTTGAAAAGGATAAAAAAGACAAGAGCATATCGCCTTCTGTTATTCGCGCTATAGAATGCAATCTTGGAGAGGTGCTGGATGCTTGACCACGACTCTGGTGATCATCTTTTTGATAACCATGATTTGTTAATTTCTCCAGACCATTTATCGCTAGATGATCCTTTTGGTCATCACCTAATGATGTATGACCTCAATTCACATCATTTTTTTGATCCACATGGTACCGATTTTGGTCATTATGACCACGGATACAATGTAGATAGTTTTATAAATCACCATGGCAATGTTGATCATTACACTGACCACGGCGGTAACATTTTTGATGATTCATTCAACAAAATTGGTTCAATAGTTGATATGGGTCAAGGTCATTTAAGTCTTTTGGATAGTATAGGGAGGAATACAGCGTCACATTTTGACTCTAATACTGGCAATGTAACAGACCATCTGTTTAATGCGTTGGGTTCAATAAAGAGTTTTTTTGGTTGAGAAAATAATTAGGAGGAAAAAATGAAGATGAAACTATCTGTTCTGATTTTGTCAGTAGGAGTTTTCGCCATTGCTTCGTGTAGCACTACAGGTACAAAGAGGATAACTGATTCCTCTGGAGACAAACCATCTTGGGCTAAGTCTTCAAAAATTAGTTGGGAAGAAGACAACAAGATATTCATCAGGGGAACAGCAAATATAAGGGGTAATGAGAGAGTTGATGGTTGTTATGATTTGGCTAACCTAAACGCTAAAGAGGCTCTGGTTTCTGAAATACAAAGCTATATTAAGGGCGTACTTGATAATTCTGTTCAAAGCATATCAGAGAATGCTGAAGTTGTTTTAGGCAAATCTAGAACATCAGATTTTGAAGGCAAAATTATGGGTCAAAGATTTATTGAAAGATATTTTGAAAGATCGATTATAGGAGATGCGGAACGAGTTGAATGTCAGCTACTTTCGGAAATATCACAAAAAGACTATGACAGAATGAAACGATTAATAATCGACAAAGTACAAGAAGTTGATCCTAAAATAAAAGAAGCAATAAAGCAGAAACACATTGATTTCTTCTCTGCTCCAAAAAAAGATGATGCTACAACATTTGCACAGTAAAGTTTTATTTTTTATTTTACTAGGTTGTACTATCTGTGGGCTTTTAAACGCAAAAGATACCCCAGATTGGGTGTCGAAAAAGCCTAAGAATGATTCTAACTATAAGTATTACATAGGCAGAGCCTCGGACTCTAACTCCGAGGCTCAAGGCTGTTCAGAAGCATATCGCGATGCTCAGGAACAAGCTCTTAGAGAAAATTATGGAGTAAAAGCCAAAATAGATACACAAACCTACTCTACCAACGAAAAGATAGAGCTAACAAAAAGGGCTTCAGAAACAAGTAGAGAAGTACAGTTTAATAGTTTTGAACTTGTTGACACTTACTCTGATCAAAATAAAAATGACAAATACAACGTCTGGATACAGTATAAATACCCCGTTTCCGAAATAGAAAAAGAAAAGGCCCATTTATCTTCCTTAGTTGAGAAAAAAGAAGTTATTAATTTTCAAGATGCAAGCGTTACTCAAATAGGAGTTGCTTCACAACCTTTTGAAATAGTAACAGAGCCAGCAGGGGCCAAGGTGCTTTTAGATGGGCAGCTGTTGTTAGTTAGAACACCTCTTAAAATTAATATAGAAAACGGCGAACACAGCATTCAAATTGATCATGCCAACTACAAGACTATATCCCAAAAGATCATTGCTCTGGAGAGCAAAACAAAAAGATTAGATTATAAATTAGAACCTTCCTATGGTTCTATAAACATAAGGACAGAACCGTCGGGAGCAATGGTTTTTATTGATGGTAAACCTATGGGAGAATCACCACTCTCTAATATACCTATACTGTCTGGGAAGGAAGTTATTATACAAATAAAGCATTCAGAAGCAGACACTTATTCTCAAACAATTAATTTGGGAAAAGATGAAACACGAAGCATTAATCAAATACTTCCTCTAAAGCCGGCTAAGCTGAACATAACAACAGACCCAACAGAAGGAGTTGCCGTCTCTATAAATGGCAAGGAAGAAGGTGTTACCCCTCTAACAACATTAACGTTAGACGCCGGTACATATACAATATCTTTATCCAAAGCAAATTATGAAACAGAAAAACAAACTATAGCTTTAAAAGGAAATGAAAATAGGACGCTGGATGCAATAACACTGAATAAAATGTCCTTGATATCAATAAGTAGTAACCCAGATGGGGCCGAAATAGAAATAGATGGTACAAAAGTAGGAACAACGCTACTTGAAGGTTACCAAATATCTAAAGGGGATTACAAGATATGCTTAACGAAAAACGGATATTATGAAAAATGTGTGCCGGTGGCTTTAGAGCCAGGACAAAGTTTTTCAGATGTATATACTCTTGAAAAATTGCCCGCAAAAGAATTTCGACCTTGGGACACAACGCTAGGAATAGGATATACCTTTAGTTCAGCCTCTTCTAGCAATCAATACTTTAACAAAAATAACAACGGACTAGATGTTATGCTCGGTGCTGAAAAGAGGTTTAAATCGATAATGGGCGCAAAACTTTATACGTTATTTTCCCTAAATGGGACTAAAAAAGCATTTGAGTTCTATACAGCTTTCCCTATATACATCCACAGCTTCTTTTCTAGTTTAAAAAACTATTGTGCGATTTCTCCCTTAGTTGGTTACCAACCATACAACAACACAAAACTTGATACAGGATATGGAGCAAGAATATATCAGTATTTTTACGGTATAGAGGCTGAATACCGTTATTACTGGCCTTTAGATGATAAATCCAAATTAGGGTTAGGTTATTTGATGGGTTACAAAAATTATAGTCAGACAGGAGCAGCTCTATATTTTGCTGTAACAACATCGTTGAGGTTTTAGGACGATATGAAAAAACTTTTTTTATTTGTAATTCTAATTCTTATAAGTGGTTGTAAATTTAACGGCTGGGAACAGTACTATGATTTACCTGCTACTACAACACCTCCCGCCGCCACTACGCCTACTGCTCCCAGTAGTGGTGCACCAGTTTTAAATAATTTGGTTATTTCCAGTTCCGATTCATCCTCAATTACGTTACAACAATCTACATTCTCCGCAGCAGGTGATCCAGTACCTACGGTAAATGCCTATATTGGTATTAATGGAGTGATTACTGCAAGTGGTTCTGTTGTTAGTGGTTCTATTCAAGGACCAATTGATGTATCGTTAGGAGCTTATCAGTTTACAGGTCTTAACTCTGACACGAGTTATAAAATTATAGTAGTAGCTGAAAACTATTTAGGCTACTCAGTTATGCAGATAATACAGAGTACAGCAGATGTTGCTCCAGTCTTAAATAACTTGGTTATTTCTAGTTCTAATTCATCTTCAATTACGTTACAACGCCCAACATTTTCAACAGCAGGTAATCCAGCACCTACAGTTCAGGCTTATATCGGTGTTAATGGCACAATTTCTGTAACTGGTTCTACAGTAAGTAATTCTGCTCAAGGACCTATTGATGTGTCGTCAGGTGGTTATCAGTTTACTGGTCTTAACTTATTAACAGTCTACTGCATTATAGTGGTTGCTGAAAATACCCAGGGTTACTCGGTTAAACAAATAATACAGAGCACGGCAGGTATTGCTCCTGTCTTAAATAATTTAGTTGTCTCCAGTTATGACTCGTCTTCAATTACGCTACAGCAACCTACTTTCTCTACAGCAGGCAACCCAATGCCAACTGTCCAAGCTTATATTGGAGTTAACGGTACAATTTCTGTAAGTGGATCTACTGTGAGTGGTTCTATTCAAGGACCCATAGATATATCGTCGGGTGGTTATCAATTTGTAGGTCTTAACCCTGATACGAGTTATAAAATTATAGTAGTAGCTGCAAACGTTCAAGGATATTCGGTTAAACAGATAACACAAAGTACAGCAACTATAGAGTGGACTAGAGAGCTGGGTATTGCTGGGACAACAACATACGGTCGTAGCATAACGTCGGACTCCAACGATACCGTTTATGTATTAGGTACTACAAATGGTAACCTAGATGGACAAACGTTAATTGGAACGGAAGATTTCTTTGTAACTAAGTATGATAATAATGGGAATAAGCAATGGACTAGAGAACTGGGTGCTACTGGAGCGCAGACTACGGGCTGGGGCATAACGTCGGACTCCAATAATAACGTTTATGTAACGGGAGGCACAACGGGTAATTTAGATGGACAGACGCTAATTGGAAGTAAAGATTTCTTTGTAACCAAGTATGATAGTAATGGAAATAAGCAATGGACTAGAGAGTTGGGGACTGGTGGGATTGGGACATCAGGTAGTGGTATAACGTCGGATTCTAATAATAACGTTTATGTAACGGGAAGTACGAATGGTAACCTTGATGGACAGACACTAATTGGGACTTTCGATTTCTTTGTAACCAAGTATGATAGTAGTGGAAATAAATTATGGACTAGAGAACTTGGCGCTACTGGGTCAAATACAGATGGTGCCGGCATAACATCGGACTCTAACAATAACGTTTATGTAACTGGATACACAGATGGTAATCTTGATGGACAAACAGCAACTGGAGTTGAGAATGTTTTTGTAACTAAGTACGATAGTAGCGGAAATAAGCAGTGGACTAGGGAACTGGGAACTACAAGTGGATCAAGCACATATGGTAGCGGCATAACTTCAGACTCTAACAACAACGTTTATGTAACTGGATACACAAATAATAGCCTAGATGGTCAGATGCTAATTGGGACTGGGTCGAATTTCTTTGTAACCAAGTATAACTCCAGTGGAGTAAAGCAGTGGACTAGAGAACTAGGTGCTACAACAAGTGGATCGAGCACGTATGGTTTTGGCATAACGTCGGACTCCAACGATACCGTTTATGTATCAGGTACTACAAATGGTAACCTAGATGGACAAACGTTAATTGGAACGGAAGATTTCTTTGTAACTAAGTATGATAATAATGGGAATAAGCAATGGACTAGAGAACTTGGTGTTGTTGGAGCGGATACCCCTGGTGGAGGTATAACGTCTGATTCTAATAATAACGTTTATGTAACGGGGGACACAACTGGTAACCTCGATGGACAAACACTGATTGGAACTCAAGATTTCTTTGTCATTAAGTATACTCATGACTAGTTTAGAATGGAGGATTTTATATGGTGTCTGATTTAGCCCCATTACTTGCACAGTGTCCTGAGCATTTAAAAGATCTAATAATTAATCAAAGTGTATCCCTGTAGCCAGATGGTACAATTCGTCATCT
>Ga0118677_10011549_pt1 | contig 13202 bp, 11 predicted proteins | sample AliMusrvi5mmetaG_FD_86154 | JGI IMG/M metagenome (GOLD analysis project Ga0118677, IMG submission 86154)
CTGTGTGACTCTGTGCTCCTCTGTGCAACTCTGTGTAACTTTTTACAACGAACAAATCTTGCAAATCCGGCATCGAAAGGAATGACTATCTTTGACAAAAATCACAGCCGGAAAACTGTACGACGAAGAGGCAATCCGGTCAATTTTTGATTGTATGATTCAATTCGATAAAATAAAACTGGCAAACGGACTAACTGTCATTGTCCACACCGACCAGAGCACCCCTTTTGTGGCTGTCAATGTCTGCTACAACGTAGGATCGAAGCATGAAGATCCCGACAAGACCGGTTTTGCACATCTCTTTGAGCACCTGACTTTCGGAGGATCCCTTCACGTGACCGATTTTGACATGGCCGTCCAGCGGGCAGGCGGCGCGAATAACGCTTTTACTTCCAACGACCTGACCAATTATTACATCACGCTGCCTGCCAACAACATAGAAACTGCGATGTGGCTCGAATCAGACAGGATGCTTGGTCCGAAATTTTCGAAGAAAGGGCTGGATGTTCAGAAAAAAGTGGTCATCGAAGAATTCAGACAACGCAACCTGAACAAACCCTATGGGGATGTGTGGCATATCCTTCGCGATCTGGCCTACAAGGTACACCCTTATCGCTGGCCCACCATCGGTCTGGTTCCCGAACACATCGAGTCAGCCACACTGAAGGATGTTAAGGACTTTTTCTTCCATCATTACGCGCCGAATAATGCAGTGCTTGTTATCAGCGGCAACATTACAACGTCCGAAGCATTCAAACTGGCCGAAAAATGGTTCGCCGACATCCCTTATCGGGAGATCGATCCCTATACCGGAAAGCCGGAACCACGACAGGAATCAGACCGTGAAATCACCGTGAACAGGGATGTTCCGATCGATACATTCTACGTGGCCTGGCACATGGGTGCGAGGAATGAAAAGGAATTCTACATCCTTGATCTGTTATCTGATATCCTCTCCAACGGCAGTTCATCCAGGTTTGAAGTCAGGCTGGTAAAGGAGCAGAAGCTTTTCACGGAGGCAGATGCATACCTCTCGGGGGAGAATGAACCCGGACTCTTTATCGCAACAGGCAAGGCTTCTCATGGTGTGGACATTCACCTGGCGAGGGAAAAAATGCTTGAAGAGATCATGATGACCGTCGAAACACCCATAACGGCCTACGAGCTTGAGAAAGTAAAAAACAGGGTCGAAGCGGACCTGTTGCTCAACGAGATCGGGTACCTCGAAAAAGCGATTCAACTGGCTTCCTTCGAAATCATGGGGGATGCCTCGGAGATTAATCGTCAGGGTGAGAAATACAGGGATATCACCGCTGCTGATCTCCTGGCTACTGCGGGAAAGCTTTTCCGGAAAGGAAATCGCAACACCCTCAACTACTTATCCCTACAAAACCCAGGCAAATGAGTTCATTCAGAAAAATAGCCCCACCGGTTCATTCCGTGGAAAAGATTGATTTTATAGAACCTATACACCAGTTGCTGCCGGGTGGTACCTCATTTTTCACCCTTTACGGCGGAACACAGGAGGTGGTCAAACTTGATTTCAGTTTCAAGGCCGGGAACTGGTATGAGCAATCAAAACTGGAAAGCATCATGGCTGCCTCGATGATCGCGGAAGGCACTTCGGGAAAATCGGCGCGGGAGATTGCCGACCGCATTGATTTCTATGGCGCCCAGTTGAGCACCGTACCCTATTACGACAACAACTATGTATCATTACTGGCTTTGAAGAAACACCTGCCCCATCTGCTTCCCCTGCTGGCCGAAATTATGCAGGACGCTTCTTTCCCAGAAAATGAATTTGAGATAGCCAGACAAAAACGCAAGCAACGTGCCCTTGTGGACGCGGAGAAAGTCGGGCTTGTCGCCCAGCGAAATTTCATGCGGAACCTGATGGGAGAAGGTCATCCCTATGCCCCGGTTGCTTCACCCGACGCCTACGACGAGGTGACCCTTGAAGGGGCTAAAAGTCACTATATCAGACACTATTGCTCAGCCAATGCCACCCTTTTCGCTTCCGGAGACGTGGATGGTGATGTCCAAAAATTAATCGTGCAGAATTTCGGAACGAATTGGGGAACTCCTTATCCCTTTAAAAAAGACCAGATTCAAGTTGCGAGCTCCGCTGAAAAAAATATCTTCATTGAGCGGGACAATGCCAACCAGAATGCGGTGACGATTGGGAAAAGGGTTCCTACGCAGCACCACCCCGACTCGGCCGGACTGAAACTGCTTACCACAATCTTCGGGGGCTACTTCGGCTCACGGCTGATGAGTAACCTGCGGGAAGAGAAAGGACTCACCTATGGTATACATGCATCGGTGGTTTCTTTTGTGCGAGATGCTATTTTCATGATCCATGCGGAGGTGACAGCGGAAAAAACGGAAGAGGCAATCCGTGAGATTTTCTTTGAAATGAAGCGCCTGCAGGAGGAACTCGTTCCCGAATCAGAACTCGAACCCTTGCGCAGTTTCCTGCTGGGAAGAATGCTGGAAGATTTCGACGGACCATTTGCGCGTTCCCAGAGTTTCTCTTCCCTTTACGAAGCAGACTTGGAGGTTGGTTATTTCGACAAAATCATCCATACCATCAAAACCACCACCCCCGAGCAAATCCGCGAACTAGCGCGCACCTATTTTGATCCGGAGAGCATGTATATGGTAGCTGCCGGAAAGAAATAATGTGACGATTCGACAATTCGATAATTCGACAATTCGACAATTGGGAGTTGTCCGGAAAGTGAATTTTGAGTTTTGACATTGCTCAATACTATAATATTTGTCGTCTCAAACTGACCGTAATTATCGAATTGTCGATTAATACGAATCTCCCCTTCGACTTCGCTCAGGGACCAATGATATATTTCATCAAACTCAGGAAGTCACTTCGACTCCGCTCAGTGACCCCGTAAATTTTCTCACTTTCTCTTCTTAACAGTTCCCCATTGTCGAATTGCCGAATCGTCGAATTATCACATTAACCTCCCTTGCCAGCTATCCTCCTCTTTCAGAAGTTTATCAACTTTGGCGACAAATTCGTAGTTTTTCATGCCCCAGTTGGGGGCGATGACCATGCTGGCGGGAGCAGAACTCACAAAACGCTGGACAATGATATCCGGCGAAAGATGCTCCAGAAACCTTACGACCAGGCTGGCATACTGGTCCACTTCAAAAAGGTTGAAATTTTCAGGATGATCCCGGTATTCCAATGCCATCCTTGTTCCCTTGTGAATCTGCAACTGATGGAGTTTGACACTATGAACGGGCAACCCGGAGAGTGTTTCGGCAAACGAAATAAAATCCGCATCACTTTCTCCAGGCAGTCCCAGGATCAAATGTGTACAATTGTCGATCTTCCTTTCCGCAATTTTCCGAATGGCAGCCATTGATTCCGCGACTGAATGCCCCCTGTTGATTTTTTGCAGTGTTTCGTCCCTGAAGCTTTCGATCCCGAGTTCAATGGCAACATAGCACCTCTCTGAAAATTCCTCCAGCAATTCGAGTATTTCATCACTCAGACAGTCGGGGCGGGTAGCTATCACCAGTCCGATGACCTCCGGGTGTCGAAGCGCTTCTTCATACGACTGGCGCAGTATTTCGACAGGAGCAAAGGTATTGCTGAAAGCCTGGAAATAGGCCAGGTAGCGCATAGTAGCATATTTGGATGAAAAGAACCTTATCCCTGTGAGTATCTGGCCTGTAATGTTCTCCTCAATGCGGCAATAATCGGGATTGAAACTCCTGTTGTTGCAGTAGGTGCAACCACCCACTCCTTTTGACCCATCCCTGTTAGGACAAGAAAATCCGGCATCAATGGAAATTTTCTGGACTTTGCCTTCAAACTTACTCCTGAACCAGGCCGAATAGTCGTTGTATCTTTTGTCGCTTCCCCAGGGGAACTCCCTTATTTCCATGATCTTTAATTTGAGTACAAAAGTAACAGAAGCAAGGATGAAAATTACAAATTAAAAATTACAGATTAATTTAACCACAAAGGCCTCGGAAAACACGAAGGAACACAAAGGTCTAAATCCAAGAAATAAACATCTTTTTTACTTAGAGTCCTTCGTGCATTACTTAGTGTCCTTTGTGGTAAATTCATGCATGAAACAGCAAATTTTAATGAACAACCGAATGTGTATAAATATTACCGGGATTGAACCCAAAATATTTTTGTAATGATATTCATTTCCCTATATTCAGCCTGAAGAAAACCGCATACTATGTTTACAGCCAAGGACCAGCAACAGATCACTGAAAGAGGCGGGAACCTGCCGGAAATCCTCTGCCAGATCTCCCACTTCAAAAAGGGATTTCCCTACCTGAACATCGTTTCTGCGGCAGGTATCGGCCATGGGATTACCCGTTTGACTTAAAAAGAATCGGCCGGAATGGTATCCGACCAGAGCCTGTGTCTCGGAAAAGGAGTCACTCCTGTCAAGTTTATCCCGGCATCGGGAGCCGCAAGCAGGATGTTCCAGTCGTTGTTTTCCTTCCAGGAGCAGGCACTGACCGACGATGAAGCTGAACTTTTGCTTGCCCAGGAACAACAACACAGCGTCAGGAAATTTTTCGATCAATTGTTCAAATTCGCTTTCTATCCGGAGATATGCGATAAACTTGGCTCATTGAATGATACCGCAGGGAAAATGAGATATGTTGAAATCTTGCGTGCTCTGCTTTCCCAGGAAGGGTTGAATTACGGTTTCCTCCCCAAGGGCTTACTCGATTTCCACATGTATGCAGGAGTCAGCAGAACCCCCGCGGAAGAACACTTGGTAGAAGGGGCATTGTATGGAACGGATTCTGCCGGGCTTGTACGTATCCATTTTACCGTATCACCCGAACATCTTTCGCTGTTCAGGAGAAGATGTGAATCGGCGGCAGCAGAACTGGAGAAAAGGTATGAAGTGAAATATGAAATAACCTTCTCAGAACAAAAACCTTCCACCGATACTATCGCGGTAGATGAAAAGAATGAACCTTTCCGGACCACGGAAGGAAAATTGTTTTTTAGACCGGGCGGCCACGGGGCGCTTCTTGAAAATCTCAATGATCTTCATGCAGATCTGATATTCGTAAAAAACATCGACAATGTGGTTCCTGACCGTCTCAAGGATGAGACCATTTTGTACAAAAAAGCAATCGCCGGATGGCTACTTGAAAACCAGAAAAAGGTTTTTGAATATTTGCAACAACTAGACCATCCGGATAGCCTGAGTGATGTTAGTATAGAAGAAATGCTTCAATACCTTGAAAAAGAATTGTGTACACTGCCTTCCCGGAATTCATATCCTGCAGATAAATCATCAAGGATCAAATATCTCCAATCAAAATTGAACAGGCCGATCAGGGTATGCGGAATGGTGAAGAATGAAGGTGAACCGGGAGGAGGTCCATTTTGGGCTTTACAACCAGATGGCACCACTACGCTACAGGTGGTTGAGAGCAGCCAGATTGACATGAAGAATCCTGCGCAAGTTGCCATTGCAGCCAGGGCATCGCACTTCAATCCGGTCGATCTTGTTTGCGGTGTCAGAAATTACAAGGGAGAAAAATTCAACCTTCCGGATTTCAGGGATCCTGAGACAGGCTTTATCTCGTCGAAATCGAAGGATGGAAAACCACTGAAAGCACAAGAGCTACCGGGTCTCTGGAATGGCGCCATGTCTGACTGGATCACTTTCTTTGTGGAGGTTCCTGTTATCACGTTTAATCCTGTTAAGACAGTAAATGACCTGCTGAGGGCGGAACATCAGCCGCTTTAAGCCAATTTTGATTACCTTTGTACCGATTTTAAGTCACTTGATATGATGTGGGAAGAGTCCAGGGATAATTTTGAAAGCAAGGAATTTGCCGGTGTACTGAAGCGTTACAAACAGATGCTGACGGAACAGCGTACGGAGTTCTTCGACGTGGCAGACTTCGAATTCATTGCGGATCAATATATCGACAAGAGTCAGTTTTCCAATGCGTTACAGGCATGCGAGATCGCCCTGAGGCAGCATCCCAATTCCATTATCGTCAAAATTAAAAAGGCGCAGATATACCTTTCTCAGCTAAAACTTCAGAAGGCGATCCACCTGCTGAAACAGCTTGAAGAGATCGAAAATACCAACCCGGATGTGATGATGATGCTGGGCACCTGCCATAACATGAAAGGCGAATACCACCGGGCCAATGAGTATTTCAAGAAAGCTGAATTGTATGCTTTCGAAGACCGGGATGAACTTCTCTACAATATTGGCATATCTTTCATTCAGACAGGCGCTTACGAGGAAGCTCTGATCTACCTTCAAAAAGCGCTGGCGGAAAATCCGGATCATGAACCCGTCTTATACGACATAGCCTTTTGCTATGAAAAAGTAGGGGATGATCCGCATGCCATCGAATATTACAACAAATACCTCGATATTGATGCTTTCTCCGAATCAGCCTGGTACAATCTGGGAATTATTTACAACCGGCAGGAAGATTATGCAAGGGCCATTGATGCCTACGACTTTGCCCTGGCTATAGATGCAAACTATTCAGCAGCAATCTTCAACAAGGCCAATGCCCTTTCTGCCATCGAACGTTTCCCCGAATCAGTAGCCGCTTATCATGATTACCTGAGAATTGATCCCGATTCGGTAGATGCCCATCTTTACCTGGCGGATTGCTTCTTCCAGATGGATGATTACGGAAATGCCGAACTTTTCTATGACAAAACCATCCGAATGGAGCCAAACTGTTCAGATGGATGGTTTGGCGCAGGACTTGTGATGCTGATCAACGATCGGGCGATTGACGCTTTGCCACTTCTGGTTAAATCTCTGGATATCAATCCGGATTGTGCGGAATGCTGGAACGCACTGGGGAAGGCTCATGCTGCACTTGGAAGTTTCAGGGAGGCTAAGACTGCCTACCAGAAAGCGCTCGAACTGGACAATGAAATTGCAGAATATTGGCTCTCCTATGCGGATTTGATGTTCAATCAAGATCTTTTTGAGGAGGCAATAAAAATACTGGAAGAGGCTGAAAATTCTGAAGCCTACTGCGCTGCCATTTTATACAGGCAAGCCGGATTCTACATCTTTATGGACAACTTTGATGCAGCGAGGGAAAAACTCGAATGTGCCTTGACTGAAGATTTTGGCGCCCATATTGATTTTCTGGAAAATTTCCCCACTTTCCTGCTGATGGACTGGGTGACAGAGCTGATTCAGAAGTACAATATCCCCGGAGAGGAGAGTTAAATCTCATGCAAACCTACGGTCTGATCGGTTACCCCTTGTCCCACTCCTTTTCGAAGCGGTTTTTCACTGCTTATTTTGAGCAGGAATCGATAGATGCGGAATACCTTAATTTTGAAATCAGCAATATTTCATTGCTTCCTGGCGTAATCAGGGAACATCCCGGACTCATTGGCTTCAATGTTACCATACCTTACAAGGAGGCGATCATTCCCTTTCTGGATAGTTGCGATCCAAACGCCGCTGCCATCAGGGCTGTCAATACCGTTAAAATCGAAAGGACGAGAGGTGAGACAAAGCTAAAGGGATTCAATACCGACCTCATCGGATTCAGAAACTCCATTACTCCGCTATTGAAACCGCATCACAAGAAAGCCTTGGTTCTTGGAACTGGAGGCGCTTCCAAGGCCGTCATGACCACATTGGCAGGCCTTTCCATTCAGGCACAATTGGTTTCAAGGGAAATCCGGAAAGACGGTACTATCACTTATGCACAGCTTACCGAACAAATGCTGGAGGAATATACGGTGATTGTGAATACCACTCCCCTCGGTACTTTCCCTAAAACAGAAGAATTTCCGGAAATCCTCTATGAATATCTAAGTGAAAGGCATATATTGTACGACTTGGTTTACAATCCTGCCGTTTCGCAGTTTCTTCAGAAAGGTGCTGATCATGGTACGACCATCAAAAACGGTTTGGAAATGCTGGAGTTGCAGGCCCTTGCCGCCTGGGAAATCTGGAAAGGATAAATTTGCTAATTCGGCAATTCGACAATTCGACGATTGGAAGTTTTTTGATCCCTGAATTAAATGGATGTATACTGACGGCATTGAGAGGAAATTGAACGAACAATATTTTTACTCTGAGGAGGTTACCGAATTCTATTCATATTACCCGGCTCAAGCCTACCGTTATTGTCGAATTGCCGAATAGTCGAATTGTCACATTTCCACATTTTCCAATTTTCCAATTGTATCCGGGTAGCCTATATCCACAAGAAACAAGCCCTTGGCGGCGACGCTGGCGCCGGCGCTGCTGCGGTCCTTTTGATCGATCACCTTCCTGAAATCCTCAATGGTTTTCTTTCCCAATCCAACTTCCAGCAGGGTTCCAACAATGGCCCTAACCATGTTGCGCAGGAAACGGTCGGCCCGGATGGTAAAGATGAGGTGATCGCCCATGTCTTCCCAAACTGCCTTGAATATCCTGCAATTGTTGGTCTTAACGTCACTGCCCAATTTGCTGAAACTGGTGAAATCCGTGTATTCAAAAAGGGTTTGCGCTGCATCGTTCATCATGGCCAAGTCCAGATCACGGTTTTCCTTGTCGGCATATCTGAACGTAAAAGGATCCTTGTTGCGTGAAATGTAATATTTGTATTCCCGGTAGGTGGCGTCAAACCTGGCATGGGCATCCGGCCTGACTTTAAAAATCTTCTGTACCGCGATGTCATTGGGAAGAAGACAGTTCAATTTGAAAACTGTTTTTTCATCATCCAGGGAATCCAGGTTACTGTCAAAATGGGCGATGTAAAAAACGGCATGGACGCCAGTATCTGTTCGGCCGGCCCCTACCACCTCTACAGGTTCACGGCAAATGACGGAAAGAGTCTTTTCAACCTCCTCCTGGACCGAACGGGCATTCTGCTGAACCTGCCAGCCATGATAGTTGGTTCCATCGTAAGAAAGCTGAACAAAATACCTCATGATTACACTGATTTTTTAGCAAAATTACGCAAATAACCCTTCTACAACCACGAATTACACCAATTACACGAATTTAAGAAGAAATTATTTTGTGTCAGAGAATGAATCGTTTGAATTGTAGTGAGGTTTCACCGAAATTGAAAAGGAGACCCATTCGAAATTTGGAAGCTTTCAAATAATTGAAAAGTTGAGCTTGGTGTATTTCTGTCAATTCACGGGCGGCTTTCAACTCTAGAACAATCTTACCACAACACACAAAATCAGGGGTATGTTCTTTCTTCAGATATTTACCTATATATTGAATCTTCAGTCTCTTCTCCCTTTCAAAACTCAAGGCATTATCGACAAATTCCCTTTCCAATGCTTCCTGATAGATTGCCTCCTTAAATCCACACCCTAGTTGTTTATGTACATCCATGCAACAGCCAACAATCTGATAGCATTCGTCCCTGTAAATTAAATCGTCCTCTATTGTTCTCATTGGCAGTCAATTTATTGGTACCTACAAGTTACAGCAAACAAATCAGTTAAACGAAAAAATTCAATTTTTCTTATAATTTGTGTAATTCGTGTAATTGGTGGTTAGGCCGGGGTTTGTTGTGCCAATTTGTGCTATTTGTGGTTAAGAAAGATTAATTTGGGTTCTTAATTCGTGTAATTAGAGTAATTGGTGGTTAGGTCGGGTAATATTTGTGTTTATTTGTATAATCTATATTGGTTAACATTTTTTAATAGATTCTTAATTTCATTAATGGATCAAAATACTATTTTTGGTTCCGTTTTAACATTTTAAATAAAATCATCCTTAAGATTATGGATCAAAAAGTAGATATTCGGGAATTGAACGAAAAAATCCAACGCGAAAGTTCGTTTGTAGATCTTATCTCCATGGAGATGAACAAGGTCATCGTCGGTCAGAAACATTTGGTTGAAAGTTTACTTATCGGTTTATTGTCGGATGGGCACATATTGCTTGAAGGGGTTCCGGGACTGGCGAAGACGCTGGCCATCAATACCCTTGCGCAAACCATCGATGCCAAATTCGCACGTATCCAGTTTACCCCCGATCTTCTTCCCGCCGACTTGCTCGGAACGATGATTTACAGTCAGAAGAAAGAAGAGTTTATGGTCAGGAAAGGTCCCATCTTCACCAATTTTGTATTGGCTGATGAGATCAACCGTGCACCTGCCAAGGTTCAATCGGCGCTGCTCGAAGCGATGCAGGAGCGTCAGATCACGATTGGTGACCATACCTACAAACTCGACAGCCTCTTCCTGGTCATGGCTACACAAAACCCTATCGAACAGGAAGGCACCTACCGTTTGCCGGAAGCACAAGTCGACCGTTTCATGCTGAAAGTAGTACTAAACTACCCAAAAAAGGAGGAAGAAAAACTGATCATACAGCTGAACCTGCTGAAGCAATTCCCAAAAGCGTCAGCTGTGGTTACGCCCGCCGATATCATTCGCGCCAGGGATGTCGTTAAGGAAGTTTACATGGATGAAAAGATCCAGAAGTACATCATCGACATCGTATTCGCTACCCGCGAACCTGCCGAGCATGGTCTGGCCAAGTACAAGGAGATGATCACTTATGGCGCATCTCCGCGTGCTTCCATCAGCCTGGCACAGGCCTCAAAAGCCTATGCGTTCATCAAACGCCGCGGTTACGTGATCCCTGAAGACATTCGTGCCGTCTGCCACGACGTATTGCGTCACCGTATCGGTCTGAGTTACGAAGCCGAAGCCAACAATCTCACTGCAGAAGAGATCATCAGCGAGATCCTCAACACGGTAGAAGTACCTTAGTAGAGAGATGAGCTATAAGAGATGAGATATGAGATTTAAAAACACAAATCTTGTCTTCCATAACTTTAGGCAATTTAGGCACTCTAGTCACTTTAGGCACTTCTCGTTAGTGCTTTGATTTAACCAATATATCACTTGTGGAAGCAACTGAATTATTAAAGAAAGTCCGTAAAATCGAGATAAAAACGCGTGGCCTTTCCCGGAACATCTTTGCGGGAGAGTACCACAGCGCATTCAAGGGTCGTGGTATGGCATTCAGCGAGGTTCGCGAGTACCAGTTCGGGGATGACATCCGCAACATCGACTGGAATGTGACGGCCCGTTATAGTCACCCGTTCGTCAAGATTTTCGAAGAGGAACGTGAGTTAACGGTGATGTTGCTCATTGATGTGAGCGGATCGAACGATTTTGGTACCGTAGGCCGGATGAAGCAGCAATTGATTACAGAAATTGCCGCGATACTTTCCTTTTCAGCTATTTCGAACAACGATAAAATCGGCGTCATCTTCTTTTCCGATCGGATTGAAAAATTCATCCCTCCAAAAAAGGGACGCACGCATACACTACGTATCATCCGCGAATTGATCGAGTTCCAGGGAGAATCCCGCAAGACCAACCTGCCACTGGCATTACAGTATCTCACTAATGCTATGAAGAGGCACGTTACTGCCTTCCTGATCTCAGACTTCATGGATCAGAACGCCGGCATGGAACAGGCTCTCTCAATCGCCAACAACAAGCATGACTTGGTTGCCCTTCATATTTACGATGAGAGGGAAACAGAACTTCCCTCCGTGGGGATGATCAAGCTCAAGGATGCCGAAACAGGTGAATATATCTGGGTTGATACTTCGAGCAGTTCGGTTCGCAAAAGTTACCTTTTCCATTGGCTTAATTCGAGAAAAGAGATGGAAACCCTTTTAAAGAAGACCGGAATCGATTTTGTCAGTATCAATACGAGAGAAGATTATGTCAAATCGCTGGTTGCGCTTTTCAAGAAAAGAGAACACAAACTTTGATTTAAATTATGTTTAAACTGAAATATATCCTGATCTTATTGATTCTTCTGCCGTCCATCAAGCCGGTCATGGCTCAGCAGGTCAAGGTGAGCAGTTCCCTGGAAAGGGATTCCATCTGGCTGGGTGACCAGATCAAGATGATCCTTGTCGCCGAATATCCTGTTGGGACCAAACTGACATTTCCTGAGTTGAAAGATAGTCTGGGCTATGGGGTTGAAGTGGTTTCCAGGTCTGCGAGGGACTCTTCCAAACTGGACGGCAGCACCTTGCAGATGCGTCAGAGTTACATCATCACCGCCTTCGACAGCGGACCTCATCCAATCAAACCTTTTTTATTCGTTGGTCAAACCAGGATTACTCCCGACACCCTTCGCAGCAATACACTTTCGCTGTTCGTGAAAGTACCCAATGTGGATCTGAAAAAAGGTTTTGCCGATATCAAGAAACCTTATGGGGCACCTGTCACTTTCAAGGAAATTGCACCCTGGATCATTGGATTTATTCTTCTGGCAACTATTCTCTTCCTGATTATCTATGCCATCAACAGAAGAAAAAAGAACATTCCATTGTTCAGTCTGCCTGCCAAGCCCAAACTACCGCCTCATGTGGTAGCATTGAGCGAACTTGACAGGCTGAAGGAAGAACAACTCTGGCAACACGACAAGGTAAAGGATTATTATACCCGACTGACAGACATCCTCAGGGTTTACCTGGAGGAAAGGTATTCGGTACCAGCCATGGAACAGACTACCTATGAGATCCTCTCGGAGTTCAAGGGAGAAAATTCCCAGATCAAGGGAAAACTCTTCACCGGATTACAGAAAACACTGGATACTGCAGATCTTGTAAAATTTGCAAAATATACTCCGCTGGCCGACGAAAACCATTTCGTTCTGGTGCAGGCTTATAACCTTGTGGAGGAGACCAAGCCCGAAATGCCTGTTGAAGCTGCTAAAAAAACAGTTTCTCAGCCACAGGAGGTTTCGGAGGAGAAAGTTATTTCAGGTTCCAACGAAATAAATGAGCAGCCATGAACAGTATCACATTTGCACGACCCGATTATTTTTATCTGCTGCTGATACTGATTCCGATTATCGGATGGTACATTTGGAAGCAAAGGAAATCGAGCGCCAGCATGAGAATTTCGTCTGTTGCTCCTTTTGTGGGTTCCCCAAAAACCTGGAAGCACTATCTGCGCCATACACTATTTGCGTTACAACTTGTTGTGCTGTCGTTGCTGATTGCAGCAATGGCCAAGCCACAATCTTCCAGCAGCTGGCGCAATCAAACCATCGAGGGGATTGACATCGTTATTGCGCTGGATATTTCCGGATCGATGCTGGCGCGTGATTTCCAGCCAAACCGACTGGAAGCAGCCAAAAACGTCGCCAGCGAATTTATCGCCGGCCGGGAATTCGACAGAATGGGAC
>Ga0118677_10011550_pt1 | contig 13201 bp, 15 predicted proteins | sample AliMusrvi5mmetaG_FD_86154 | JGI IMG/M metagenome (GOLD analysis project Ga0118677, IMG submission 86154)
AGATAGTGGTTACTACATACCCCAGAACCTAATAGATGCGGGAGTGTCATGGTGGAGCAATTCATATTTAGGCCACGATATTCGTTTGGTAAATAATAATACTCACGGGCCCATAGCTGATATTTTAAATGTTGAATGGAATAAAGAAAATACAACATATCAGTTGGTAGATATTAGCGGAAAGACCGTAAAATCAGGTCAAATATTGATGGGAAAGAACATCATAATTGTAACCGACTTACCACAAGGATTATACTTTATAAACATTAACGATGGGAATACTTCGATACAAAAGAAAATTGTAAAAATTAAATTTTGTAGAGACTAAGATAGCTGCTGTTGTTGAATTCTCAAACTGCATAGAAATCAACCAGTCTTTATTTTTTTAATCTTATTTCCTTTTTTATACTTGATTCATATTCATGTATCATTCTAAATTTTAGATAGACTGGCACGAGGTTTGTAAAAATTTCCTAAAAAATTTTATGGAAAATAATAATAACCCGGAAATACTGTTTCCAAAGAAATCAAAAAGAAATCTTTTTGGTTATGTCAACCAACGCAAACATTGGATCGTTCCGGATCAGTTTGATGAAGCCAATGATTTCATTGATGGTTATGCGGTAGTCGGTAAAATCAAAAAGCCCGATAAAAAAATTAAGTATGGTTTAATCAACCATTGTGGGCGTATTATTCTTGCACCTAAATATGATTTTGTCTTTCCAAAATTTTGCGAAGATCTTCTTCTTGTTCAGGATAATGGTAAGAATGGATTTCTTAGAGGCATAAATGTTGTTATTCCGCTGATTTATGACAACACAAAATTATTCGAGTTTGGTAACTGTCCTGTCTGCATTGGCGGTCGTTGGGGGCTGATTAGTAATAAAAACAAAATAATCATTCCGATTCTTTACGACAATATTGGGCACCTTTCATGTGGGCTTGTACCTGTGTGCGAAAAGGGGCTATGGCATTACGTTGACAAGAATAATAAGAAAAAGATTGGTTTTTCTTTTGATGAAGCTGAAAATTTTTACGAAGGATTTGCTGTTATTAAACTCAATGGAATGTATGGTTACATTGACGTTTCAGGGAAGGTAGTTGTAAAACCAAGATTTGCTGATGCATACCGCTTTTACAAAGGCAGAGCTATCGTTAAGGAAGAAAAAAAAGGGCGGGATTATTGGTTCATTGATCCTAATGGAAATAAGATTGAAAAAGTTTTACACTTTGAGAATATTGAAAGTTATCTTGAATCCAACGAATCTATTGATAAATAAAAAAATATTTTAACTATGGCAGAAATAAGTTTTCAAAGTAGAGAAGTACGCTTTCTTAAGAATACGTCATTATTGAAAAGATTTAAAGAACAGAATTCTGAACTAATGGCGTTAAAACCGCAAATTGAGATTTTACAAATTGTTGAAGAATACTCATCAGAAACAAAGAAAACAAAGAAACACAGTCCACCTCTTTTACAAATTAATGTATGGCATCCTTTTATATTTGATAATCGATTAATACCAAAAACTTTTGAAGGAATAGAAGTAAAAAACATTACTACCGGGGCGACACCTAAAGAGTTCCCAGACATTTACATGATGCCATTATGGGAACACAATTCCGTTGACAACTATAAAAAATTTATCGAAAATCACTATTCTGAAATCAGGGAAAAACTCGGTATTGATGACAAAGACGAAATGCTGGAAGCACTCACCGGCGGCTCAAAAGAACTGGAAAAAGCAAACCGGGCATTAGAAAAGGAATGGAAAAAACTCAAAGCAAAAGGAGTTGCACCACCACTTAATTTTGAAATAAAACATTGAAATAGGATCATCATTTTATTTTCTGAATAGCCAATAAAACAGCCATTTCCAAAAGTTTCTGGCAGCACCCGTGCAAACCGTGCAAAACCGTGCGGAACCTAAAAGGCTTGTCCTTAAAGGGCTTGAGCCTTTGCACGCCCTTGCACGCCCTGCACGTTACCTCTCCGGCTGAAAACCTTTTCTACCACACCCAGTATTACAATGTGCACCCAAATAAATAATCAAAAAATCAATGCAAATTCTTTGTCCTAATTGCGATTCAAGTAAAATAATCCGCTTTGGCAAGAGGAATGGAAAACAGCGTTACCGCTGTAAGTCCTGTAAATACAGGTTTACAGAAAGTACTCGTCTTCGCAGAATCGATCACTATTACCATACAAAAGCATTACAACTTTACCTTGAAGGTTTAAATTATTCCGGTATTAGTTATGTATTATCAGTGAATGAAACCACTGTTTCCCGCTGGCTCCAACCTTTTGCAGAAATATTAAAACCGTTGCAACTAAAAATGGATTTGACAAAATTGGAACTATTACAACAAGATAAAACGATTGTTACAAAATCCCTGAACGGTGGCTATACATCAGGAATATTATTCAAAGGGTTTGATTGTGAAATATGGGGCATTTCAAGAAAACGAGAAATAGCAATAGAAACCAAGGATTAGTAATTTTATTACTTATCCTTTCACTCCAAGAACATACGATTATTAATTTCAAAGATTTTACACAACAAGATTATTCAAGCGGTTTAAAATATTTTTTACAAAAAAATTTTAAGGTATTGGAATAATATAGGGGGAATAGATGAAACACCCTGAAAAAGCTGGAACACCCAGATTCAAGGAAAAATATTCTGATCAGAAAAAACGGAAATGCTTTATCGGGTTTAAACATTGGGAAATAGAAACAAAATCAAGAGAAATGAATATTTAATATTAAGAAGTGGGTGTGGAAAATTATAGTGGGTGGGGCAATTGTATTTATTGGTGTATAAAATGAGATGTTTAAAAATTAGGTTTTTAGGAAATCCTATTTTATATTTGTGTTAAACAAAGGCAACAAAAAATAGTTTTAAGAGGCAACAAAAATAAAATTATAAAAAGAAAAAAGGACAACATGAAATTCAAAAAATTAATATTAAATGCATTATTCTTATTGTGCTTAGGACTTATGAAAGTACAGGCACAGGAAGCCGTGATGACTTCAGGCGGTGATGCTTCGGGCAGTGGAGGCTCGGTAAGTTATTCCGTTGGTCAAATTGTTTACACCACAAACACTGGAACGAATGGTTCTGTGGCGCAAGGTATACAGCAACCCTTTGAAATTTCAGAGGTAACAGGAATTAAAGAAGCGTCAGGTATTACGCTTAATTGCACTGCTTATCCAAATCCCGCAACCGACTATCTGACTTTGAAAATTGAAAATTTTAATCTTTCAACTTTGAACGTTCAACTGTTTGACATCAACGGACAACTTTTATTGAATCAAAAAATAAACAGCAATGAAACTTCTATTTATATGAAATCATTGCCTGCTGCTAATTATTTTTTGAAAGTGATTGACAACAACAAAGAAATTAAAACATTTAAAATCATTAAAAATTAAAAAATTATGAAAAAAATATTTACCATTGTTGCAGTCGTATTATTAACGGCAACAGTTTGGGCGCAAATTCCACAAAAAATGAGTTATCAAGCTGTTATAAGAGATGCCAGTAATAAACTTGTTACAAGTCATATCGTAGGAATGAGAATAAGTATTTTACGAGATTCTGCAAGTGGAACGGTAGTTTACACCGAAACACAAACACCAACAACCAATACCAATGGGCTTGCAAGTATTGAAATTGGTGGCGGTACACCTGTAACAGGAACTTTTGCTGCTATTAATTGGGCAAGCGGTACGTATTTCATTAAAACCGAAACCGACCCTACTGGACAAACAAGTTACACTATTTCAGGCACCAGTCAACTATTAAGCGTACCTTACGCTTTACATGCTAAAACTACTGACAGCATAATAGGCAGTGGTGGCGTCATTATAGGCAGTGGTGGTGTCTTTGCCCATTATATAGGCGAACTCTACGGTGGTGGTATTGTAGTAACTGTTTTAAAAAATGCAGGCGTTGAACATGGTTTGATAGCTTCATTAACCGATGTAAGCGACAGCTCGGTTTGGAGTAATGTAAATGCAACATTAATTGGCAAAACAGCAGAAAGCTCATTTAATGGACTTACCAATACTAACGCTATCATAGCACAACAAGGGCATACTACAAGTGCTGCACTATTGTGTCATAATTACACTGGTGGTGGTTTTCATGACTGGTATCTGCCTGCTATTTGGGAATTAAATCAATGTTTTAATGCTGCTTTTGTTGTAAACAATATTTTGGGTGCTACAAATGGGTTTCAATCCGCCAACTATTGGAGTTCTGCCGAGGGCGGCAATAGCAACGCATGGTTCCAGTACTTCAGCTGCGGCACCACGAGCTACGGCGACGCTAAGACCAATACCTTTAGTGTTCGTGCAGTTAGGAGATTTTAACTATTTATCTATTTAACTATTTAATAATTACCGCGAAGGTTTTCTTATTTGAAGTTTGAAAACCTAATTTCACCTTTTAGGTAATACAAAAGAAACCTTAAAGTGCTGATTTATCAACATCTTTAAGGTTCTTTTTTAGTTTGTTTGCGACTTTTGAGAGGTTTAAAAATTAGGATTTTAAAAAATCCTGTTTTATATTTGTTCTAACAACGGCATCAAAAAAGTAGTACTTAGAGGTGCTATAAATAAATAATAAAAACAAAAAAACGATTTTAAACTATTTTGTTATCAAATGATTAGAGCCGGTTTTGGAATAAAAGCAGCTCCTAAAACTATAGTAGAAATAAAAGCAATACGTTTATACAATCGTTAGGCAAAATTATTAGAAACTAACTGGAAAAACATGAGTTATATTAAATACCGATAATATGGAGTGGAAAATTATTTTAACCTCGATTGTTAGTGCATCATTTATCGTGACACTGATTGAATTTTTTATTAAACAGAGTTATAAAAAGCTACTCGATAAAAAAATAGAAGAAGTCAAAGAAGATTTAAGACAAAAAAGTAAAGTATTTGATATCCAATTTAATACTTATATTCTAGTAGATGAATTAGTGTATCGAGCGAGAAACTCGGCTAGAGATATAAAAATTCAATTAGAGCAGCAAAACATCGATCATAACAGCATCGATGAATCAACTAATAAACTTAGTATTTATAATAATGCAATAATTGAATTGCTATTTGAAAAACGAGCGGTTTTAACAAAAGAAGTATTTACTAATCTTCACGAACTTAAACATGTTGTAACACGACTCATTTATATAGCTAAAAGTGCACGTCTTGGATTAATTAAAGGTAATGTTGATATTAAAGAATTAAATATCCAGTTTAAAAATGTTTTTGATATTGTTGATGATCTTTACAATTCCGTTAATGAGATTATCCAAAAGACAATTAGAGTAAAATGAAAATATTGATTATTGACGATAGTTGTGAATTCACAGAACCTTTGTCAGAGATATTATTAACTAGAGGGTATAGTGTTGAAATTATTTATGATGCAGACACTATTTTAGATAACATTTATCATGTAGATATGTTTGATATAGTCTTACTAGACATAATGCTTTTACCTCCAGAAAAATATGAATCAACAGAAATCGAAGTTGGTATTTATATATTGAAAAAAATAAGAGAAATTTCAAATATTCCAATTATTCTAAATTCAGCAATACCATATTCAATGATGAAAGATCATATTAGCAATTTTGGAAATATTTCATACATTTCTAAATCGATGGTTCCTACTGATTTAATCAATTTATTGAATGCGATGAAAAGATAACTTTGCCTAATCGTAGACTGCCCTGCCAGTAATTAACTGACAGGGAGAGCCTCTCACGCCACTAAACGTCCGGGTCTCGTATATAGCGGTTCATTAAGATGTGGAGCAATTTTATTATAATAGGTAAGCATCGCTTATACTTGGTGTTCATAAAACCACAGTCAGTCGGTGGTTAGAGCCATACGAACAAATTTTCTATCCTCTGATACAGTTAAAAGACACAAACAAACTGGATTTGATTTCAGAAAATCCTGTGATCGTAACTTCTTCACTGATGTAAAAAAACGTCAGGAATACTTTTCATCGGGCAGAATTGCTGTGAAGTTTGGGGTGTAAGCAAAGTTCGCAAAAACGACAACAGTTGGCAGGAGCCTGTGTAGGTAGGACGTGCGGTGCGTGCAACATCGTGCAGGGCACAGAAGCCTTGTCCTTAAAGAGCTTGAGGTTTTGCACGGGGTTGCACTGTTTGCACGGGTTTCAGGCAGCTTTTGTAAAAGAAGCAGCACAATAGAATTGCATCACTAACAATTTTTATTCCCACACTTTTAGTCTGCAACCTTCAATATTCTGTGAAGAAATCTTAACTATTTTATAAACACGAATATTGTTAAAATAAATTTTACTAGTTACAGACTGCTCTGCAATCAGAGTTCCTGTAACTTCAATTTTTTCTTCTTTTTCAATATTATCCAATTCTTTCTTGTTATTACCATAACAAGAACATTTAATCGTATTATGGTCATCATCTGTTCTAACAAGAAAGTCAATTATATTACTGTGTGGTTGAGGAAATATTTCTACTAAAGTTCCTCGAATTTTTATTTTCATTTTATTTTCATTTTATGTTATTACTATTTTTTATTTCTCAAATAACAGCATCAGATTTTTAACGTTTTTAATGATTGGTAGTAGTTTATTACTACCAATCATTAAACGTTTGAAATAATGCCCCATCAATCATTTTTTCCCATGTCTAACCGTTAAGCAGTGATCTTTGTGTACCCGGTATCATCCCTGCTTAACAGTTTTTTTTCAACCAATGCCTTTAAATACTTGTCGCAGGTGCGCTCCTTGATGTCGGATTTAGAGCCAATTTTAATAGCTTCCTTCCGGGTGAACCGACATGGCAGCTTGTTGTAGAAGTTTAACTGAGCTGATTTTTCTATGACCGGTGGTTTTTCTTCTTCGTTTTTTGGAAGATTTTCTATCATATATAACCCGTGCTGTCTGACCACACCGATGATTTTAACTAAAATTTCTAAATCATCCTGACTGCAATTGATTACTAAATCCTGCTCTCCATTCCATTGTTTTAAAAATTCTAAATCAGTTAATAACAATGAACCTTCAACAAAACGCCAAGCAGTGATAGTGGCTGCCAGTTTGGTGGTCATCTCCGCCAGACGGAACAACGTACGTGCTTTGTAATTTCCAACTAGTGCTTTTTGTTCTGCAAGCCAAGTACGGAAGCTATCTAATAGAACCTCTTGTTGATGATCTTGCCATAGAAAAATCAATCGCTTATTATCTAACTTTTCAAGTCGTTGATAAACTTTTAAAATGATCTGCCCCAACATTTCATCCTCCTTTTCAAGTGCATCCCAACCTTCGTGTGAAAATGTATCATTGGCTATCTCGACAAGAATCTCAAAACAGTTAAACAATATCCGGCTGTGGAGACCATTTTCTAAATCTGGAATTAACATTGCCACTGAACGAGGCGTTCCACTTAGCAGTCCAGATACAGCGGTAAAACTGACCTCTCCTCCGGGATTGTCTTTATTTAGCCGGGAAATATTAACAGGCTCGTTGGAAATTGTCCTTCGTAGCATCCCTGACAAACTATCACCCCAGTCCTGTTTCATTGCAGAACTAAGTCCGTCCGGCTCAGTGTCAAACATCATCATCCTGCCTCCAGCTTGAATTAATAATTTTCCAAAACTTGCGCTACTGATATCGGCAGCAACAAACATCATAGGAGACCCCGGATCTTTTGGTTTTGTAACCATTTCGCCTTCTTTCTTACGGCTTTTGTATTCTTCCATTTCGCCTTCATATTGCTCCTTTGCTTCAGTAGCTTGACCCGTTAAGTATTTGTGAAGCACATCACCAATACGACGAATCACTGCCATAGCACTCTTACCTGAAGAATAGCCTGCGACGATAATTGCAAACAGGTTAGTTGCCCGCTTCTGCTTCCTGTGTATTGCTAAAACATTAATCAGCATAGAGCTTATTAAGACAAACATAGAGATAACAGCAACATCACGCTCACGCTTTTCAGAATAACGATCTGCAACATTCCGAATGATTTCAGGCAGTTTAGGAATCACATCATCGCTCAATGTTGGCGTTTCATAATTTTCAGTTAACTTCTGTGGCTGTATTCCTAATATATTATTGCAGTAATGAAAAAAAGTTCCCAAGGTAATCTTGTCCTTCCGTGTGTCCTTCCCTGTACTTTTCAGCAGTTCATCATATTTTTTATCACAATCATCCTGTTTGTATTTCGGAGATGTTCCTGAGAAGCGGTGAAAAAATTCTCTACCCGATTCTCTTAGTCCTTGGGCAAAAGCTGTGCCTATCTTAATCCAAACATCATACGGATCAGCAGCATTAATTTTTTTCTCCTCCATTTGCTCCATACAAGATTCAACCCTATCAATGTTGTCAGGATTAACTAAATGGTTGTTGTCAATGGATTGCCTTTTTTGCATTTCAATAACATTCTTCCAATCTTCTACTTCTTCTTCATTGATGAATGCCTGTCTATCACAACCGATATACATTTTTCTTGTAACGTCGTGAGTTGCTTCGTCAACAGTCAGACCGAGCTTTTTCAAGAACTGCTTAATGGAAAGCCAGTGTTCACGGTGCTTATCGGGGTTAGCTATGTTTACCAGTGCATGCAGCCCTTTACCTGATGGTGAAATGCCAATAAAGTAACAATATTTACCAATGGACTCAATCAGCTTTTGTTTAATATTAGCAACGTCTTCAAAATTTAAACCGTCAATGTCAATAAACACTATCGGCTCAACTCGCATTAGCTGTTCTGCAGAGGTTCCTGTAGTACCTGCTGTCTTGAATAATGCAGCAGGAATCAGGCAAGGAAGTAAATCAGATTTCATTTTGCGCTGAACATCTTTATCCTGTTCAGCTTGAATGCGCTGAATTACTAAATGATGCTCTTCATCTTCATGATGGTACTTTTTCAGAGTACCAATTAAATCAACCCTTTGGGGTTTTTGATCACGAACATTGGTCGTGAAGGTTATATATGTTTCCATGGTTTTATAGTATTAATTTTTAAAAAAAGCACCGGCACTGCTAATGCCGGTGCAAATTGATTATTTAAGAACAGAAAAAGAAATGGTACTTCCTGCGTTCTTCCTGTGCCAGGTTAATCGGCACGGGATTTTATGCAGAACACAGATATCTGCCAATTCTTTTTCAGCTGCCTCACGAAGGCTAACTCCATCCTGTAAGGAATCAGACTTTTCTTTCATAAAATTGTGAGCGGTCTGAAGCTTAATAATATCAAGTGCTACAAGAATATCAGCTTTACTAGCACAGAGAAAGCGCTCACCGCCTGCAGCCTTTTTTTTCAAGACATCAAGCGGTACTAGCACACCTTCTTTCTTTAGCAAAAATTCGACGAGGTTATTTCCTTCTTCTGCGCCAATTTGTTCTGCAACCTCAGCAAAATCAGCTTTTGAAGCACTTTGCAGCACTTGGCCATTTTTTAATACAGCGCAGTATTGTTCAACAATGTCGAAACAAGCCTGAACTGCTGCTGTTATGAGCAGGCGGACAACATTGAACTCGTCAACGTAAAATGGAGTTTGACCATCCTGATCTTCTGAAATATCAATAGCTTCGGGTGAAGCTAACCGATTATTCAGATTCAGGAATCGGGAAGTGAGGTTTCGCATGCATGATGCACCGAAACTGACTTTTTGGTTAAAAAATGAAATAAACTTTTTCATCGCTAATTGGGTTTAAATTGTTAATATATTTTTTCAGAAATGATCCATGTATTATGGACACTATTAAACCTGAAGGTGGTGGTCTTCCAGAAATATGAATGAGTTTATATTTGGTGATTAGCACACACAATAAATTGCGTGCATTTAAATACTCAACTAATGCGTGGATTAAAGGCGTGCAGGTACAGGTTGGGCGTTTTAGCCCTACTGTCAAGTAATGCAGACCAAAGTAAAGTTGTATTATAAATATTAATATTGCCATAATATTTTAAGATTTACTTTGAGGAAATTTTGGAGTTAATACTTAGGTCTTTCGCTTCAACCAGGTAATTAGAAAGGAAGTCAAGAATTTGCTGCCTGGTGTAGATCACCCTTCTACACGGCTTGTAATAGGAAATCAATTTTTTTCTGCGTAGAACCTCCAGTTGGGATTTCGACATTTTCAGGAGGGCAGCCGCTTCATTGACATCCAGATATTCGTCGAGATATTCCTTTCGCTGATACTCAAGAATTTCCTTCATCATCTTATCCTGCCTGTTCTGGTTGTCAATCACAGTTTTCAGCAGCTCCAGTAACTCCGGATTCAGCGAGATATATTCAATAAGTTTTAAAAGATTATGTTTGTCGTTTTCCATGCCTCTTGTTTTGTTTGTCACTGCTTTCAATACTCTGATATATTCCTGTCGTTCCCTATCTTTATAGGCTAAATACTTTACTTCATATGAGACACTTTTTTAAAATAGTAATTTCATGGTATTACTTTGGAAAGCAATACTTTCAGAATGTTTAATTAAAAAATTTTGATTATTTTTGGAGAAAAAACATGATGACAAAAAGGGACAACATAAGCAAGTGGTTAACCATTCTTGAATATGCTAAAATGACAAATGTTAAAACCGCTTGTAAAAAATATAAAGTTTCATCTATCCAGTTTAAGAGATATAGGAGTCGTTATAATAAACATGGGGCAGGTGGATTGGCATTAAAATCACGAAGGCCTAAGAACCATCGTTTTGAAATTTTACCAAAAACAAAAGAAAAAATAATCAAATTATCTCATGACAATCCGGGAAAAGGATGTGGCGCATTACTTAAAATGCTTGAAGAAAAAGGAATTAAAATTTCTTTAGATTCAGTTCAAACAATACTAAAAGATAACGGTATTGGACATGATAATGAAAGGTGGATTCTAATGGAGAAATTATTTCAAGAAAAGAAAAAACTTTCAGATGAACAGTTAAAATTTCTTGAGAAGAAAAATCCATGTATTAAAGAACAAAATCATTTCGGCAAATATCCGGGAGATTTAATTGTTCAAAAAACAATGTTCATCAGCTATACCAATAATAATGTATCGAGAACTCCATTAAAAATAAGTATTATAATTGACACGTATAGCGCATTAGCGTTTGGAAAACTATATAATTGGAACCATAAACAAGAGATTGAGGAACACTGGCAATCAGTAATGGGTTATTACTATGATAATAATTTAAAAATAAATCACATTGAAAAAGATATTTCATTAATACGTGAACCCAACCTTAACGGCTATATTGAACGATTTTATAAAACTTTTATAATTGATTTTTATAAAAAAATAAAGTTCAATGATTATACCAATGCCGATCAATTAAAAGACAGTTTCGACAGTTGGCTGGACAAGTATAATAATTCCGATGAATACCATGAAGGTTACAAAAATTATGGGAAAGCACCGATGAAGCTACATCAGAAATACGTCCAACGGGCGACAAGACTCACTTGTAAGTCTTAGCTTAATTTTCAAATAGTCTTTCTTATTACTTTTTCAATTACTTCGTCCACAGCGTGTGAATCAAAACCTTTTAGGTAGCGTTCTGTGATGTTTAAAGACGAGTGCCCAAGCGCACCTTTTATAGCATGCACTCCGGCGTGATTTTCAAGGGCACAATTTGCAAAACTATGTCTCGCAATATGCATGGATATATTCTTTTCAATCCCGGCGAGCTTTGCAATGTCTTTTATTAAATAATTTGCTTTTGCTCCACCATTTCCAATCTTTCTTTGAATTTCAAAGTTATTGTCAGTTTTTGCTTTATCATCAAAAACTGGGAAGATGAAATCATCTGCCTGTTTTTCTTCTGTTTTGTAATAATCCAATATCTTTAAATTTGGATCGAACAATTTTAAAGACTTCATTATCAATGTCTTGTGCATTGTATAGATTAATCGCCCTTCTTTTATATCACCCCAAGTCATGCGGACAATATCACCCCACCTGATTCCTGCACCGTAAAAACTAAAGAGAAACATGTTTCTTGTGTGCCAAATAGGCGTATTTATTGGCAATTCCAGCTCTTCTATTTTTTTTATTTCATCCATTGAAAGTTTGTCCCTGTAACTTTTTGTGTATCTTATTTTATAAAAATAAAAAGGCGAATTGCGTTCACTAATCAATTTGTCTTTTACTCCCCTATTGTAAACAGCCTTTAAAACCGACAAATCCTTAGCTATTGTGTTGTGTGCATTACCTTTTTTTAAATGAAAGACTTCATAATCTTTAAGGAATTGTTCATCAATATCAGCAAAATCAACATCCCTATTTTTTAAATACCGTTTCAACTTTTCAAAGCATACTAAGTATTTCCGGTACATTGAGGCATGTTGAATAGTTTTGAAATTGGTTACTACTTTTTGATAATAATGAATAAAATTTGTATCTCTGCCGTCCCCTTTAACTTGTTCTATCATGTTGTTGATCGTTGGAACTTTTCCATCTCTTTCAATCAAATACTTTGATGATTCAGCTTTATGCAAAATATCCGTTAAGATTCGATTCTTTTGAGAATACTGGGAATCGCTGCTTTTAACCCACGAGCCGTGTTTTGCTTTTGTGGAAAAATCTTTTTTAAGCACTTGAATACCTGTGGTAACTCTGATCTTCTGTTTCCTGCCTTTTGAAAATCGTAATAAAATAAAATGCCTGCCGTCTGTTTTAGGGCGGGCTGATAATTCTATATGTACGCTAATTGTTTCCATGATTAATTTCGGTTAATTACAAAAATAAAAAAGGTTCCTACGTGGAACCTGAATGGAACATTTAGTATTGATAATGTGGTTTTATAAGTTTTGATGTGGCATATTTTTAAATAATATGATTATCTTTGCAACCATTAAAAAAAAGTTCTTTAAATTTTATATGTGCCCATATCAAGACGTGAATTATACATTTTGTCCTGGGCACAAATCAGATATTAATTTAAGTTATCCTTCTTTTTTAAGCCCGGATGGCGAAACTGGCAGACGCGCTAGTTTCAGGGACTAGTGGCCGCAAGGTCGTGCAGGTTCGATTCCTGTTCCGGGCACAGATAATACCCCCAGAACCCTTGCCAAGCAAGGGTTTTTGTGTTTTAACAAATATTCTTATTGAACTCGGACTGAAATCAAGCCATTTCTGATTATTTTCTATGAATGGCAGGGTATGATTATTATATTCAAACG
>Ga0118677_10011552_pt1 | contig 13197 bp, 9 predicted proteins | sample AliMusrvi5mmetaG_FD_86154 | JGI IMG/M metagenome (GOLD analysis project Ga0118677, IMG submission 86154)
CGCACGCCCTGTTCGTCCTCCTGCTGCCGCTGGGCTCCGCGGCGGTCATCGCGCTGTTCCTGCGCCGGGCCGGCGCCATCGCCTCGATCCTCTCCGTCGTCACGGCCACCGCCATCGCGGCCATCGCCGTGATCCTCGCCCTGCACCCCGAGCGCTTCGAGGCGTCCATGGAGTGGCTCCGGCTGGGCGACTTCTCGGTGCGCCTCGGCGTCAAGTACGACGACCTCGCCGCCCTCATGCTCTGCATCGTCGGCGTCGTCGGCCTGTGCGTCCACGTCTTTTCGCTGGGCTACATGCACGAGGACGGCGCCAAGGCGCGCTACTTCGGCGGGCTCTCGATCTTCATGTTCTCGATGATCGGCCTCACCCTCGCCGACAATCTCTTCATGATGTTCATCTTTTGGGAGCTGGTCGGCTACAGCTCCTACGCGCTGATCGGCCACTGGCACGAGCGCGCCTCGGCGAGCGACGCCGCGAAGAAGGCCTTCATCACCAACCGCGTCGGCGACTTCGGCTTCCTGCTCGGCATCATCCTCTGCTACTGGGCCAATGGCACGGTCAACCTGACCGAGCTCGGCGCCGGGCACGTCTCGAGCCGGCTGATCCCGCTGCTGCTGTTCTGCGGCGCGGTCGGCAAGTCCGCCCAGCTGCCCCTGCAGGTCTGGCTCCCCGACGCGATGGAGGGCCCGACGCCGGTGTCCGCCCTGATCCATGCGGCCACCATGGTCGCCGCCGGTATCTACATGCTCTGCCGGATCAATGTGCTGATGGTCCCCGACGCGCTCACGGTCATCATGTGGGTCGGCACCGCCACCGCGGTCTACGCCGCGTTCTGCGCCATCACGCAGCGGGACATCAAGAAGGTCCTGGCCTACTCCACGCTGTCCCAGCTCGGCTACATGGTCGCGGCCTTCGGCCTCGGCTCGCTGGCCATCGACCACCACGGGCACCGCCTGGTGATCGCCGCGGGCGTCGGCGCCGCGATGTTCCACCTCACGACGCATGCCTTCTTCAAGGCGCTGCTCTTCCTCGGCTCGGGCTCGGTCATCCACGGCTGCCACCATGAGCAGGACATCTTCAAGATGGGCGGGCTCCGGACCCGGATGCCGGTGACCTTCTGGACGTTCACGATCGGCGTCGCGGCCATCATCGGCCTGCCGTTCCTCGCGGGCTTCTTCTCGAAGGACGCCATCCTCTATCTCGCCTACGCCAACAACAAGGCGGTCTTCGTCATCCTCGCGCTCACCGCGATCCTGACCGCGCTCTACATGACGCGCCTCTGGCGGATCACCTTCTTCGGCGAGCCGCGCAGCGAGTCCGCCGCGCACGCCCACGAGGGCGGGCCGACGCTCACGCTCCCGCTCGTGGTGCTCGCGCTCCTGGCGGTTGTGGGCGGCTACCGTGCCCATTATCCCGCCGGCTTCGAGGGCGTGTTCAGCCAGGTGCCCGAGGCGGAGGGGACGGATCACCTCGTGATCCTGCTCACCAGCCTGTTCGTATTGGCCGTCGGCGCGGGCACGGCGCTCGCGTTCTACCGGCCCGCGGCCACCGACGCCCTCGAGGAGAAGGCGCCCGCGCTCTACCGGTGGCTGGCCGCGAAGCTCTGGTTCGACGAGGTCTACGGCTACTACATCGACAAGGTGCAGCAGCGCGGCGCGATGCTCCTCAACTACCTCGAGCAGATCTTCCTGGCCGGCGTGATCATCCGCGGCCTCGCCGGGCTGGTCGGCCTCGTCGGCCTCGGCGCGCGCGCCCTGCACGTCGGCCGGCTCAACGTCTACGTCTACTGGTTCCTGTTCGGCGTGGTGGCCCTCTGGCTCTTCGCCACGGGCGTCTTCTAATCTGGCGATGACCTCCCTCACTTTCGATCCCCTGCTCCTCGCCATCATGGCGCCACTCGCGGTGGCGCTGGCCATCGCGCTCGGCCTGCCCAAGCGCTGGTCCGTGCGGCTCGCGTACGCCGGCTTCGGCGTCCCGGCCCTGGTGGCGCTCTGGGCCTGGTGGCAGTATGGCGCGGCGCCGTCCGACCACGGCTACGCGTTCCTGCGGACCTACTCGACCGGCCTCGACGGGCTCGGCATCCGGCTCACGCTCGGCCTCAACGGCATCGCCCTCCCGCTCTTCGTGCTGGCCGGCCTCGTCGGCCTGGCCGCCGGCCTCTACGCGCTCCAGTCCGCGGCGGAGAAGCTGAAGATCTACCTCATGCTCCTGCTCGTCATGGTCGGCGGGCTGATGGGCGTGTTCGCGAGCGTGGACGTGTTCTTCTTCTATTTCTTCCACGAGCTCGCGCTGATCCCGTCCTTCCTGATGGTCGGACTCTGGGGCACGCGCGGCGCGACGGAGAACAGCTACGCGGCGATGAAGATGACGATCTACCTGACGCTCGGCGCGATGCTGTCGCTGGTCGGCCTGATCGCGCTCTACGTGCAGAGCGGCGCCGCCGGCGCGCACAGCTTCAACCTGATCACGCTGCGCGAGATCATCGCCGCCCGGCCGCTGGCCGAGACGGTGCAGCACCACCTCTTCGCGCTGCTGCTCTTCGGCTTCGGCATCCTGGTCTCGCTCTGGCCGCTGCACACCTGGGCGCCGCTCGGCTACGGCGCCGCCCCGAGCTCCGCCGCGATGCTGCACGCGGGCGTGCTCAAGAAGTTCGGCCTCTACTGCCTGGTCCAGATCGCCCTCCCGCTGCTGCCCGCGGGCATCGCCCACTGGGGCAGCCTCCTCGGCGCGCTGGCGGTGTTCGGCAACGTCCTCGTCGTCGGCTTCATCACCATGGCCCAGCGCGACCTCAAGCAGGTCGTCGGCTACAGCTCGGTCATGCACATGGGCTATGCCTTCCTCGGCGTCGCCACGGCCTCGGTGCTGGGCCTGGGCGGCGTGGTGCTGCTGATGGTCGCGCACGGGTTGTCCGTCGCGCTGCTGTTCCTGCTGACCACGAGCATCCACCACCGCACGCACACCTTTGACCTGACGGCGATGGGCGGCCTGGCCCGCACGGCGCCGGTCCTCGCGGCCTTCTTCGTCGCGGGCACGTTCGCCAGCATCGGCCTGCCGGGCTTCGCCAACTTCTGGGGCGAGCTCACGATCTTCGTCGCGCTGTGGAAGTTCTCGCACCTGTTCACGGTCCTCGCCGTCGCCGGCGTGGTCATCTCCGCCGTCTACGGCCTGCGCGCCGCGGCCCGCGTGTTCTTCGGGCCGCCGACCGAGGCCTTCGCCATCGTCGCCGCCGAGCATCCGCCGACCGACCTGCGCTGGAACGAGCGCGTCCCGGCGCTGATCCTTCTCGCCGCGCTGCTCTTCATCGGCTTCTGGCCCCGCTCCCTCTCCGCGCCGCTCAACGCCACGCTCGTCCAGCTGTCGGCCCCGGCCGCCGTCGCCCCCGCCGCGAAATAACGCCTCCCGCGCCATGGATTTCTCCGCCCTCCAAGCCCTCGCCGCCAGCAACGACTGGATGGCCATCTTCCCCGAGGTGCTGCTCGGCTGCCTGGCCCTGGCGCTGCTCGTCCTCGAGATCGTGCTGCCCAAGTCGCTCCACTCCTCACTGCCGGGCGTCGCGCTCTTCGGCGTGCTGGCCATCCTGCCCAGCCAATTGCTGAGCTTCAGCGTCGGCTTCATCGAGGGCGACTCCTTCAACGGCCTGCTGCACCACTCGTACGAGGGCCAGGTCATGCGGGTGTTCTTCCTGCTCGCCGCCGTGCTGACCTGCCTGCTGGGGACCGTCAGCCTGCCGCGGCAGCGCGTGCCCCGGACCGAGTTCTACCACATCGTCCTGGTGGTCACCGCCGCGATGATGCTCCTGGCGCAGAGCAACCACTTCGTGATGCTGTTCGTGGCGCTCGAGACGGTGACGATCGGATTCTACATCCTCGTGAGCTACTTCCGCGGCAGCCCGGCGTCGCTCGAGGCCGGCCTGAAGTACCTGGTCATGGGCGCGCTGAGCTCCGCCGTCCTGCTTTTCGGCATTGTCCTGCTCTACGGCGTCTCCGGCAATCCCATGCTGGCCGAGCACACGGCGACGGGGATGAACTTCGACTCGCTCAGCGGCTTCCTCGCCGCGCACCCGCATGACTTCCTCGCCAGCGTCGGCATCGTGCTGGTGCTGTCCGGCGTCGCCTTCAAGATCGGCGCGTTTCCCTTCCAGATCTGGGTGCCCGACGTCTACCAGGGGGCGCCCACGCCGGTCACGGCCTTCCTCGCGGTCGGCTCGAAGGCCGCCGGGTTCATCGTGCTGCTGGTGCTGGCCCGCACGTTCTCGGCCTACGCCTGGCTCACGGTGCCGGTCCTGACGCTCATGGCGGGGGCGACCCTGCTGTTCGGCAACCTGGCCGCGCTCACCCAGCACAACGTCAAGCGCCTCATCGGCCTCTCCGGCGTCTCGCACGCGGGCTTCCTGCTGCTGGGCGTCGTGGCCGCCGCCACCGTCCCGCTCGGCTACGGCGCGGTCTACTTCTACCTCTTCGCCTACCTGCTCGCCTCCTACGCGGTGTTCGGCGTCATGGCGCACGTGGCCGGACCCGACGACGCCGACCAGGAGCTGGCGCACTACGCCGGCCTCTACAAGGAGCGGCCCTTCCTCGCCCTCGTGCTCGCGATCGGCCTGGGCTCGCTCGCCGGCATCCCGCCGCTGGCCGGCTTCATGGGCAAGCTCTTCATCTTCATCGCGACCTTCCGCGCCGGCCATTATGGACTGCTCGGCATCGCCGTGGTCAGCGTGGTCATCTCGATCTACTATTACTTCAGCTGGATCCGCGCGGCGTTCTTCGAGTCCTGGACCCCGCCGGCCGACGAGGCCTCCGCCCGCCCGGCCCCCACGCCCGTCGGACTCACCGCCGGGGTCATCCTCGGCGTGCTGGCCGCCTGCACCGTCATCCTCGGCTGCTACCAAGGACCGCTCGGGATGTGGTTGTCGGGACGCTGATTCGGCGGGGGTTCAGGCGAACGCCGAACATCGGACGCCCAACGCCGAAGGATCGTCCCGCGGCTGCGCCGCGCACTGGATTTCCACTTCGGCGTTGGACGTTGGGCGTCCGGCGTCGGGCGTTCCACGAGCGCCGCCCGCCGAACTACGATCTCCGCCCGCCGAACGGCGGATTAATTCCACCTGCCGTCAACGAACACATACGATCCGCCGTGGTGCTCCCACCGCGGCGCGACCCAGGTCCGGTGACCCTGCGGGGGCAGTTCCCAGTGGCCGGAGACCCATTCATGACGATGGCCGCGCCACACCCAGTAGCCGGCGATCCAGACGTGGTTGAGCGACGGACGCACCAGGATCACCTCGGACCGGGGCGCCGGCGGCGCCTCCACGACGACGACCTGCGGCGCCGGCGGGACGCTCCAGTAGCCCTCGATCCAGTTGTGCGTGCGATGGTCCCAGCGGGCCTCCACCCAGACGGCACCAGGCTGCGGCGGCATGTACCAGGCGCCGGGAATCCAGACCCATTGGCGACCGTTCCAGGAATAATGGCCGGCCACCCAGAGATAGCCGGGCCCGGGCGAGACGACCATCCGCTCGACGACCGGGCGGGGCGGGGCGGACTCGACGACGAGCGGCGTCGGCGGACCAATGTGCAGGTCGAGGGAGATCCGGGTGCCCGCGCGGGCCGGGAGGGCGAGGGCTGCGGCCAGGGCGAGGGTTGAGGCGGAAAACAGGTAGGATTTCATGGGAGGGAAGGGGAGTGGAGTTGAAGGCTGTTGGAAGACTGACGCCCGTGCGTGGTCCGGGTTACTGCCCGGTGCGGGCCTACCCCTACAGACTCATATAAAAGACGTTTGTTTCCGTCCGCGAATAGTGCCTCAGTGAACCGCCGCATGAAAGTAACCGGACTTGCCATCGTCCCGCCACCGTCGGCCGCCGACCTCCCCAAGGTCACGCCCGAGCTGCTCGCCTCCGTCCTGGCGCGCTACTCCCGCAGCAACGAGGGGCTCGCCTCCATCCTCGGCAAGGTCGACGTGGCCAACCCCGACGCGTCCATCGACCGCATCCTGAAGTTCGTGGACTACGGCCACGCCTCCATCGGCGGGCTCACCGGCGGGCTCGCGATCGCGCTCGACGGCGTCTCGATGTGGCTGGCCTGGAAAATTTTTGAGATCGCCACGATGGCCGACGGCCAGGAGTCGAGCACGCGCTACATCACGATGGACGCGGCCAACCTGCCCACGCCGGCGGACATCGGCATCCCTGACGACCTGGCTAGCCGGTGGCTCGACGTGATGGCCGCCGCCTTCGCCGCGTACCACGCCGAGTACCTGCGGCTCGACCTGCTCGCCACGGCGAAGCCCGAGCTGGTCCGCGTGCCCGCCGGCGCCAAGCCCCCGGTCGTCGCCCGTCTCCGGAAAAACTACGCGCTCGACCGCGCCCGCTACTTCATCCCCTTCGCCACGCGCACCAACCTCGGCCTGGTCCAATCCTCGCGCATGTGGTCCATGACCGTGAAGCACCTCGACTCGCTGCCGAATCCCGAGGCCAAGATGGCGGCCGGACTGATCCGCGAGGAGCTGCTCAAGCAGTCGCCGCGGCTCATGCGGCACAGCTCCGCCGAGAAATCCTACGAGGAACAGGCCCGCCAGGAGCTCGCCGCCAGCATCAAGCTCGGCCTCGAGCGCCTCTCGTGTCAGCCGCTCGACGACGAGGTGTGGGTGAAGGTGGACCGCGACACGCCGCCGTGGCTGCCCGAGACGCAGCCGGTCTCCGAGGCGCTCCGGCACCGCGCCAACCGCTACGGCCACCAGGGCCTGGCCACGCGCCGCGCGCGGGTGACCTTTGCGTGGAACAACATGGCCCTCGCCGAGCTCCGCGACCTCAACCGCCACCGCACCGGCCACCGCTTCACGCCGCTCGTCCAGGGCGGGTTCTACCTGCCCCCCGAGATCGCCCACGCCGGCCATGCCGTGCTGCTCAAGGAACAGATGGAGCTGACCCGCGAGCTGCTCCGCCGCGGTTCGCCGGCTTATGTCTATTCGCTGCTGCTGGGCGCTCAGACGCCCTTCGAGCATTCCACGCAGGCGGACAAGTTCATCTACGAGGCCGAGCTGCGCACCGGCATGGGCGCCCACTTCCGCTACGCCGAGCACCTGAGTGCCGCGCTCCGCGAGTTCTTCCACCAGCTCCCCGCGGCCCGCTCCTGGGTCGTCGAGGGCACCGCCGAGCCGGAATAAGTAGGATTAGTTTTAAGGGGTAAGGTTTAGGGGGTAAGGTTTAAGAAGAATGTGCCGCTTGAGTTATCACCCAATCCTCCCCAAGCCATAAAGCTTACCCCTTAAACCTGACCCCTTATCACTTACATTTAGGTTGCCCACCCCAGTACCCATTGCGAATTTCCCCCTGTACCTGATGATCTCGCCCGGCCTGTCCTCCCGGACTGAATTCGCGCGCTGCGCATGAGCACCTTCCGCGTCCTCCAGTTTAACATGCAGTTCGGGCAGATCTGGGATGACACCTATCCCGATCGGGCGCCGATCCGGCTGGATGCGACCCTCGACGAGATCCGCGCGCACAACGCCGACATCATCCTGCTGCAGGAGGTCGAGAAGGCCCTCCCGGGCGGCGTCCAGCTGAAGCCGCCCCCGAACTACATGCGGCTCCACGCCGAGCTGCCGGGCTACGACAGCTGGTTCTCCTATCCGCGGGCCGACCCGCGCGAGCTGCCGTTCGGGCTGGGCCTCGCCATTTTCTCCCGCGGCACGCTCCACGGGCACCTGCGCATGGACCTGCCGTCGCCGCCGATCGAGTTCGAGTTCTTCGGCAAGAAGACCACCCCGACGGATCGCCTCCTCATCGGTGCCTACACCACCATGCTGGGCCGCGAGGTGAAGATCCTCAACACCCACCTGCTCGCGTTCTTCATGCTCAACTCGAGCAGCACCGCGAACCCCTTCCAGCGCAACCTCGTCGCCGAGCAGCTGGCCGACTCGCACGGTCCGACCCTCCTCGCGGGCGACTTCAACGTCAGCAAGCACCAGACCCTCGTCGCCCAGTTCGCCGAGACCGGCTACATGACCGTGCAGCAGACGGAGATCACCTGGCGCCGCCGGCCCTTCGTGCTGGACCACATCTTCCACAACTCCCAGCTGCGCTGCGTCCAGCACCGCGTCGTGCCCACGCCCGCCTCCGACCACCACTGCCTGGTGGCGGACTTCGAGTTTACGAAATAACGCGACCTACGAGCGCCGCACGCGCTCTTTTTCTTCCTCGCGCTCTTCCTCGAGCCGGGCGCGTTCGCTGGCCATCTGCTGCTGGATCTTCCCGACCTCCTCGGCCTTCTGGTCCGTCAGGGCCTCGTCGAGGCGTTTCTTCAGGAAGATCTCCCGCTCCGCGATCTTGCCCTGGTAGACGCGGTCAATCTCCGCCAGCCGGCCTTTCTGCTCCGCGGTGAGCGGGCGGGAGGCATCGGGGTCGGACTTGGCCAGGCGTTCCATCGCGAGTTCGTAGGCGCTTTTCATGGCCCCCATCCAACCACGCGCACCACCCCCTCCACAAACCAAAACCCCCCGAGGTTCGTGTGACCAGTAGGGTGAGGGTGGGTTGAATCGCAAAGGCGCGAGGATGCAAAGGTCGGGCGCAAGGTCGTTTGGAGGGCAGGGATCAATTCAGGGCATCCGTCGTGTTCGATCGCAGACAAAGGTGCAGCGCAGCACGGCTCCGAACCAAAATCAGGTTGCCTGGTCATCTTCGCGCCCTCGCGTCTTTGCGATTCAACCCCACTTCCTTCCCCTTAACCAAACCGCACTCCGAACATCAGCGTCAGCGCCACCACGGCAAAAGGCGGCCAGAAGCCGCGGCACCAGCCCTCCCATCGGCTCGCATACCCCGCGAGCAGGCTCGCCAGCAGCAGCGCCAGCGCCACCCCGCCGAGCCCCGGCACCCGGAACTCCGCGGTGAACCACATGCCCGGCAGCCGCAGGTTCAGCTGCAGCACGCGGTCAATGACCCACAGCACGAGCACCGCCGCATGGTTCGCCAGCACGCCCGCCCCGGCCCAGCCGGCCAGGCCCGCCAGCAGCGAGACGAGCCCGAAGAGGATCACGAGCGAGGACGCCGGGATGAGCCAGAGGTTCGCCAGCAGCGCGCCGGGCGTGAGCATGCTGAAGAACGCCAGACCCGTCACCGCGCCGACCAGCGATGACGCCAGCCCGAGCCCCACGGCCGCCACCAGCGCCCGCCAGGTGGCATCGCGCAGCCGCTGGTGCCAGCGCCACGCCGGCCGCGGGAGTGCGGTGAACAGCGCGGTCGCCTCCAGCCAGCGCTCCGCCAGCGGCAGTCCGAGCAGCAGCAGCGCCGCCACGATGCCATAGCTCATCTGGAAGCTCGCGCTGAAGAGGTCGAGCGGCGCCGCCAGCAGGACCACCAGCGCCGACACCGTGAGCGCCGCGAGCGGATTGCGCGGTGCGCGCAGGGCGAGCGCGACCTGCGCGAAGGCCACCATCACGAACGCGCGCACCGCCGACGGCGCCGTGCCGGTGAGGTCCACGTACAGCCAGAGCGCCGCCAGCCCGAGCCCCGTGCGCAGCAGCCGCGGGAGCCGGAGCAGCGCGAGCACCGCGCCCAGCCCGGCGGCGATCACCGCGATGTGCAGCCCGCTGATCGAGAACACGTGCATGGTGCCGCTTTGCCGGTAGCGCGCGAGCTGCTCGGGACTCAACTCCTGCTGCTGCCCGAGGAGCATCGCGCGCAGCACATGCGTGAGCGCCGGCTGCTTGGCTGCGACCCCCGCACCGAGCAGCTCGCCGCAGCGCGCCAATGCCCGCGCGCAGAACCGCCGGTAGGCCGGCGCCGCCCGCACCTCGCCCAGCCAGCGTCCGCGCGTGAGCCGGAACCCCACGCCGGCGCCCGCCAGATAGCTCTCAAACGAGTTCGGCGGCGGATTGCGCGGCAGCACCGCCACCACGCCGCGCGCCCGGAACACCGCGCCGACGATCGGCGCCTCGGTGCCGGGTACCAGGGTCAGCGCGTAGTGCGCCCGCTGTCCGTCGAGCCCGCGCACGGGCGACTCCGTCGCGACGATCCTCGCGATCCCCGCCGCGCGGCGCGGGTCGGTCCTCGGGAAAACTCGCTCCACCGTCAGCGTCGCCTCCGCCTCGCGCGGCGGCAGGACGTCCCAGCCCTTGGCCGGACGCGGCTGCACCCGCGCATACAGCGCCGCGCCGGCCAGGACCATGGCCGCCCCGAGTGTGGCCGCCCAGGTCCGGGGCCAGTCGCGCCAGCCCGCGACCAGGGCCAGTCCCGCGGCCAAACCCGCCGGAACCAGCCCCCACGCGCTCGCCGGCAGCAACCCGGCCCGGCCCGCCGCCAGGCCCGCCATCAGCGGCAGCACCAGCCAGAGCAGCGGCGCACGATGACCAAGACTCCGTTGAGCCATCCCGCTGGGGTAGGCGGACGCGCCGCGGAGAAAACCCGAAAGTCGAACTAACGCCCCAATGCCAAGTGCTGACCATACCAATGCGTTGAATCGCAAAGGCGCGAGGACGCGAAGGGCGCATCAACTGCCAGGTCTTCGCGTGCTTGGCGGTGAAAACCTCCGCCCGGATCACGCCGGCTTGGGGGCGCGGAAGAGGGGGCCGCCGGACAGGAACGAGACGTCGGGGTCCATCTCGAGCTGGCTGAAGATTTCCGGGTTGACGCTGTAGATGGCGGTGGCGATCGCGAGGAGCAGCTTCCCCTTGGCCTCGGCGACGTCCTTGCTGTCGCGGAAGAGCCGGCTGGCGCGCTTGATCGCAGTGGGATCACCGACGCGCGTGAGCGAGATCAGGAACGGCAGCACGTGGGTGTGCTCCGGCAGGCAGGGCTCGCGGTGCGCGCCGGCGCGCTCGAGCTCGGCCACGTCGGTCGAGGGCGGGTACTGCGGCGGCACACCGTTGATGGCCCGGGCGAAGACGCGCGGGCCGTGGCCCTCGTTGATGCCCTTCTCGCTGTTCTGGAGCACGTCGCCGGTGTACAGGACATGCCGCGCGAGGCCGGGGCCGCATTGCCGGAGGAAGCCGACGGGCAGCGTGACGGGCGACACGACGCAGACGGTGTCGGGCTCGTTCTCGAAATACGCGCGGAAGGCCTGCAGGATCTGGTCCATAGCCGGCGGCGTGAGCCGGATGCTAGGGTACGACGCCGGGCCGGGCTCGAAGACCGCAATGCCGGTCGCGGCGTACCAGTAGCCCGGGTTGCCGTCTGCGTCCTCGAGCGGCATCAGCTGCGACGAGAGATAGCTGCAGACCTGGTGCTGGGCGTAGTCGCCGACCTCGCGGCCGTCGAGCGCGGCGACCTCCTCGCCCGCCTTCACGAGGTCCTCGGCCCGGGCGCGGTGGAGCGGGTGGTCGGCCTCGCTGATCCACCGCAGGCCGGGGAACGGCGGACAGTCCTCGACCCCGTTGGCGACCTTGCGCAGGTGCTCACGGACCTCCGGGTATTTCGGCGTCACCCACGCCTGTCGGAAAATAGGCCTGGTATCGGAGGATTCCACGTCCGCCCATCAGCATACACTGCGCCGCGTCCTTCAACCCCAATCCTGAGCCTGCGGACGTAAGAAAAACGTCAAAAGCGGTGCATCAGACTGGCACCTAGCCGGCATGGTTTAACCCGCCAGCGGGAAAGGCCGGACCCAAGAATCGACCGCCTAGTGACCTTTCTTGGGCGGAGCGGGAGGTGGCGGGGGCACCGGCTGTGAGGGCGGTGGCGGCGGCGAATAATTCTCGCCCAGGCTCCGGCGTTCCGGAATGGGCCTGGGTGAAGGGGGCGGTGGCTGGGTTTCAGGCTTGGGATTGCTCATGGCGGATTTCGGGTTCCGGACCGGGGACAGGTTTGGTCTCCTCAGGTGACTGCAGGAATTCAATGAAATCAATCAGGTCCCGTTTCACAAGAAAGAGACCATGGCTGTTTGTCTCGATGTACTGGTTCTTGGCATCGAGCCACTTGGGGCCGTGCAAGTAAATGAATCCATCCTCCGCCGTATTTGAGTAATGCATGATCCAGCCGAAGACGCGGCGCTCATCGGCCAGGTGAACCACGACGTAGCGGCGATACTCGGCGAACACATCGAGCCAGATCGTGGCCCTGGCTGATTGCGAAGTAATGCGGATCTTCCGCAGCGCTCGGCCCAACCAGTCCTGATTCAGCGCGTAGGCCATCAGCAGTGGGAGCGCGGTCGCCACGCCAAACAACCAGGCGATCGCGGAGGCGTTGTAAGTGATGCCCCGCGTAACCACGTCACCGTGCTTCGTCTCGGTCATCTGCACGGCCGCATCGTGGCCAAAGCCAGCGCACAGGGCGTAGATAACTAAGCTCCCCAGCAGGGCTCCGACAACCTTGTCGAATGCGCTCGATTCCTTCCGATACACGAGCAGCCGAAGGACCCAGCTGGCCAGTAAACCGGGGCACAAGAACAACAGGATATTCAACACCTCATAGCTCAGCTGCATCGCCCAAGCCAGAGCACCCAATGACTCTGCCGCAATGGGAAGTTGGCATGTCGCTTATTACTCATTTGCGAATGGGTAGGAAGGGGTCGAGCGGGTCGGAGTCTGCTGGGTCAGCCGGGATGACAGTCGAACCTGGAAGCAGGCTGAAAGCCGCAGCGAGGGAAGCGGCGGGGGCGACACGGCTCGAATCCTAACCCAACCTCCGCTAGGCTTTGCGGCTAGGCCGGGCCGCTCTTGCCCTTGAGCTGGGCCTTGAGGTCGCGCCAGCGGGCGAGGCGGTCGGCAATCTTGGCCTCCCAGCCGGCGGTCTTCGGGGTGTAGAGCGCGAGGGGCTTTTCCAGGTAGTCCTGACCCGAGATGTTCTCCGGGTAGTCGTGCGAGTAACGGTAGCCCTTGCCGTGCTGGTTCTGCTTGCTGGCGGTGCCGGTCTTGTCCCGCAGCGGCTTGGGCACGGGCTGGACCGGCTCCTCCTTCAGCACCCGGTGCGCCTCGCCGAGCGCCAGGGTGGCGGAATTGCTCTTCGGCGCCGTCGCGATGTAGAGCGTCGCGTGCGCCAGGGTCAGCTCGGCCTCGGGCAGGCCGATGAAGTCGCACGCGTGGTGCGCCGCGACCGCCAGCGGCAGCGCCTGCGGGTCGGCCAGGCCGACATCCTCGCTCGCCAGGATGACCAGGCGGCGCGCAATGAACCGCGGGTCCTCGCCGCCGGCGAGCATCTTGGCCAGCCAGTACATCGCCGCGTCGGGGTCGCTGCCGCGGCAGCTCTTGATGAACGCCGAGATGGTGTCGTAG
>Ga0118677_10011553_pt1 | contig 13197 bp, 8 predicted proteins | sample AliMusrvi5mmetaG_FD_86154 | JGI IMG/M metagenome (GOLD analysis project Ga0118677, IMG submission 86154)
AGCTTGGCTCGATCATGGGCTCGGGCGGGATGATCGTGATGGACGAGACCTCCAACATGGTCGATGTGGCTCGTTTCTTCATGGAGTTTTGCCGCGACGAATCGTGTGGCAAATGTATTCCGTGCCGCGCCGGCACCGTCCAGATGCACCATTTGCTCGGCAAGATCATCGACGGCCAGGCGACTGCCCGTGACCTCACGAAGCTCGAGGAGCTGTGCGACATGGTGAAGAACACCAGCCTGTGCGGCCTCGGCCAGACGGCACCCAACCCGGTGCTCAGCACGCTGCGTTTCTTCCGCCACGAATACGAGGCGCGTTTGCAACCCGACCCGTTCGCCGCCTCGCACTGAGCCCCTGACCCTTCCCAACGAACATGTCTGCGATCACACTCACCATTGATGACAAGCCGGTCAGCGTCGAGGAGGGCGCCACCCTGCTCGAAGCCGCCAAGGAAGCCGGCGTCACCATTCCCACCCTTTGCCACCTCGACGGCATCTACGATGTCGGCGCTTGCCGCATGTGCTTGGTCGAGGTCGATGGGGTGCCGAAGCTGCTGCCCGCCTGCACCACGGCCGCCGCCGAAGGCATGGTGGCGCACACCGACACCGAACGGCTGCGCAAGTACCGTTTGATGACCCTGGAGTTGCTCTTCGCCGAGCGCAACCACGTGTGCTCGGCCTGCGTCGCCAACAGCCACTGCGAACTGCAAACCATGGCCTACAGCCAGGGCATGGATCACGTCCGTTACGACTACTGCTATCCGAAGTGGTCGATGGACCTGAGCCACCCGCTGTTTGGCATGGACCACAACCGCTGCATCCTGTGTGCCCGCTGCGTGCGGGTCTGCTGGCACGTGGAAGGAGCCGGGACCAAGAACGTCGCCGGTCGCGGCGGCAAATCACACATCATCACTGACATGAATCAACCGTGGGGCGACTCGGCCACTTGCACCAAGTGTGGCAAGTGCGTGCAGGGCTGCCCCACTGGCGCCTTGTTCCAGATCGGGGCTACCGCCGCCGAAATGGAGCGCGACCGCGCGCTCATTGGAAACCTCGTAAACGCAAGGGAGAACAAAGAATGGAACGTGTAAGAATCGCCACCACCTGGCTCGGCGGCTGCTCGGGCTGCCACATGTCGTTTCTCGATCTCGATGAGTTGCTCATCGACCTGATGGGGAAGATCGAGGTTGTCTATGGCCCGGTCGTCGACACCAAGGAATATCCGGAAAATGTCGATGTGTGCCTGGTCGAGGGCGCCGTCTGCAACGAGGAGCATGTCGAGATGGCCCACAAGATCCGGCGGCGCACCAAGATCGTGTGCTCGTTCGGGGATTGCGCCGTCACCTCGAACGTCTGCGGCATGCGCAACGCGTTGGGCCCGGTCAAGATTCCGCTCGAGCATGCCTACGTGAAGCTTGCCGACGTCAATCCGGGCATCCCGTGTGAAGCGGGGATCGTGCCGGCGATGTTGGAAAAGGCGGTGCCGCTGCATGAAGTGATTCCAGTCGATCACTTCTTGCCGGGTTGCCCGCCGTCGGCCGAACAAATCAAGACGCTCGTGCTGCATTTGTTAGGCGCGGGTCCCGCGCCGTCCGGCAAGCTGCTCAAGTTCGGATGAAGACACAAGACTTGAAGACGCAAGATGCAAGACTTGACGGCCGGATGGGCTGTGCGAAGCACTCTTGTCTCCTGTCTTGTGTCTTGAAGCGCAGCGGTCTTGTGTCTCCCGCCTGTTTTTGCCAAAGAATTTACTAATCACCAACCACCTTCATCCCATGCCACAACGCATCCTCATTGACCCGGTGACCCGCATCGAGGGTCACGCCAAAATCAGCATTTTCCTGGACGACGCCGGCAAGGTGACTGACGCCCAGTTCCACGTCGTCGAGTTCCGCGGCTTCGAGAAATTCTGCGAAGGGCGGATGCTCTGGGAAATGCCGGCGATCACCGCGCGCACCTGCGGGATTTGCCCGGTGAGTCACCTGTTGGCTTCGGCCAAGGCGGGGGACGAAATTCTGGCGGTCAAGGTTCCGGCGGCGGCGGACAAGCTGCGGCGCCTGATGAACCTGGGCCAATTCACGCAGAGCCACGCGCTGAGTTTCTTCCACCTCAGCGCGCCGGACTTCTTGCTCGGATGGGATTCGGATCCGAAGAAGCGCAATGTCTTCGGCTTGATCGAGGCCAATCCGGATTTGGCGCGGGCGGGCATCCGCCTGCGGCAGTTTGGCCAGGAGATCATCGAGTTGTTGGGCGGCAAGAAGATCCACCCGTCGTGGGCGGTGCCCGGCGGGGTGCGCAGCGGGTTGTCAATCGAAGGTCGCGACCACATTCTGGCGAAGTTGCCGGAGGCTTGGGCGACCACCCGCAAGGCGCTCGAGATTTTCAAGGGCTTGATCAGTGACAACCGCGAGGAAGTCGGCACGCTCGGCAATTTCCCGTCCTTGTTCATGGGCCTGGTCGGGCCTAACGGCGAATGGGAACACCACGGCGGCATGCTGCGCTTCACCGACGCGACCGGCAAGGTGGTGGTGGATCGCTTTGATGCCCAGGACTACCGCGACCACATTGGCGAGGGCGTCCAGAAGTCCTCGTACCTCAAGTCGCCGTACTACAAGCCGCTCGGCTTTCCGGGCGGGATGTACCGGGTGGGACCGCTTGCGCGGCTCAACGTGTGCGAATTCATCGGCACGCCGGAAGCCGACAAGGAACTCGACGAGTATCGCTCGAATTGGGGTGGTCGCGCGGTGACGTCGTCCTATCTCTATCACTACGCGCGCCTGATCGAAATCGTCGCCAGCCTCGAGAAGATCGAGATGTTGCTGGCCGATCCGGATTTGCAGTCCGACTACCTGCGCGCTGACGCCGGGGTCAACAAGCTGCGCGGAGTGGGAGTGAGCGAGGCACCGCGCGGCACCCTGTTCCACGACTACACGGTGGATCGCAACGGCATCCTGCAAGCGGTCAACATGATCATCGCCACCGGACAGAACAACCTGGCGATGAACCGCACCGTGGCGCAAATTGCCAAGCACTACGTCAAGGGCAAGGAGATTCCCGAAGGGGTGCTCAACCGGGTGGAACACGGGATCCGCAACTTTGACCCGTGCCTGAGCTGCTCGACTCACGCGGTTGGCAAGATGCCGATGGTGGTGAAGTTGATTGCCGCCGACGGCAGCGTGCTTGACGAGAAACGGCGCGACGGGTGAGGTGAAGGCCCCCGGTTTCGTAGGCGCGTTCGTGAGAACGCGTCTTCGCGGTGGATGAGAACGATGGTGGTGAAGTTGATTGCCGCCGACGGCAGCGTGATTGACGCGAAACGGCGCGACGGGTGAGGTGAAGGTCCACTGCTTCGTAGGCGCGTTCGTGAGAACGCGTCTTCGTGGTGGATGAGTTGGCGGGCATCAAGCGACTCATTCGCTGACGTGCTGTCACCAGCACGCCTACGAACGACAATGAACGTCTCAGCTCTTGACCGTGCGCATGATGCGGTTGATCACCTGGTAGGGATCGGCATTGGAGGCCGGACGGCGGTCCTCGAGGTAGCCCTTCCAGCCGGCTTCGATGGTGCCCACCGGAATCCGGATCGACGAACCGCGGTCGCAGGGGCCGTAGCTGAACTTGTCGATGGACTGGGTTTCGTGGAGGCCGGTCAGCCGCAGGTGGTTGTCGGAACCGTAAACGGCGATGTGTTCATCGTGGACGAGGCGGAATTTCTCGCAGATTTGGCGTATGAGGTCCTCGCCGCCTTGTTCGCGGATGGCGGTGGTGGAGAAGTTGCAGTGCATCCCGGAACCGTTCCAATCGCCTTTCAACGGTTTGCAGTGGAAGTTCACCTTGACCCCGTATTCCTCGGCGGTGCGGATCAGCAGGTAGCGGGCCAGCCAACAATCGTCGGCGGCTTGCAGGCCCTTGCCGAAGATCTGGAATTCCCATTGTCCGAGGAGGACTTCGGCATTGATGCCGGTGAGGTTGAGGCCGGCTTCGAGGCACAGGTCGAGATGTTCTTCGACGATTTCGCGTCCATCGACATTGCCGTCACCGACCGCGCAATAGTACGGGCCTTGGGGACCGGGGTAGCCTTCCTTGGGGAAGCCGAGCGGGCGTCCGTCCTTCATCAGGACATATTCCTGTTCCAGGCCGAACCAGAAGTCGGGGTCATCCTCACCCGCCGCCCGGGTGTTCGTCGGGTGGGGCTGGTGGTCCGGGGTGAGCACTTCGCACATTACCAGGAAGGCGTGCAGGCGCCCGGGGTCGGGAATCACGCGCACTGGCTTGAGCAGGCAGTCGGATGACTTGCCCTCGGCCTGCTGGGTGGAGGAGCCGTCGAAGGCCCATCCGGGCAGATCTTCCGGCACGGGCACGCCGTCACCGTCGTGGGTCCAGACTTTGGTTTTGGAGCGGAGGTTGGGCTCGGGTTGGTATCCGTCGAGCCAGACATATTCGAGTTTGACGATCGGCATGGTGGTGGGGAGCTGTGGGAGTTGATTTGATGCCTGAATCACCGGATTTGAAACACGAAAATCGCGGAACGGTGGAAATTTCTGCCCGCGACCCGCGAATGGGGGGTGCACGATGGCCGTCGGCGGGCCGCGCCCCGGTGCTCGGAAGCCGGTCAGACGTAAAGGGACGGGTCAACTGTAAACGCACAAGATCCCGATCTGCATGATCCATGGCGCCGTCGGCGGCACCCGCATCGACCAGCACCAGCGGAATGAAAGCAACCCGGAGGATCAAAACACGATCTACGGCAGGTTGCTGGCGCGCTTGAAGGCCGCCAAACCTACGCACGGCATCCGCGGCGTGCTGTGGCACCAAGGCGAAAACAACAGCGGCGCGGCCGCACCCACCGGCGATTGGGATTACAAGTCGTATCAGGACTACTTCGTCGAGATGTTGGCATATGGAACGAGTAGCTGTCGGCCCTCGGACGGGCTGATGAAGGCCCGGAGAGGCTCGCGTTGTGAGCCAGGGAGGCGGAAGGGCCAAGACCTCCTGAGGAATCTTCAAGTCGCCTGCCTACTCCACCGCCCGCCGCCTCATCATCCTCTCCGAGACCCCGGCAGTGTGCGAATTGCTGCTCACCGCAGGTGCCGTTCGCTCCGCGACTTCCGCTTCCCCATAATTGCTCTGTTTCCCAGGTGTCAAAGTCACTGCTGAGCAACCGCGCCTCATGCTTTCCGATCAGGGTGGCGAAAGGTCAATTCGCAGAACCGAGGCAGCTTTCGCAGCCTGCCCCGGGTCGGAGAACCGGCGACGAAGAAAATCAAGCAGGTCCTCCTGTCTGGGCTGTCCAAACACCATGCGGTAAAGGACCAGGGCATGCTTCAGTTCCTCGATCCGGCGGGTCTCGCGGCTGAATGGCAGGCACGGGACATGTCGCTCGATCGCACATGGGCCGTCGAACAGCCAGTATGGCACCAAATCATTCTGCCCGGGCTGGCGTTGCTGGCGAGCAAGTTCAAACAACTCGTTCCACGGGTCGCATGCCAGATTTGTTAGCACGGCGTCCCCCAACGCGGCTGCCAGATTCTTACGCACCGCATGCCCCTTGTAACGATGCACACGTCCTTCGCGCTGTTCCAGATCAACCGGGTTGGACGGCAGGTTCCAGTGAACGACCGCATGGCAATACGGATGGAAATCAAGTCCCTCTTGTCCAACAGAAGTGGTGGCCAGCACGAAGGGCCAGAATGGCGAGTTGAACGCCGCGCGGACACGTTCCTTGCGGGTGGTTTTAACTCCTTCCAATCCCGCTGATTCGTCCTCGGACCGCTCGTCGCCGAAGCGCATCGCGAAGCGCAGTCGCATCGACAGTGGCGTCATCTCGACCCGCTGCCGGTCTCTTGATGCAACAATCGAGTCGATCCCCGCCACGGCCGTCCGCATGGTCAGCACTTCGCACAGCTCCGATGCCACATGCTGATAGACAGCGTCGGCATCCGTGCCGTCTTCGCCCGATGCCTCGGCGAGCAAGTGGACATACTCGTCAAGCACTGCCTGCAGACAGCCGCCAGCAGCATAGCCGAGGACGTTCCTCCAGTATGCCTCGTCCCGGTTGCCGATACGGATCAACGTTTGCGACTCCGGGTGATTGAACAGTGTTAAAAACGCGTGCCCCACCTTGCCAGCGGAAATCATCAGGGCATGTATCTCGTCATCGCTGGTCGGTGGACGACAGCGCATCATTGCCCGCATCGGGGCAGTTGCCAGTCCCGCGCAGGCCAGCAAGGCCAAAACATCGGCAAGGTCGTCGGGTTGAGGTCCCGGCGTGTGACGGCCAGCCAACGTCGCTGTCACAATCTTGCGGGCTTCATCGACGTGATCGTGCCATCGGTCCCGCTCCTCCTCCGCGGTTTCATCCGGAGCCTTCATTCCGGCATCCCTCCACACGGAGGCGAGGTCATCGCGTCCCCACCATCCCGTCACCTCCTTGCGGCAAGAGCACCGATCCAACAGAAGCGGCGCTAGCCAATACCACGCTTCGTCCGCAGGTCCTTGGCGGGAGGACTTGATTGGCAATGAGAGAAGAGCGGAACGGATTTCCACGCCGGCGGCAGTCAGAACCTGTGAAAGCGAGGGAATTCCGGCAGCTCCGGATTGTGACCGGACGCGCGCGGGATCAACCGTGCGGGCAAGAAACACGGACGGATAGACGAGACCAAGCACCGGCATTCCGGTCAGACGCTCATTCGATCTGGTGAACCGCAGCAGCGGTTTCAGCTTCTTCCGTTCAACGGGAGTATTGCTCGCCTTCGGGTCGAACGCGGTTGCAATGCGCCGTTCTGCCTCGTACGAAAGCAACGCGGCCACTGTGCGGGGCACCACATGCCACGAGGAAAACACCAGACGCTTGGTCGTCGCGGTTGGGTCCACGTCCGCAAATGGCCCGGCTGGTTGGTGATAGGGCAATGAGGGCGGCAACCACAGTAGTTTCCACAGGCCCGCCCCAATTGTATCGCCTTCGAGTGCCCGGAGCCGGGCGTTCGCGGGATCGATCCGCCGGTATTTCACCAACGATTTTGACTCAAGGAAGGTTTCCGGGAAATCTGCAACCACTCTGGCCAACTTGGGTCCGCCTCCCTTCTGTTCAACCTCGGCCTTGAGCATCTTGCGTAATTGATATCGCTCCATGAAGTTCAGCACGTAGGGAGCGGACTTCCAGTATTCGAGCGCGTCACCGTGGCCTAACACATCAGCAACCTTGGCAAGTCCCACGTAGCCAACCACATCAGCCTTTTCGAGTGTCAAGCGACGCCCGTTGACTTCGCGAAGCATCGCCGACGATTGGTTGCCGGGTCGTTCCCGTTCCGTCCGGGTCATCACCCGCCGCAATCGACTGGCGACCCGTGACATCGCCTCGCCGGCCCGCATCATGCTGTCGCCATCGTCTGCCGTCGTCAGCAGGCACCTGCGGTAGCTCGTCAACAATTCTTCAATCGAGGTCTTGGAACTGCCGTTTTCGAGAAACTGCACAGTCTCAAGAAAGTCCCGGTAGTGGTCCTCGTCCTCGTGATAGAGGCTGAGCATTTTGTATGGCGTGGCCGAAAGCAGCAGCACGCGCGCCTGTTCATGCTCGCTGGCATAGTCAAACAATCCGGCCGCGAGTTCACCCGCTGTCGTGGTCGGATCCATCAGGTGGCGGAACCGCTGGAATTCGTCGAGAATGATCAAGTCGGGTTCCAGCGCACGCAGGCAGACCTGGGCCAAAATCCGGCGCAACTCGCCAATCCACTCCCTTCTCTTCAGCCAGTTCTCGGCACTGACCCGGCTGTCGCTGCGTGGGAAGACCTGGCAGAGTTGCTTGAACGTCTCCCGGTGCTTTGGATTGCCCGAGAGTTCCTTGATGAATCGCTTGCCGAGGTCGGCATCCAATGTGGAAGAATCGAAGTTCTTCACATGCCACCGGAAATTCTTGGCTCTCATGCCGCCCTGGAGGACGTTGATCGATGCAGCTTGCCCCCGGATCTTCCAGGCCCGGTCGAGAAGCCAGTAGAGAATGACCCGCTCCATATACGCCCCTCCGCCCTGCGTCTGCTCGAAGGACGTCCCCGGCGTGAAGGAGAGGAAGTTGACCTTGTTCTTTGAAAGCTCGCGAACCTTGGTCGGCATCATCGTGATCCGGGTCGCGTATTCCGCACTCGGCACGCCGGGAATTCTAAGTCGCCGCAGGTTCTGGCGGGCGATTTCCTCGTTGGAGCATATGTAAATCACGTCGATCCGCTTCACGCTGTCCCACAAATGTTCCAACGTCCGCGCGATGATTCCCTTCGCGACCATCGTCTTGCCGAGACCCACCTCGTCGGCAACAAGAAAGCGGTGCGTGCCACTTGGATCAAAAAGCCTGTCGAAGACGTGATCGACCGTCCGCTGTTGGAAATCCTTCAGCGTGGCAAGGACTGGTCTTGGATCAGGCGCGGTATTCATCGTGCGCGGCTTGCCTCGCGGGCCTGTTGGACGGGAGTCCAAATTTCGAGCAGCGAATCGACCATCCGCCGGGCCTGCGGCACCTTGCGAAGCGACTTGATCAAGGAATCCACCCGGTCGATGGCTCCGGCATCTCGGTGCAGTGCTCGCAGCAATGACTCCAATAATCCGGCCGTCGCAACCGGCGTCGCCTCGGTGATCAGTCCGTCGCCTCCAATCCGTCCTCCGTGGTCGAACACAGCCGGGATTGCCGCACCGTCCTCCGCCAGCACCAGCATCAGGAATCTCATCAAAGTCATGGGATCGGAAAGATGTTGGGCCAGCAACTGGTCGTGTCGGTCCTCAGGACCTCCGTCGAGCGGCAAACAAAAAACGAACGTGACTGAATCGGCCGTTTTACCCCGCTGCATTTTCCTAGCGGTAAACGCGATGAACGGAGTCACGTGCTGGAGCACTAGATCTGCGAAGCTTGCGCCGCCGTCCCCACCGATGTCCCTTTCGGCGATCTCCGGCAGGCTGATTGGACGGCAACTCAAGCGCACGCCGGCTGGTAGTCCGGTAGGATTTTTTGCCACAATCTGCATCGACCACGTGTCATCGACCGACCCCTTCGTGACGACAGCACGGAATTCCGCGTCGAGCAGGGCGGTTCGGGTCTCGTGAGCCCATGCGTCGTCCTGCTGGGCCACCGGCGTCACCCCCTCCGGGTTGAACTCGGTCAATAAGTCGATGAACCCCACCTCACCCTTGGCCTTTGAGAGAAACACATCAACGCCGCAAAACTTCTTCTTTCCGGTTAGTTCCACCATGAACTCCACGTTATTCCGGAAAGCATGGTTCGTGGCGTTGAAGGAGCCCGTGAGCACATGAGCATACCATCCTTCGTCAAACAGGAACAGTTTCGCATGTAGCCCGCGGAGATCATCCTTCGGCCGCGGGGCCATTTCGGCTTCCTCGCTATCGACGTGATCAGCCTGCGGGACCTCGAAACAATACACGCTCTCGCAACATTCCCGTGTCGCGGAAGACAATCCGGCCAACGCGTCGGGCCTGGAGACAAGGTGAACCAGTTCAGCCTTCTTCGCAATGTCGACAATTATGCGATCCGACAGGAAGGGCGACACGACCAGCGCTTGGTCGATGTTGCGCGCCAAGGGATTCTTGCTCGCTGCAAGACCACCGTGCCAGAACTTCAGATCGGTGAATCCCGCGGGAAACTCGAATTCTACCATGGCGAGTTCCCCGCCTACTTGAGCGACTGCTTGCTGGCGTTGCCGTGACAACGGATGCAGGCAAAGTTTCGGCAGTTCGCGCGTGAATTCCACCAGGGGACCATTTCTGCGGAACGCGTTCGCCCGCTTCACCAAGCAACCGTCGAGTGCCACCGCCGTGTCCCACGACGGGTCATGGGTAAGATTGCGACTCAGGCATAGCACGCGATAGCGGACGACCTGGTCCTGCGAGGTAAACCGCAGAATCCAGACTTTGGGGTGAAACAAGCCGTGCCGATCCCGGGCGCGCACCTCATGCAGCGATTTCTCCAGAAACGCGGTGAGCTTGTGGTAACTGCGCGGCAGATGGATCGCTCCCGCTTGACAAAACAGGATCATCCTTTCTCCGTGGCGTCGCAGGGATTCCAACAGCAATAGCGGATCCCTGGTGTCTGCGGCTTCCGCGGTGTCGCGAAGAGCGAAGGCAAGCGGCACCGCCAGAGCAGCCTCCAGGTCGAGCGAAAAGGTCGTGCCAATTGCCCGATCCAACTGGCAACCCGGTGGCGGACGCAACAGCTCGTTAAAGTTGCCACGGTCAGACGGTTTCAACATGGCTGGTCCATCCGTGCGGTTTGAAGTTCATCAAGAATGCTGGCGCTAATGGTCCAGCGGAATTCAATCTGGCCGAGCCCCGAGGCGCCCCGCCAAGTCTGCAGCATTCGCGGGTTATTGATCCTGGCGTTGGTGCCTTTCACCTGGAATTCCCGCACCCCAACCAAGTCACGCGCCTTCGCCGAGTCGGCGGATGGTGGCGAACCATTTTTCAAGCTCAAATCCCACCATCCGTTGACAAACTCCTGAGTTCTCGGCGTTACGCGAACGAACGTTCCGCAGGCCATCTGCCAAAACTGGTCCCGCCCCCATGAACCGAAGGCCGCGCTCCGGGATCGCAGATTGGATCGCCATCCGTCAAAGGATTCGCGTAAATCCTCCTGTGCCACTTTGCCTGCCGTCTGTTCCGCCAGGATCAGGTTGTAGAGAATGGCGGCTCCGTGCATCAGTTCGGAGAAGTTGCGTGCGTGGGCCAATTGTTCGCGCACGGCAGAGGAAAATGAGGTGACCGCCGGATGGAACCAGGCAAACTCGGCACCTCCGTTGCCCAGGTCGTTCTCTGCCAAGTGGGCCAACAAGGTGCCGGGACAATGGACCAGTATTTGTTCGACAAGGAACTGGGCCTCCTCTCTTTCGAGTTCGAGAGTGCATTCGGCCGGAAATGACCCCGGCGGCCGGGGAATCGACGGATTCCAGTTCGGCAAGACCGGATCATCGTGCTCGCAGTCGCGCTCGTCTTTTCTTGCCGCCTGCCGCTTCATGGCGACGTGCCACCCGTCAAGCGCACGGTGGTAGGCATCCTGAGAACCACGAAACCAGCGGATACCCCACACGCTGAGGCCGTTCCAATACACACTGCTTGGCAGGCGCTTCAGTTGTTCTCCAGCTCTCCCGCCGATGTTGCCCTCCTTGTCGCTCGACCGCCCGATTGCCGTGACGAGTTCCAGCGCAAGTCTTCTGGCGCGTCTCTCAACGTCCGCAGATGACACCCCCTTCTGTTCCAGGCGCTGATAAATCCAGGGCACGATCAGGTAGTAACGCGCCCGCGTCATGATCGTGCTGGTTCCCGGAAACAATAGCTCCGCGAATGCGTCACGAATCGCCGCCACACCAAGCTCGTCACGCGTGCCCGGCTCGCGGAACAAGTCGATCACGTCGAGCATCCTCCGACGCTGGGCGTCCGAATAATCTAGCCATGAAATGAGACTGGGCATGGGCTACTTTTGGGAGTGCATGGCTGCTCAGAATTGCGCGTTTTGCCTATTTCTTGGCACGGTCATCGCAATCGAGCGTCAAGGAGAAATGGTTCTATCCGGAGGCGCGGTTCGGAGGCGGCCGTTACCATGCCCTTTACGGCGGAAAACGCGTCGGCTCCCTCGCTGAACTGCAGTTGGCTCTTGTCCCCCGGACGTGTCTTGGACCAACGTGGGCAATGGAACCAAGCGACTAGATAGATCCCGTGAGATCGCCCGTAGGGAACAAGGTAATCATCGACCAATTGTTTCTTTGCAGCGGTAGTCAAGGCAGTATTCCAACAACCCTTGACCTCGATGGTTACTGTTAGTTCATTTGATTCATGACGAGATGCGTCGGCCGGCTTGGGAAGCGCATGAACCAAAATGTCGGTCCTTTTTCCCCGTTCCGGCTGCACTTCCCGATTCACGATTGTTCCGGCACTCGGACCGAGGTCATCGCGAAGCCAGCGAGTAATTTCGTCCGATACAAACTCCTCGTCCTTGGGATGAAAATCCGTCCTCTTGTTGCCGCCGCCGGACCATAGCCAGAGAACCTCAACGGCGGGCAATTCCTTGCGATTCAGATGGTTCTGCAGACGTTCCAAGGATTCAAGGATCGCGTCCGTCAGGTCATCCTCCGAATCAATTATACGTCGCGATGAGCCAGCCAGGATAGAAGTCAACTCCGCTATCGCATGAGGTTGCCACCCGGCACGGCGTGTTGCATTGCGTGCCTCATGATAGCACCTTCGGATCCATGTGGACTGGTCAGGCAGGAGAGAGGCCAAGCGAAGCAGCTCGTCGCACGCCCGATTGGTTGCACGGGATGCGAGGACGGAAATCAGGCTGTTCCGAACGCGTCCGATGCTGTGGCGAGCAGTGACCGTCTCTTCTCTGTAATCAGGATCCTCCTTCGCAGGAAACAGACGGTTCAACATCAAGAACAAGTGACCAATGTCGTCCTCCTCAAGGTTGCTAACCAGGACTGACTCCCTGTAATCCAGGCTGTGTGCCGCTTTGAGAAAAACAGTTCGTGCAAGTCCGTCGTCCTTTTCCAGCACGGGACAAATAATCCGCCACGTGCTGGACGACCCGCTCTCGATTCCAGCAGCCACGGCAGCAACTAACTGCTCCGCCGAACCGCGTCCATCGCACATATGGCGATTGATGATCTCTACAACGACGTCCATCGCAGAATCCTGATCAACTTTTGCCAGATCGCGAAGACCAGAACGCAATGCCTCGGGGGATTCCAAGTTTGTCAAGAAGACCTTTACCCTGGCGCACAGCTCCGAGTTCCAACACTCCATAGCGCGACCACAAACTGCTACAAATCCCATATTCTTCGCATCAGCCGCCGCACGATCCAGGTAGCGGTCAATCGCCCTTTTTGGGCATATCCGATATGCCACCTCAAAGAGCTGGCGATTCGATTCCTGATCCTCATAAATGGCATCGACCAGCGCATCCATCCAGCGCTCCGCGACTGACTCACGAAGTAGCTCATCATCAATCACTTGGTCCCTGAGCAACCATATCGCGGCGGTACCCGCATAGGAGAAGTTCGTTCGGCCACCAACCTCCCTGTAACCATCGGAGTGCTCGATCAAGAACGCTCTTGCGGCGCGACGAATCTCCACGCAAACCTCTTCCGAGACGAAATTCCAACCCGGAGATTCTGTGATGTCTAGCGGATGCAACCGGCAAGAACGGGAT
>Ga0118677_10011554_pt1 | contig 13197 bp, 7 predicted proteins | sample AliMusrvi5mmetaG_FD_86154 | JGI IMG/M metagenome (GOLD analysis project Ga0118677, IMG submission 86154)
CCTCATACTATCTATAATACTGATATAGAATAGTATCCAATCTATAAATTTAATGATTTCCTGATTAAATACTACATTAAGAATTTTGAAGAAATTGCCGCTATTCTCAAAAAACGACAAGAAAAAGTCACCTGCCCAGGCTATTGTGGGAAGAAAAGACCAGAAATAGCGCCAAAAATTGAATTTTATCCTGTTTTTCATAAAAATTCAAGTCAATTGTATCAAACTGACAGCTAGGCGGTAATTTATCTACATTATTTCACTAGAATACTTAACGGCAAAGAGCCATTTAGTTGTGTGACATTCTTGCCCGCCGACTGGCGGGCCGGAATCCGTCTGTAGAGTATTAATATTATAGCAAGCTATTAAGCAATCCCAAAGACTTCGCAGGAATCAGGAATGTGTCTATGTAATTTTTAAACTTGGATTCCGGATACCCGCCGCGGCGGGTTCCGGAATGACGGCAACTTTGGGCTGTTCAAGTTAACTAGGAGAGCCTTACGTGAGCCTTTTGCTCTTTTCCCCACTTTTTTTGCATATCATTCATCTCTCCTTTTAATATCTCAATAAATTTATTTAACTTTTAAGTTACATTTTTACTAAATAAGAGAAGAAACGATATGGAACTAGCAAACAATATCAATGCGTTAGCGGCTGAACTCAGCTCCTACACCGCAAAAAATCTTTCCCGTTTAATTCAGATCAAATCTCTCAGCCTTCAGGAAAAAGGTGTTGCGGAAGCGATCGTGGAAATGATGAAAGAAGCAGGATTCGATGATGCATATATAGATGGACTTGGTAATGCGATAGGAAGAATTGGAAACGGTAAAAAAGTTTTGGCTTTTGACGGACACATTGATACTGTTGATGTTGGTAATATTAAAAACTGGACAAAGGACCCTTTCTCCGGCGAGATTGATGACGATTTCGTATACGGAAGAGGAACAACAGACCAGACCGGCGGTGTGGCTTCATTCATTACCGCGGGAAAAATCATCAAAGAACTCGGTCTGCATAACGACGCGACCATTTATTTCGTCGGCTCCGTTATTGAAGAAGACTGCGACGGCCTCTGCTGGAAATATATTGTTGAAGAAGATAAATTACGACCTGATTTTGTTGTTCTCACAGAACCGACAAATCTCAACATCTATCGCGGACACCGCGGAAGAATGGAAATAGAGGTTTCCTTCTATGGGGTATCGTGTCATGGTTCAGCTCCCGAAAGAGGCGTGAACGCGATCTACATGGCTTCACAGGCTGCTTTGGAAATTGAAAAATTAAACGAACGTTTGCAATCTGATCCATTCCTCGGAAAAGGAACTGTTACCGTTACCGAAATGGTTTCGGGCAGTCCTTCTCTCTGCGCCGTTGCTGATTTCGCGAAAATACATCTTGACCGCCGTTTAACATGGGGTGAAGATAAAGAACTTGCCGTAAAGCAGGTTGAAGAGATTGTCAGCAAATACAAAGCAAAAGTTGAAGTCCTTACGTACAAAGAGACTGCTTTCACGGGACTGGAATACGGCATGGAAAAATACTTCCCAACATGGAAAATGGAAGAAAGCCATCCGCTCGTGCAATCAGGAGCTCAGGCATTCAAAACACTTTTCGGCAAAGATCCGCTCATCGATAAATGGACATTCTCTACAAACGGCGTTACTATCCGCGGCGTGTACGGAATTCCCGCTATCGGATTCGGACCGGGCAATGAAGTCATCGCTCACGCGCCGAACGAAAAGATCGAGAGAGACCATCTCGTAAAGGCTTCCGCCTTTTACGCGTATCTTGCACAGATCATTTAATTAGCAGAAATTTATATCATAATTAATAATTTATAGGAGCTCACTATGGTTTCAAACTTAAAAGGCAGACACTTCATCACCGAAGATACCTGGACAAAACAGGAACTCGATACGGTTTTCGAAGTAGCTTTTGACTTAAAGAAAAAATTTGCTCTCGAAATACCCACACGCATTTTGAGAGACAAAACATTATTCATGATGTTCTTTGAACAGTCAACCCGCACCAGAAATTCAATGGAAGCAGGAATGACTCAGCTCGGCGGACACGCTCATGACCTTACACCTGACAAAATGCAGTTATCACACGGCGAAGCTCCAAAAGATACTGCCATCATCCTTTCCCGCATGGGCCACGGTATTGCAGTACGCAACTGTTTCTATGGTATCGGATTGAAATATCTTGAAGAAATGGCAAAAAATTCTTCACGTCCCATCATGTCTTTGCAGGATGACGTGTATCATCCGTTCCAGGGACTTGCCGACCTTATGACCATTTTTGAGCACTTCGGTAGAAACACACGCAACCTGAAAGTAACCGTATCCTGGGCGTACGCGAACACACACTCAAAACCATTGTCGGTACCGCAGACACAAATTCTCCTGTTTCCCCGTTATGGTATTGATGTTACCGTCGCGCATCCGAAAGAATTTCCTCTCAGCAAAAATATTGTTGAAAAAGCTAAACTCAACGCTATTGCGGGCGGCGGCAGCTTGAAATTCACCAACGATATGGATGAAGCATTTGAAGGCGCTGATATTGTCGTTCCTAAAAACTGGGGCGGATTCGGCAACTACGATGTTGATTACTTCCTCGCGAACGAAGCCGAATGTAAAAAAGAGATGAGCAGCAATCTTGAAAAATATAAAGGCTGGATCTGCAACGACAAACGCATTAAGTTGGCAAGCAAGAACGTAAAATTAATGCACGCTCTTCCCGCTGACCGCGGCAACGAAGTTACCGATGAAATTCTCGACAATCCTGATATTTCCATCGTTTTCGACGAAGCGGAAAACAGACTTCACACCGCTAAAGCCATCATGTCTTTAGTTATGTGATCTGTTCGTAATATGTATTTCAAAGGCTGCCTCCGGCAGCCTTTTTTATTAAGATTGCTGCTACTGCCAAAATTTCTTACCGTTGAACATACCTCCTGCCGTTGCCCACTATTATTTAACTTGACTCTACCTGAATAAATGACTACGTTCTATCGTTGTAATGCAACTATTAAATATTGCATTGATTTTTCGCTTAGGCTTATTTGTTTTGTTTGTTACGAGGATAAATAACTTAGGAGCCATTCCTTTCGTGAAGTTATGCCGGTTTTCAATTGCGGGTATTCTCCGCTCCATCCGAGAAAGTTTTCCTAATATTTTCCCGTGCCCTTTCTATGTGGAAACATGCAATTGCCCCTTTTCTCACTTCATTATTTCTGCCATAAGTGCTGAGGTCCCGGAATGAATCCGACCCAAGGAAAGAGCAGTTTCCAAACTCCTTTGCTAACGTTTATTATACTAAGCATTTCCATTATTCTCATTGGAGTTTATACCTTCATTCAGCAAAGAGACCACCTCAATCAATTTGCAAAGGAGCAGTTGGAGGGAATTGCCAAATTAAAAGTAAAGCTTATCGCGCTCAACAGAGATGAAAGATTAATAGATGCCTCCAATTTAGCAAAGGACATCGCATTCATTGATGAATTCAAGAAATGGCAAGAAAATAGAAGCAACAAAGAACTGCTGAGAAGAATTAAATATTTTCTGGGTAATGTCAGCGAAACTACTTACTCGCATTATTGTTTGCTGGGAAGTGACTACTCCATTCTCATTTCCGACAGCACGGGATATAACCCGATTGATTCATGCACTATATCAAACCTTGCGATAGCCCGTGAAACAAAAAAGCCTTTGCTTTCCGATATTTATTTTAATCAGAACGACCGCATGGTGCAAATGGACCTGATCGTTCCATTGTTCTCGCAAAATAATTTTGCGGGAGTTATTATCATGAAAATCGATCTCTACAAAAATTTCTTCCCTGCTATTCAGGAGTGGTTAACTCCCAGCAAGAGTGCGGAAACTCTTTTAGCGGAAAGAATGGATACAGTTGTTGTATATCTTAACGAGCTTCGTCATGTACACAACACACCGCTCAAGCTCTTTGTGCCCATGAGCGACACGAACGTACTTGCGGTACAAGGTTTTTCCGGTCATATGGGAATCATTGAAGGAAAAGATTACAGGAAGGTAGATGTCATCGGAGCAGTAGAAAAAGTTCCGGGCACTAACTGGCTTATCGTTGCGAAAATGGATAAGGAAGAGATTTCAGCACCCGTATATCAGCAAGCCCTTTTAATATTCACCGCGGTTTTACTTCTGATTGGTTTTGCGGGGATCATTTTGTACTTCCAGTGGAAAAACTTTCAACATTCACAACGTGCTCAACTCCTTGAATCGGAGCTTTCGCGGCGGCAGGTGAAATCAGAACTTGAAGAAAGTGAGCAAAGATTTCAAACCATGTTTCACACCATGAATGAGGGCGCGGTTCTTCACGAACTGGTTTTTGACGAAAATGATAATGCGATTGATTACCGCCTCATTTCCATTAATCCGGCCTTTGAAGCACACACCGGTATTGAGGTCAGCAGAGGGACGGGAGCCCTTGGCAGTGAGCTGTATGGACTAATTCCCCCGCCATATTTTGAAGTTTATTCGCGAGTCGCAACGACCGGAAATCCGTTCATGTTTGAGACGTATTTTCCTCCTCTGAACAAATATTTCCAGATATCGGTATTCTCTCCGAAGAAGAATTGGTTCACGACAATTTTTTTGGATATCACACAGTCCAAATTGACAGAGAATTTAATTCGCGAAAGCGAAGAAAAATTCCGCGGCATTTTTGAGAACTCCCCGATTGGAAAGGCAATGATTGACCTTGAGGGGAAAATGCAGGTTAACAGCGAATTTTGTACATTACTAGGCTATACTCAAGAGGAATTTAAAGCATTGCGATGGCAGGATTTTACTCATCCCGATGACATTGCCGACACAGCGGCAATGCTGGAATCATTGCTATCAGGCAAAATAAATTCCGGACGCCATGAAAAAAGATATATTCATAAAAACGGCAGCATACTGTGGGTTGACGCAACCATATTTCTTCACCGAGATCCGGATGGAAAACCAAAATATTTCATCAAGTCATTCATTGAGATTACTCAAAAAAGAAATATGGAAGAAGCGCTGCGCAGAAATATTGATGATCTGCAAAAAACCGAATTGCAACTTACGAGAACCCTGCAGAATCTTGAACTCTCAAATAAAGAACTAGAACAATTCGCCTATGTGGCATCGCATGACTTGCAGGAACCTCTTCGCATGGTTTCGAGCTACACGCAGCTGCTAGCTAAAAAATATTTCAATGCACTCGATGCAGATGCACTGGACTACATTAAGTTTGCGGTTGACGGCGCTGTGCGCATGCAGCTATTAATCAACGACCTGCTGGATTACTCAAGGATAACAAAACAGAATCATTCGCTCGAATCTGTTTCCTCTTCGATGGTTCTTGGATTGGCAATAGTGAATCTCAGAAAAAAAATCGAGGAATCTCATGCCGTTATCACCAATGACCGTCTGCCGAATGTAATCTCAAATGCATCTCAGCTCGTTCATGTTTTTCAGAATCTCATTGACAATGCAATTAAATATAACGATAGCGGAATACCTCTTCTTCATATTTCAGCTACACTTCTAGAAGATGAGTACTGTTTTTCATTTACGGATAACGGTATTGGCATAAATGAAGAATATAAAGAGAGAATATTTGAAATTTTTGAACGGCTTCATTCCGCACAAGCGTACCCCGGAACCGGGATTGGACTAGCAATCTGCAAAAAAATAGTTGAAAAACACGGTGGAAAAATCTGGGTAAAACCCAACACTCAAAAAGGCGCGACATTTTATTTTACTCTTAAAAAAGGAACAGTATAGTGGAAGAACTTATATCTCATGTTAAACCGATTGATATCCTTCTTGTCGAAGATAATCCCGGTGATGTTAAACTGACACGTGAAGCTTTGCTGGAAACAAAAGTTCTGACTAATTTATTCACGGTTGAGAATGGAGTTGAGGCATTAGATTTTCTCTATATGCGAAACGATTTCAAGAACGCCGTGCGTCCCGATATTATATTGCTGGATTTGAATATCCCGCTCAAAAACGGGAAAGAGGTTTTAGAAATTGTAAAGAATGATGAGTCCCTAAAAAGAATCCCCGTGGTCATATTAACATCATCAAAGGCGGAAGAAGATATTGTCAGGTCATATGACTTGCACGCGAATTGCTATATCACAAAACCATTGGATTTCTTTCAGTTCACGCAGATAGTAAAAGCAATTGAGCAGTTCTGGTTTACCATTGTAAAATTGCCGGAATGATTGCTGGTGCAGCAAGAGATATACGCATTACGCCGAAAGAACCCTCACTCTCCTTCTCTCTCCCATAGGGAGAGAGAGGACGAAAAGAAGCAGGGACAGAGAAATTTTTATGTGTGATTTTCGGCTTCTCTCCCTCTGGGAGAGATTGAGAGAGGGTGTTTTGGAAATTACGTTTTTATTCTTGTTCCTGCTTCAGCATTATTCTATATATGCTTCCCGGTAATTCATTTGCTCTTTCTGTTGCGCGGGGAAAAGAAAAAGGTGCGGAATATAAAAATGGTAGTATAGGGAACCCAGGTTATGTCAGAACGAAATATACATATTCTTCTCATCGAGGATAATCCGGGAGATATCCGGCTCATGGAAGAATTTTTAAGCGAATCAACCGAGATTGATTTTCATCTTTCTGCCGCGATGACGCTCAAAGAAGGTATTGCGCTGTATAGTCAGCAGAATTTTGACGTTCTTCTCCTCGACCTATCACTCCCCGACAGTAAAGGGTTAAAAACCCTTGCAAAAACACAAGACAAATGCCCCGGAATACCTATTATCGTGTTTACCGGGAACGATGACCTGTCTGTTTCAAAGCAGGCAATCCGGGATGGCGCGCAGGATTTTCTGATAAAGGGAAAATTCGACAGCGATTTGCTTGTGCGGGCGATTTCTTATGCGATACAAAGATACACCCTTGAAAGCAGGTTAAGAGAATATTCTGAGCGTCTGAAAAAAGCTCAAAAAGTCGGACATACGGGAAGCTGGGAGATAGACCTGGCAACGATGACGGTGTGGGCTTCGGAGGAAGCACATAATATATATAGCCTTCCGTATCAGGAAAACAATTTATCTTTCAAACAAATACAGGGACCACCTCTTCCCGAATTCAGAAAATCGCTGGATAAGGCTCTTGACGATCTTATAAAGTTGAAAACTCCCTATGACATTGAATTCAAAATTAAGCGGAGTAGTGACGGCGAGATACGATGGATTCATTCCGTAGCGGAATTAGTTACCGATAATTTTGGGAGGCCCGGCAAAGTTTGCGGAGTTATCCAGGATATCACGGAAAGCAAAAAAGCCGAAGAAAAGCTAAAAGAAAGTGAACGGCTGTACAAATTGATTGCCGATAATTCATCCGACACTATTTGGACAATGGATCTTCAAGGTAAGTTTACATATGTCAGTCCGTCAGTAATAAAGCTCTGCGGGTATACCGCCGAAGAATTAATGGAATTACCGCTCGAAAAGGTGGTCACCGCGGGTTCTTACAACTTAGTCAAAGACCTTCTTCAAAAAAGGATTTCTTCGATTTCCACTGGTGCTTTTATGCCTGTGGTTGTTGTTGAAGTCGAACAGAAATGTAAAGACGGCTCTTCGGTCTGGGTAGAGATTGTTTCGGATAATATTAAAGATGAGACAGGTAATATAGTCGGCATACTGGGTGCCTCCAGAAATATTTCGGAACGAAAAAAAATGCAGGATGAATTACGCGATAGCAAGCAGCGGTTCTGGGATATGTTCAATAACGCGCCGTTTGGTTATCATGAGCTTAATATGGAAGGAAGAATTGCACAGGTCAATCAGACCGAGCTTGATATGCTGGGTTATTCACACAATGAAATGGTAACTTCTTTTATCTGGGATTTTATCGACGACCGGGAATCCTCTCAAGACCGGGTGCTCAAAAAACTACAGGGCGCTATTCCTCCCGGTGTGGGAACCGAGAGACAGTACAGAAAAAAAGATGGCTCAATTTTAACACTGCTGGTTGAGGACCGCCTGATAATTGATAATAAAGGAGCAATCACCGGAATGCGCTCCGCCGTACAGGATATTACCGCACGTAAAGAAGCGGAAAATGAAATTATCAAGCTTAGTATGGCAGTTGAACAAAGTCCCGCGTCGATTGTCATTACCGATGTAGCCGGGAATATTGAATACGTCAACCATACGTTCACTGCAACAACGGGATATGATTTCACTGAGGTCATCCATAAGAATCCACGCCTGTTGCAATCGGGACATACCACAAAAGAAGAGTACAAAAAGATGTGGGAAACAATTCTTTCCGGAAACACCTGGACGGGAGAGTTCCTTAATATAAAAAAGAACAAGGATTTGTACTGGGAAGAAGCTATCATCTCCCCTAGCAAAGATAAAAGCGGTCTTGTCACAAATTTTATCGCAATAAAACGTGACGTGACCGAATACAAAAAAATAAACGAGGAATTATTGGTGGCGAAAGAAACTGCTGAGGAAATGAGCCGCCTAAAGTCGAGTTTCCTCGCAAACATGAGTCACGAACTTCGTACGCCTATGATAGGCATACTGGGATATTCGGAAATACTTGTGGAAGAAACCGAGGATGAGAAAATAAGGGAGATAGGCGGCATAATGCTCAAGAGCGGCAGGCGTCTCATGGAAACCCTGAATTTAATTCTTGATCTCTCCCGCATAGAGGCAAAGAAACTTGAGATTGAGTTGTCCTCAATGAATATCATAGAGATCATTGAAAGTGTTATAACGCTTTTCCGGGCAGCCGCTGACAAGAAAAACCTTACCCTTACCCTTGATTCTTCATTTGAGTCCCTTGATCTCATGCTTGACAAAAAGTTATTCCGGGAAGCGATTAATAATCTTGTGAATAACGCCATAAAATTCACCAATCATGGGGACATAAGCATAAAAATAAGCAAAGAAGAAATTGATAGCATTGACTGGGCGGTTATAAAAGTGATTGACACGGGAATCGGCATTGCCCGCGGAAATCTGGATCTTATCTTTGAGGAGTTCCGGCAGGCGAGCGAAGGAACCTCGCGGAGCTTTGAGGGAACGGGCCTTGGCCTGACCATCACGAAGAAGTTTGTGGAAAAATTACACGGTGTGATTTCGGTGCAAAGCACATTGGATGTCGGCTCCATTTTCACCCTCCGTTTTCCGATGCATCGCGAGGAAGAAAAGCCTCAGCAGAAAAACGAGTCCGTTGTTTCTTTGCCGGAGCCGGGAGGTTCACCCGAAACCGCGTCCAAAATACCAACAGTTCTGTATGTCGAGGACGACCTCATTGCCGTAGCTCTAATTACCCGAATGCTTGAAGATGTATGCGTGATTGAATCAGCGATCAGCGCTAAAGATGCGCTGATCAGGGTAAAGAAAAAAATGTATACCGCAATACTGATGGACATTAATCTCGGTAAGGGACTGGATGGCGTTGAAACAACAAAATTAATTCGGGAGATTCCGCAATACGCTCATGTTCCGATAATCGCGGTAACCGCATTTGCAATGGTCGGTGATGCGGAAGAATTCCTCAGAGCTGGATGCTCGCATTATTTATCAAAGCCATTTACAAAAATTGAGCTTACCCGATTAATGCAGGATGTTTTTACCAATACGAACCGGTGACGTAAAATTAATGGATCGTAGTGAGAACCCGATTCCATCTGATTGATTTTAAAAGATTGCCCCGGTCAAGGTCGGCAGAGAAATAGACAAGCATCGCGCCGCCGATAATATTCTCGCGCGGCACCAATCCCCAGAAGCGGCTGTCATAGCTGTTGTTGCGGTTATCCCCCATGACAAAGTAATAGTCGCGCCTGAATGTATAGCTCGAAATTATTTTCCCCGACAAACTATACCAACCATCCCGGTATTTGATTGCCTGTTTACCGGCTTCGCGATTAATAATCTGCGCATACCGCGCGAAGGCTACCTCGTTCATCGGTATGGTCATGCCTTTGCGGGGAATAACCAGTGGTCCGTAATTATCTTCATTCCACGGGAGTCCCTCGGGAAAAATACGGGGATCGGCTTCTTCCGAATTTAATTTTCGTTCGCCGAATTGCGCTTGAGGAGGAATCGGGAGTATCTTGCCATTAACGGAAACCACGGCGGAAGCAATTTGCACGGTATCACCGGGAGTGGCGATAACTCTCTTTAAATAAAATGTTTCTTCGGATGGCGTGAGTTCATTTCGTTCACCTGGATAAATAAAACAGACAACATCATTTTGCTTAGGCTCTGACCAATCACATATATGCCAACGTGGGATCTGCACACCAAGAAACGGAATTGTGTTTGGGGTCTCTAATTGGTAACTCAGTTTGTTAACCAGAATAAAATCGCCCGCCAGAATTGTTTCTTCCATTGAGGTTGTCGGAATTTGGAATGCTTCAATAAAGAAGAGTTTTAATATCACCGTAAGAGCAACGGCGGATAGTATCAGCATGGCATAATGAGCATATGCGCCCATATGTCCGTTACTTGTTACGTTTTTTTTCGCTCTAAATAATCGCATAGTCGTTCAAAAATATTTGCATACGAAATGGAACACGGATAACGCGGATAATACTGATTTGCACGGAATTATTTTATGTTCTTACTAAAATATTTCCATCTGTGAGTATCCGTCTCATCAGTGCTCAATTTCTAGGTTAGTCTTCGATTTGGAGAACCGCCAGAAATGCTTCCTGAGGTATTTCAACGTTACCGACCTGCTTCATCCGCTTTTTACCTTCTTTTTGTTTTTCAAGAAGTTTTCTCTTACGTGAAATATCACCGCCGTAACATTTTGCCAATACGTCTTTACGGGTTGCTTTAACAACCGACTTTGAAATAACCTTTGAGCCGATTGCCGCCTGTATGCTTATTTCAAAAAGCTGTTTTGGTATGAGGTCCTTTAACTTCGCGCAAACTTTTCGTCCCCAATCATATGCCTTACTTCTGTGAACGATCATTGAAAGCGCATCAACGGGTTCGCCGTTAAGCAAAATGTCAAGACGCACAAGGTCGGACTCGCGATAGCCGATGAGTTCATAATCAAACGAAGCGTATCCGCGCGTCGTTGATTTCAGTTTATCATAAAAATCGAAAATAATTTCGGCAAGCGGAAATTCATATTGGAGATCGGCGCGAGTGGGATCGAGATATGTTGTGTTGCTGTATATACCCCGCTTATCGGTTCCAAGCTTCATGATATTGCCCACATACTCGCTGGGACAAACTATCTGCGCTTTAACATACGGCTCTTCAACGTGGTCAATATCGCCGACCGAAGGCATGGTCGCGGGATTATCAACAATTACCTTTGCACCGTTCTTTTTATAAACGATATATTCTACGTTAGGGAGCGTTGTTATAATAGATTGATTGAATTCGCGATACAATCTTTCCTGTACAATTTCCATGTGCAGCAGACCAAGAAAACCGCAGCGAAAACCAAAACCAAGCGCGGCGGAAGTTTCAGGTTGATAGACGAGTGCGGAATCATTCAAGCGAAATTTATCAAGCGCGTCGCGCAGTCCTTCAAACTCTTCGGTGTTTGTCGGAAACAATCCGCTGTACACCATCGGCTTGACTTCTTTATATCCGTGAATCGGTTCGGTAGCGCCGTTCTTTGCATGCGTAATGGTATCACCCACTTTTGTATCATGCACGTCTTTAATACCGGAAATAATATAACCCACATTACCGGTTCGTAATTCGCCTGTGCGGATTTTCTTCATGCCCAGTATGCCGACTTCTTCCGATTCATATTCTTTGCCGTGGGCGAAGAATGTAATTTTCTCTTTTTCTTTTAATACGCCATTAACGATTCGTACATAGGCAACTGCGCCGCGATACGCGTCGAAAACGGAATCAAAAATTAACGCTTGTAATGGCTTTTCATCATCGCCGCTCGGAGCGGAAATTCTGTGAACGATTGCTTCGAGAATTTCATGAATGCCGATACCGGATTTAGCGCTGGCAAGAATGATATCTTCCTCTTTGCATCCGATAAGGTCGATGACCTGATGTTTGATGCGGTCAACTTCAGCTGAGGGCAAGTCTATTTTATTGAGAACGGGAATAATTTCAAGTCCCGCGTCGATGGCGAGATAAAGATTACTGATGGTTTGAGCTTCAACTCCCTGGGAGGCGTCAACAATAAGCAATGCACCTTCGCATGCAGCGAGTGAACGGGAGACTTCGTAGGAAAAATCAACATGCCCGGGAGTATCGATAAGATTTAGTATATACGACTCTTTATTCAACGCTGTATATTTCATCTGAATCGCGTGGGATTTAATCGTTATCCCGCGTTCCCTCTCGATATCCATGTCATCAAGGACTTGAGTCATCATTTCGCGTTGACTAAGCGTTCCCGTCTCTTCAAGGAGGCGGTCGGCAATAGTCGATTTACCGTGATCTATGTGTGCAATAATGCAGAAATTGCGAATGTTGTTCATAAAACCAATTTATTGAAACCTTAAATATACGCATCCTGCCCTCCCTAAAAAAGGCCGATTAATCCTAAAAGCTCGAATTAACCGCAAAGGCGCAGAGACGCAAAGCAATTTTATAAAATTGAATATTTGTTGAATACCTTCCCAAGCAGAATCAGTCATCCGGTCAAATATTTGAACTTCAACGCATGTCCGTTTAGTGGCAAAAGCAGACTCGTTGTTTTAGTAAAATTTTAATAAGGAAATCTTTCCCCCGGACGATTAATCGGTGATGCAGTCGGTCATAAAAAATACACTTGGCGTCTCTGCGCCTTTGCGGTTACTTTCCTAAAAAAAAGGGCTCTTACGAGCCCTTCAAATATCATATATATATAGCGGATTATTTCTGTTTTGCCAATTCGATATTAGCTTCCAATTTTACTGTCTTACCGACAACCGCGCCGCCCGCTTCGAGGGCTGCATTCCATTTCAGGTTGAAATCAAAACGGTCAATAGCGCCCGTCAATTTGAATCCTGCTTTTGTGTTTCCCCAGGGATCTTTAACGGTACCTTTGTAGTCGACATTCAATTTTACTTGTTTGGTCACGTCGCGAATAGTGAGGTCGCCAACTAAAACGTATTTGTTTCCGCTGACTTTTTTGAATGACTTTGAAACGAATTTTAATTCAGGAAATTTTTCAGCGTTGAAAAAATCATCTGACTTAAGGTGTTTGTCGCGGTCAACATTATCGGTAT
>Ga0118677_10011555_pt1 | contig 13195 bp, 11 predicted proteins | sample AliMusrvi5mmetaG_FD_86154 | JGI IMG/M metagenome (GOLD analysis project Ga0118677, IMG submission 86154)
AAGCCAGCGGTGCATTGACCGGCGCTTTTTCTATGTTCCGGGAAAGGATCCGGAGAAAACGGACTATGATCCTTATCAAAAAAGGTTTAAGCCCGAAGACATGCTGAATCTGCGCGCCCGTGTCCTCAAGATCAAAGCCGACATCCTGCGCCACGATCCCCGCGTCGTTAGCATGATCCAGGACCTCAAACCGAAAGAACCATCTCCTGTAGAGAGGGCCGTACAGTAAATCGAATAGTAATCGGACAGTAAAATGTAGTAATCCATAAGGAAATAACGAATCTATGATAACCCAACGAATAGAGGACAAATCGGCAAAGAACGAGGCGGAAGAGATCATTGCCGATCTGCAGAGCAAAGGCATAGATCGGCAAAGATCGATTGACAGGCGATTCTTGCCGATCTATACTTCCGCCATGTTTATTGGACGGGAAAACGAACTCAGGATCATCCGGGAAGCGATCGGTTCAGACCGTGCGGAGCTTGGCATTGTTTACGGGAGACGCCGCGTCGGTAAAAGTTCGCTCTTGTTACAGTTCAAAAAGCACAAGGGGGATCTGTGTTTCGAGGCGCTACAAAAGGTTTCTGCCCCGAAGCAGATAGAGCACTTTACAAGCCAGATGGCAAAACAGACAGGCGCTCCACAGATCCTTGCCCATAACTGGAAAGAAGCTTTTGATGGATTGACCATTCATATCCAAAAGGGCAGGCATTATGTCGTATTTGATGAATTCCCCTGGATGGCGGCCGGCCGGACCGAACTTGTTTCTCTTTTGAAATTCTACTGGGACACGATCTGGAAGAAAAACCCGAAGCTCACCCTCGTTTTATGCGGTTCCGTGACAAGCTTTATGCTGAAGCATCTGGTCCATTCTCATGCTTTGCACAACCGGAAGACTTTTGAGATCAAGCTAGACTCGTTGCCTGCGAATGAAGCCGTATCTTTTTTCAAAAAATACCGGTGCGGGTTTGAAACCGCAAAATTTCTAATGACTTTTGGCGGGGTCCCAAAATATCTGGAACAGATCGATCCCAAGCAGTCATTTGCCGCCAACATGGATCGATTGTGCTTTACGAAGAATTCCTTTTTCATGACGGAATTCGAGACCTTGTTTAAAGAACAGTTCAAAGTCATAAAGACTTATGAGCTCATTGCGGAAGCTTTGGCCAAGCGTAGTGATTCAAAAACGGGCCTTGCGGAACGTCTGAACATGGAGCCGGGCGGGGGTTTGTCCGGTTATATCCAGGCGCTGGGGCAGGCGGATTTCGTAAAGGTGCTGACCCCTTTATCCGTCGTCGGAGGGGGCGCAAAAACGACCAGGATCGTGCTATGGGATGAGTGGCTCCGCTTCTATTTCTCCTACATCAAACCTAACCGGCATATTATCGAAATGAACACTCAACCGGGACTGTTCCAGCAGTTGGCCGGGAAAACCATTGATATCTATTTCGGTCTGGCTTTTGAAAGATTTTGCATGAAAAACCTTTCCAGTATATTTTCCGCGGCGGGTATTCCCCTTAATGAGATTTTGGGCTATGGACCTTTTTTCAGACAGCCTTCCAGGAAAGATCCCCAGGACTCAGGTTTGCAGATCGATATCTTGGTGCACAGGCAAGGGCATATCCTGACGCTGATGGAATGCAAATTCCAGACATCTCCGATAGGTCTTTCCGTGGCGCGGGAAGTGGACAAAAAATTGACCTTCCTCAAACCCAAAAAAATTTATACGATCGAAAAAATGCTTCTCTGCGCCGGGCCTATTACTAAGGATCTACAACAGAGTGGATATTTTCATAAGATCCTGGATCTTGACGCGATTTTTAGTTCCAAAATCTCCTAAACAGGCGGCAAGATTTTCACGTCGTTTTTACATTCTGAAAAATCCGCGATCGCGTTAAGGATCCTTCGAGTAATTTTATTCCTCGCCAAAGCCACCTTTTGGAAGCCTGTTTTGGCGAGATATGATTTTTCTAATAGGCGCGGAAATCCGAGACGATGTCTCGGAAATTCGCAATGCTGCTGAGGGAAATGGGTCATGCGACAGATTTGCAGGGAGAGGACGCTCACCTCATGAGCGATAATATCAACCTGGAACAACGGCTTCGCGAGGCTTTAGCCCAATGTGAAAAATTACGGCTCGAAAATGAGCAGCTAAAGAATCAACTCAACAAGCAGGCCGGTCCATCTATCGCAGAGCCAGCCACGCCCTCAAATTCGTCTGGCGAGAATTCTCCCGGAGTAACAAACCAATCTTCTTCTGAAGCGAAAATCGAATTATTCCGATCTCTTTTTCGTGGCCGGGAAGAACTGTATGCCTTGCGTTGGGAATCCAGTAAGGGAAAAGCTGGCTATGCTCCAGCATGTGGTAATGAATGGGATAGAATTCTGTGCAAAAAGCCAAAGGTCAAATGTTCCGAATGTCTCAATCGTAAATTCTTGCCGCTGGATGGCAAAGCCGTTTTTGATCATTTAAGCGGAAAGAAAATGCTGGGCGCTTACCCTCTCATGGAAGATGAGACGTGCTGGTTTCTGGCCATTGATTTTGATAAGGATAAGTGGCAGGAACACACCCGAGCATTTCTTCAAACTTGCGATAAGCTGAAAGTTCCCGCTTCTCTGGAGCGCTCGCAATCCGGTAACGGTGCGCACATTTGGATATTTTTTGATCAGGCGATCCCTGCGGCCTTGGCGCGAAAATTAGGCTGCGCCCTTCTTTCAGAAACTATGAATGCCCATTATCAGTTGAGTTTTGATTCCTATGACCGATTGTTTCCGTCCCAGGACACGATGCCAAAGGGCGGTTTTGGGAATCTCATTGCTTTGCCTCTCCAAGGGGATCGTCGAAAGGCAGGTAACAGCGTTTTTGTTGACTGTGATTTTCAACCCTACCCTGATCAATGGGCTTTCTTAAGCTCGATCAAGCGGATGAGCTATTCGTCGGTCCAGCAAATTGTTCAGCATTTTTCTCAAACCACCGGAGTTATTGATATCCGTAGAAGCATTACGGATGAGGAGACGGATACTGACCCCTGGATCCTGCCGCCTGCGAAGAAGAACCCGTTTATTCTGCATGAGGCGCCGGCCATTATAAAAATCACATCGGCCAATATGCTCTATTTAGAGAACGAGGGTCTTCCATCCGCGCTACTTAGCAAGCTCAAGAAATTAGCGGCCTTTCAAAATCCGGAGTTTTATCGAAATCAGGCGATGAGACTTTCGACGTACGACAAACCCCGGATCATCAGTTGTGCTGAAGAATTCCCCAAACACCTCGCTTTGCCACGGGGATGCCTATCAGATGTTTTGGCTTTGCTCCGTGAGTTGAACATAAAAGCAGAAATCGCTGATCAACGATTCTCAGGGGAGGCTATTAAAGCTAAATTTACGGGCCAGTTACGTCCGCCCCAAAAGAGCGCCGTGAAGAATTTGAGCAAGCATGACATCGGCATTTTGGCTGCAACCACCGCTTTCGGGAAAACCGTGGTCGCTACATGGATGATAGCCAAACGCAAGGTGAATACCTTGATCCTAGTCCATCGCCAGCAGCTTATGGATCAGTGGCGTGAAAAACTCGCTGTTTTTTTAAATGTCCCCATCAAAAAGATCGGTTTGATCGGAGCGGGCCGGGAAAAACCCACGGGCTGGATCGATATTGCCATGCTTCAGACATTATTCCGCAAAGGCGAGGTCAAGGATCTGGTAGCTAACTATGGCCATGTCATTATTGATGAATGTCATCACATCGCTGCTTTCAGTTTTGAACAAGTCATGAAACAAGTTAAGGCGCGGTATGTTTTAGGACTTACCGCAACTCCGACCCGTAAGGACGGTCACCACCCGATCATTGTCATGCAATGCGGCCCGATACGGCATCGCGTCAATCCCAAAGAGGCTATGGCGGAGAGCCCCTACAAGCATATCGTGAAAGTTCGGTACACGGACTTCCGTATGCCGTTTGAGAGCCTCAATCCGCACATTAGCGAGGTTTACGGAGCGCTGGCGGCTGATGAAAATAGGAATCAACTGATCCTTAGAGATATTTTGGAAAGCTTGGACGCCGGATCGACCCCGCTTATTTTGACAGAACGCACCCAGCATGTTGAGTATTTTGCCGCTCAATTACGGGAGCATGCAGAAAATGTCATTGTGCTAAGAGGTGGACTTGGCAAAAAGAAGCGTCAAGCGGCGACGGATCAAATCCATGCCAGCGATAAGGAGCGCCGGATTGTGATTGCAACGGGGCGGTATATCGGAGAAGGTTTTGACGACTCCCGGTTGGACACACTTTTTCTTACAATGCCGATCTCATGGCACGGGACACTTCAGCAGTATGTCGGGCGGTTGCACCGGCTTCACGACCATAAACGCATTGTCCAAGTTTACGACTATGCGGATCGGAATGTTCCGGTCCTCTTCAAGATGCATGAAAGACGTTTGAAAAAGTACCCGGCTATTGGTTATTCCGTCGAATATTGCGGAGATGATAAGTTGGTGTAGAGCTTTTTGCCCCTACACATGCTGAGCGGCAGGCACATTAACGCCAGACGCTATCAATTTTAAAGGCCAGCTTGATGTTGAATGAGGATGGTCCGAATCTCCAATCCTCCAAGCACCTTTGAGGGTTCTATAGAGGGAGATCGGGAATTCAACCTCGAAAAACGGACGTTCTGGAGTGTGTCTCGGGGAGCCATTTAGGTTGAAAGCGAGAACTTCTGTCCGGGGGTTCTCGCTTTCTTTATTTAGGGGGATGGTGTACTCGATCACGGCGTGGGGGTATTCGATGATGATCTGCTTGATAAACGAGCGTATGAACGATTTGCGCTCGAATAACGAGCCTTTCAGCAGGGTTTTCTGAAGGTCCGCAACATAAGGCTTCATATTCTCTTCCGTCGGCTTGGGGTAGTCCCCCCGCTCCAGTTTCAATTCAAGATATTCCCGCTGCCGTTTGTAATCCGCAATTTCATCGTTCAAAGCCTTCAGCCGCGGAGCAATGTCGGTCAGCTCGACCCTTGCCGTTTCAATGGTCTCGAATAAACGGTCCCGGCGTTTCGTCCGCTCTTCGATCAGGGAAGTAAAGTGCTTGAGCTTGCCCTCATACTCCTTTCTGAAGACTTGGAACTCATCGACGACCATCAGAAGAAGTTTTTTTAGATTCTCTTCGGTCAGGACTCTCTCCTTGAGAATGTTCACGGTAAAAGCCTCGAACTTATCAATGGATAACGCCTTCTGTTTACAGGACCCCTTGTTGGACCCCTGGCACATGAAATAAGAATACTTTCCGGACTTTGCTGTGCAGGCGGAAAAATTACTCCCGCACTTCGAGCATTTGATCAAACCACTCAAGAGATGGTTGCTGCTGATCACCCGGGGGTGGATGAGCTTGGGGCTTCGTGCGGCGATGGCTTTTTGTGCCTGGTCAAAAGTTTCTTTTGAGATAATGGCCGGGAAAGCGTTTGGGATGCGGACGACCTCTTCGGACGGCTTCTTCTTGCGAAGCTCACCGTTCCTGTTGGTCAGATTCCAGACAATCGTACCGGTATAAGCCTCGTTCCTCAGGACATAGGCGACATTGTTGGAGCGCCATTCTTTCCCCGTACGCTTGCGGTAGCCCTTCTTGTTAATGCCCTTGGCAATATCCTTCGTCCCCTCGCCTTGGACGCAGAGTTTGAATATCTCTCTGACGATGGGAGCTTCGGCTTCGCTGATCTCATAGGTTCTTTTCTCTTGTCCATTTGCCGAGATCTTCTTGATCCTGTAGCCGAAGGCACCTCTTCCACCGTTCAAAAACCCTCTGGCAGCGTTTTCTTTCATACCCCGGACGGTATCCTGCGCCAGATTTGAAGAATAAAATTCATCAATGACTTCCAGAAGCCCTTCCAGGAGTTTCCCGGACGCCGTATCATCGATCTGTTCGTTAATGGAAATGACCTGGATGCCTTTTCGCCGCAGGAGCGACTTGTAGATGATGGAATCCTCGCGGTTACGGGCAAAGCGGTTGAGTTTCCAGACCAGAATGGCGCTAAAAGGTTGGTTTTTCTGTTTTGCCTCAGCGATCATTTCCTGAAATGCGGGGCGGTCGGCAGTCCGGGCACTTTCCGCTTCATCAATAAACTCTTTAACGACGTTCCATTTTCGGGCAAGTGCATATTGCCGAAGGGACTTCAGCTGAGCTGGGATCGAAAGGTCCTTCTCCGCCTGCTTGTCGGAAGATACGCGAGCATATAAGACGGCGTTCATTTGACGGATTCCATGTGTTCGATTTTATCTGTCGGTGCCGATTCTTCCGTCGGTTCAATGCTCTCGACAGCCAAGCGATGAATATGAGAAATGCGGTGATAGTCGATCGAGTTGAGTTGTTTCTCAAAAAGATGCCGCATTGAATAATTAACACCGGAAATGATAATTTTACTGAAGACGCCTCCGCACCATTCCACGGGTCGAATCAGAAGGGAACAATCATCCAGATGGAAAAAATCGAAACCTGTTACTTTCTCGATAAAAACCGCCTTTTGAAACTTGAACGGAAGGATTGCCAGCGTTTCGTCTCTGACCATATCTCCCTTTAGAGGAAGCATACTGGAAAAAACGCAGTTATGTTTGAGGGCAAAACTGATCTTTTGGATTTTGTGAGACAATTGCATTTCAAGAGGGATTTTGCCATAGACATCAACCGGGTTTGACGAGGCAACCTCCTTGATATTGTCGAAAACATGGTCCTCATAGATAAGCCCCCAAAATGGGATTTTAATGCGGGCAAGGACGCTACCGGTATGGATCAGGGCGGAGGAATAGGAACGTCGGTATTTTTTCTGAAGCTGTAATATGTCAAGGCCGCTTTCTAGAGCATCCTTAAGGAAGTTTTCCTCAGGCATAAAAATAGCAGCGGAAAAACGGTTGGCAAGCCCTTCAAGGGCCGGACCAGTGGGCTTGCGGAAAGAGGTCCGAACGGTTGCGAAATACTTCACCATCAACTCATAGATTTCATGAAAAACCGTATGCTCCTGCCTGATTTGGGCGTCGAGCTTATTAATAAAAATCTGATATTCATCGCCAACCTTGGTATTCATGCCACCTAATGCAGTGGGCATTTCAATCACGGCAAAATTGTGTATGCCGAGTTTTTGAGCAAGCAGCTTTTGATAACCAAAAGTAATGGGATGCCTGAGGCTGAAGTAATCGGCAAATGCTTGGGCTAGTTCTTCGGGGGAGGCTTGGAGTGTTGTAGATTTTCCAAGAATTTTTTGGCAGAATTTTTCGAGGTTAATTTTTGGTTTTAAATTCGGGGTATGCCCGAATAAATCTGTATTCATGGCAGGATTTTCTTTTTGGTTATTTGTTCGTACAATTCAATGAGGGATTTTTTTTCTTCCCAGCTCATTTGTCCTGAAAATCTAGCCCCCCACTGAAAGGAGGGGTCAGCTCCAATTTTCCTTATGGCATCGTCGACCTTTTTTTCTTCTTCAGGGATGGGAATGTATCCCCCTTTTTTTAGCAGGTCGGTAACTGGCACTTCATAATACTCCGCCAGCCTTCTGAACTTTTCAGGATCGGTTAAGGATTTTTTCCCGCTCTCGACTTGATAAAGATACGGGTCAGATAATTTCACGGCCTTGGCTACGTCACGAACTGACACGCCTTTTTTTGTTCGCAGCTCCGATAAATATTCTCCAAGAAGTTTCATTCGCTCCGTCTTTTCATCTCCCATAACTGTCCCCCTTCGTTGGTTGATGGAAATACACTAACACGACATGCTAACTTTAGCAAGCAAATAGTGTTCCTTACGAATTGACTATAAGGCAAAAGCTTTCTATAATTATTCTTAAGTATCAAATAACTTAGCACTAAAGAAAAGGAGAATTTCAAATGGTTAAGGTTCAAATCAGAGGGCGAGCGATCCGAAAGATGCTTGCCCAGCGAAACAGGCAGCAAAAATGGCTGGCTGCAGAACTCGGAATTACATCGGGGTATATGGCGCAGTTGCTTAACGGTGACCGAGGTCCCTCCCCGGAGCTGCGGCAAAAGATTCAGATGTGTTTTGAAGGCAAATCTTTCCATGAACTCTTCAGCATCCAAAAGTGATCTCATTCTTACCCAAGGCTTAACCATCTTGGCCCGGATCATTGCCCGGGATTTGATGGAGCAAGAACTGGCGAAGGAATTTGGACCTCTTAAACCAAAGGACGGCAACGTATGCACGATTTGAAAGAGCGAATCAGGCAGGCGAATCCCATCACGGAAGTGATAGGGGAACGGGTCCCGCTCAAACCCGCAGGCAGAAACTTTGTCGGCTTATGCCCTCTCCATAATGATCTAAACAAACCGAATCTGACTGTCTACCCGGAGACCGAAAGTTACTTTTGCTTTGCGTGTGGCAAGGGCGGCGATGTCTTTAAATTTGTTATGGATATTGAAGGAGTGCCATTCAAAGAAGCCGCTCGGATATTGGCCGACCGGAAGGGCATCCCGTTTTCATCCAATGGCAAGGACGATGGTGCGGATGACAATAAACGTTCTAAGGAAACCACCCTGACGGAAGCTGCTCATCTGTACCACCAGGCGATGACCCCGGAGGTAATCGCTTACTTAAAGGACCGGGGCATCACGGAAGAAACGATAGAAAAATATCGGATCGGATACTGTTCGGGGGACACCCCCTACCGCACATCGAAGGAATCCTTATCGGACAGCGGACTTATCTATGAAAACGGAAATGAATTTTTCCGGGGCTTTATCACCTTTCCGCATTTCTATGCCGGGCGGGTGGTTTTCATCAGTGGGCGTGGTTACCCCGAAAAGGCTCACAAAAAACTGCCGAAGGAGAAAGTCCCGCTTTTTCATCTTTTTAATGAATCTGCCGCCAGGCAGGAAGCCGTCATTATCGCCGAGGGCGAAATCGATACTCTGACTTTGCTCCAGAGCGCATTTAACGCCTGCGGAGTCTTGGGAGCGAACAGTTTCAAAGCCGAGTGGATCGTCAAATTCGACCATTGTAAAAAGGTTTTCCTGACTTTCGATAACGACGAGGCCGGGAACAAGGCGAACTTAGAGATAGCAAGGCTGCTTGGCACTAAAGCCCGGATCGTTCCTCTTCCCGAAGGGGAAGATGTAAATGACTTTTTTCGTCACAGCACCGCGGCAGACTATCAACGGCTTTTGGATCAAGCACCGTCCCGCCTCGAATACCTGGTTAAAAAAATTCCTTCTTCAACTTCGCGCATGGAGCTACCCGCCCTCCTTCAGCCCATTCTCGAAGAAATGGCTGGATTGGATGATTCTGCCTATGTCGATGCCCTTCTCCGCAACTGCATCAAGGAACACTTCGATTTCAAAGGAAAGGAACTCCAGAGCTATGAGAATGTCCTGAAGGACCTCAAGAAAGTCTTCGAAGAAGAAGCGGCTCCCTCCGCTGTCAGCTCGTCAGACCTTATCTCCACCCTGAAGCAAAGCGGTGACGAAAGAACGATCAGCCCGGCTCAGGACTTTGAAGGCGGCGTGATGCATTTCACCGTTTTTGTTCAGCAAACGCCCTGCCTTGTCAATTCCAGGCGGGAGCTTATGACTTATGCGAAAGCGGCGGAGGATGGGCTTGTATTGAAGACCCAAGATGTCAGTGCGAGTCGTTTTTCAAGGGACGGGATCGTGGACTTCCTGGAAACCAAGCGCGAAGTTAATATCCCCGAAATCTACAGGCGAATACACGAATACATCAACCGGTTCATATTCTTTGCTGATTTGCGGTGCGTGACCTATCTAACGCTTTGGGTCATGGGGACATACCTCTTTACAGTTTTCCGGTATTACCCCTATGTATGGCTCAATGCCGAGAAAGGCAGCGGGAAGACCCTTCTGATGGAAATTCTATCCTCGATAGCCTTCAATGGCGAGCTTGTGACCAACCCCACCGAAGCGACCATTTTCCGTGATGTCGCAAACAATATGACCTCCATATTTATCGACGAAGTGGAAAAGCTCCGAAAAAGAGACAAGGACACCTTCGGGGCGATCATCAGCCTGCTCAATGTCGGGTTTTCCAAGTCCGGGATGGTCAAACGGGCGGAGTCGGTCAGGAGCGGGAAGTTTATCATCAAGTCTTACCCCGCCTATTCCCCCAAGATGTTCGCCGGGATCAACGAAATCGACGATGTGCTTCAGGACCGGACGGTTTGCCTCCGCCTGTGGAAAAAGAAAGAGAATGAAACCGCCGAACGCTACAAGGAAACGGCGGAGCTTTTGACCTTTCAACGGACCGTCCGGGATGATCTGTATATCTTCGCGCTCATCTATGCGGAGCAGATTGCCGCCATCTACCACGCTGGGGACACCATGATTCAAGGCATGGGCCATTTATCGAACAGGGAGCTGGATATATGGGAGCCGATCTTCATCCTGGCGAATATTGTGGATGGACTTGCCAAGACCTCCGAGATCACGCAGGACATGGAGGCGTTGAGCAAAGATGCCTTGAAGGAAAGACAATCGGACAACGTGGATAAGAACGAAACCTATCAGCTTTTGACCGTTATGCAGAACATGCTCGAGGCTGAGCCGACCCTCGAAAACTCAGGAGGCATTCTGGTCTTTGATGCGGACAGCGTTCTCAAATACTTCCAAGGCACGGATGAGTTCTCCTGGATCGAGAAAAAGAACGCCCTGACGACCCGGCTGAAAAAGATAGCCGTCCGATCTGAGCAACGGCGGCACGAGGACGGGAAAATCCGGGTGTATATCGTCGACCAAAAGAAGCTGGAGGACCTATGCGAAAGGTTCGGAGTATGAAATCGTTCTCCAGCTTTCCCCACAAAAACTTCAAGACAATGAGCCGTTCCTCCGCATCTCATTTTGGGATGGATGGTTACAGCGTCTCAAAATCGGGATTAAACTCAAACACCATATTTGAGACAAATTCAAGTCAACATAACTTGTTTGATTGCAATAGGTTAAAACATCCCTGTCTCAAAGTCTCAAGACAGTTGAAGGAGCGACTATGGATAATTTAATAGAGGTTGTTAGGTCGTTTCGGGATCAAAAGCGGTCATGTCCCAATCCGAATCTGGAGCAATTGAAAAAGACTTACACGGAGCTATTGCAGAAGGAAAAAACACTGGAGGCGTTTCTTGATGACAATTCGATCCCGATAGCAATGCGCGAAGTTAAGATCAAAGAGTTCAAGGCGATCACCTGCCAGTTGAATCGGCTTCTGATCGAGATTTCCCATACGGGCTATCCTCTCCAGTGCGAGGAAGTTCGAAACGGGTTTGTATAGAACTGAGGGTTCGCTAACCCCTATTGATTTAGGTAAAGAAGCGAAGGAAAAATATTTCTATGAGTCGATGGCACTTAAATAAAAAAGACACGGTCGAATCGTGCAAATCCATCAGCACGACCTTCCTAAAGAAGCACGGATACTTTTGCGGGTGGGCGTCCGGTGGCATGAAGTGGACGAATGGTTCGGGGGAACAGACGGGCAGCATCGGCTTCCGTGTCACGACCCGGGAATGGGACGGAGAAATACAGTTCCAATACACTCAAACGGACGCATATACGCAGGAGAAGACCGAGCTTGATTACCCCGTTCGCTTGTCTGCCACGCCTTGCCACTATGGCAATAAGCGGTGGTGGTTTATTTGCCCTTTGGTCAAGGGTGGGAGCGCTTGTGGCCGCAGGGTATTGAATCTGTATTTGGGAGGCAAGCATTTCGGGTGCCGGCACTGTCTTAGCTTAACCTATAGGAGCGTTCAAGAACATGACAAGCGGATAGATTCTTTTTTGAGAAACCCCGGTCTCTTGCTTAACGCCACACGGAATCCTAATGATTTAGGAATGAATTTGATCGCATTAAAAGCGCTGTTCAAACTGGAAGAAAAAGAAGAAAGGAAACGAAAACGATGACTACCGAAAAACAGAACGAGGCCAATCAGGAAAACGCCCTGCTATCCACCGGGCCAAAGACGGAGGAGGGTAAGCTGATCGTTTCACAGAACGCCATCAAGCACGGCATTTTCACCAAGGAATTGATCATTGGGGACGGGGATGGGAAAGAGGACGGCAAGGAATACGAGGAACTGCTCCAAAATCTGGTCGCTTACTTCACCCCCCAGGGGCAGCTTGAAGCCACCCTTGTTGAGAAGATAACCGTCGATTTCTGGCGGCTGAAGCGGGTAATACGCTTTGAGACCGGAAGCATCAGGAGGACTTTGGATCACATTATCGAGGAATACTACGGGAAAACAGACTATGACGATAAGCCCATCCATAAGAGCGACACGGAGCTTGATGAGGAAGTTGCCGAATTGCGGGAGGAGTTATCTTGGAATCAATCCTTCCTGAAGTGTCTCGAGGATAACAAGGTAGATCTGACCAAGGACGAGTGGGAGGGAGAAGGACTGACCGCGGACATAGCGGAAGACCTCCATCTCATAGCTGAATCTCTCGAAGACGAGCTTGATGTGAGCGGTGACCTTGAGGATGCGACACCATTCCTGATCCGCAAAGCCCTGGAAAGAGCGGGGTATGACTCGGTTGGTCTGAGGAAGCTGTTCATCGAGCATTACAAGAACGAGATCAAGAAGGCCGAAAAGCGGATCGAAAAGCAAGGAGCTGAAAAATCCAAGAACAAGTGGCGCGAAGAGGTGGAAAAACGCCGTCATGCCCTTCCCGGCGAGGACTCATCCGAAAAGGTCCTACGCTATGAACGCAGCATCGAGAAGTCCATCTTCCAAAAGATCGTCATGCTCAAGAGCCTTCAGCGGCCACCGGCCGACTGAAATGGGTTTGTTTTGTAAAAAGCGGAATGAGTGTTTTTGAGGCCGCCGGGGTAATGTTATACTGTGCGGCGTTTTCATCCGGCCATCTTTGAACTAAGTGCGCGCGGAAGCGGTCCGGCACCCAAATGCCGGATCGGCCCGTGTCACGCTCCAGAGAGGACTTTTCTATGGCAGAAACACTTGGCAGTCTTATCGACAAGCTTTCGATCAAATGCAGCCGTGAGCATTTTCTCCGGGAGATGAAGGCGCAGGGGAGTTCCAAGTTCACCCCGCAGGAGATCGACGCCCTTCTCGAACAGACTTTCAAAAAATGACACGTTCGTTCCTGGTGATCAATCCCTTCGGCATAGGAGATGTTCTCTTTTCGACGCCGCTGGTCCGGCAGCTTCACGAAGCCCATCCCGGCGCCAGGATCTATTATCTCTGCAAT
>Ga0118677_10011556_pt1 | contig 13195 bp, 12 predicted proteins | sample AliMusrvi5mmetaG_FD_86154 | JGI IMG/M metagenome (GOLD analysis project Ga0118677, IMG submission 86154)
CCGCCAACCGAGCATGATCGAACACGACGCCTCCAGTCCAAAAAGGGCGCGCACAGTAGCACGCTGGCACCGGCATGGGGGACAAGAAGGCGCGGGGCTCCGCCCCGCCCCCCGCCAGGGGTCAGTGGACCCCTGGACCCCATCACTTGGAGGGTCTTGGGGAGAGGGGGTGAGGTGATGTCGATACATCTCCTAACCCCCTCTCCCCAAGACCCTCAAAACGACCGGTGAAGCGCGCCAGCTGGTTTTGGAATTTCTGACAGCAGGTTTTGGAACCATTCCAGGTCGGCTAAACCGCCCCCAAGAGGGCTTTCAGAGGCCCTTTAGGGGCTGATAATCAGCTCACCGCGTGGGGCCGTCGAGCCTGTCACGGTGCCGATGCCGTAGCTCACCTGGACGCGCTGCTGGTGGAAGGGGCGGAAGAGCTTCCGGACCGGCGGGACGTCATTGAGCGATAGGAGCCAGTGGCCCTTCAACCGTCCGAGATGAGCGGACAGTTGCTCGAAATCGGCCTGGGCGAAGATGCCGGGGCCATAGTCGGCCTCACAGCCCCAGTACGGCGGGTCCAGATAGAAGAGTGTCTCCGGCCGGTCATAGCGGTCCAACAGGGCTGGCCAAGGCAGGCGCTCGATCACCACGCCGGCCAGGCGGTCATGTGCCGACTCGAGGATGGCCGCCAGCTTGGTCACGTCGAAGCGGGCGGGATGGGCGACGGACACGCCGAAGCTGCGGCCGTCGACCTTGCCGCCGAAGCCGGCGCGCTGGAGATAGAGGAAGCGCGCGGCGCGCTCCAGGTCAGTCAGGGTGTCCGGCACGGCGGCCAGCAGGCGGTCGAACTCGGCGCGGCTGGTGAGCTGCCAGCGCAGCATGTCCATCAGGGCCTGGTAGTGCCGCTGCAGCACCCGGAACAGGGTGGCGACGTCCTGGTTGATGTCGTTGACCACCTCGGCGCGCGCCCGGAAGGGGCGGCGGAAGAACACCCCGCCCATGCCCACGAACGGCTCGACATAGGTGGTGTGGGGGATGGCGGCGATGCGCTCGATGATGCGGCGCGCCAGGGCGCGCTTGCCGCCGAGATAGGGGGCCACCGGCCGGGCCGGCGGGGTGGGCGTCAGGCAGTCAGACATCGTTAATCGACCCGCGCTCTACTGCCCCGGCCTCCGCGAGGAGGCACGGGGCGGTTGATCCGTGCGCGGGGTCGCTCCGCGCGGCTCGGGCCGCTCGAACGGCCCCAGCCCCCGTCCTATTTCACTTCCACCCACTCGGCGTCGGTGACGAAGTGCCAGAGGTCGGCGCTGTTGTTCGGCGTCGTGCCGGTGATGTTGAGGCAGCCCAGCGTGGTGTCGGCAGTGACGGAGAGAGCCGCACCGGAAGCCGCGCCGCTGGACGTGGTCGGCGACGATGGGCTGTAGCCCACCCAGGCCGTCGTGCCGGCGTTGGCATCGCGCGTCAGCATGCCGGTGCCACCCCAGATCGCGGCCACGCCAGCCGTGGTGTTGGAGCGCACCACCGTGCGCAGCTGCACGGCCATGGCGTTGGTGTTCGGGATGTTGAGGCAGTTGCTGCCGTTGCCGCCGTTGCGCGCGGCATTGCCATCCGCCGTGAGGCGCACGCTGCTGGTGCCGCTGCCGGTGCCGGTCACGGTGCCGCGCAGCACGGTCCGGCAGTGCTGCGCGTCGCCGTAATTCGTGAACATGCCGGCGCTTTCGCAGTGGACGCCATAGCGGGTGTGCACGTGCCCATTGTAGCCCATGATGCTCGACATGTAGGCGTCGACCTGCACGGTGTCGCCGAACGCCTGGCTGGCCCACTGCGAGGCGACAGCCGCGTTGCCGAAGGCGATCGCGCCTGGGCCATTGGCGGTCGACGTGTAGCCGCCGGCCAGCGCGCCGAAGCCGGCCACCTGCGACACGTTGTTCTGCGTCGCGTTCAACATCGTGCCTGGCCGCGTGCTGCCGGTCGAGCACGACGTGTCGTAGGTCAGACCGATGATGGAGACGTTCGAATTGCTGTCGGTGCCAGCCAGCGCGGTCGGCCCGACGACGCAGGACCCCGTGATGCCCGAGAACGCGATGCCCGCCAGGTTCAGCCGCTTGACGGTGCCGAGGTTGATGCCACCGCCGCTGGCGTTGCCGACGTTGGTGATCGGCGCGTTGGTGATCGCGAGGTTGCCCACGCTGAGCGCGTTGACCCCCCAGCCGGTGATGTTGCGGATCGGCGTGCCGTTCAGCGTGAGCTGCGCGGTCGGCTCGCGGATGTCGATGCCGTTGCCGGTCAGGTCTTCGACGTCGCCGCCGACCAACACGATATCGGTGACGTGCCCCCCCGTGGTGGTCATCAGCGGGATGGAAATGCCGGTCGGCGCCGCGTTGTTGCCGTCGATGCCCAGGTTGGTCATGTAGACGGACTGGATGCCGGCACCGTTGACGACGGGCGTGATTAAAACCTGCGTCTGCGAGAACCCGATGTGCCCGCTCGTGAACCACAGGCCGTCGCCCGCCTGGATGCGCAGCGCCACATCCACATAATCGTTCGTCGCCCCTTTGGCGCTCAGCCCCGTGAAGAAGGCTTCGCCCGGCACGACGCAGTTGCCGCCCGCATTCGTGTTGCAGCCCAGGCGGATCAGGCTGCTCCCCGAAAGGATGCCCGACCAGTAGCCGCCGGCGGTGATGCTCAGGTTGGTGAAGGCGCCGCCACTGCCGAGCACCACCAGGTTCTCGTAGAAGTCGCGAATATCCAGGTTCTCGGCCACGAAGCCATTTGCCGCCACAACTTTCAGGCCGGCGCCGGCCGTGGTCGTGGCCGTGCGCCTGATCCACATGTCGCTGATGTGGCTGCCGTAGATCGACTGCGTGGTCGGCGAGGTCGGCGAGAACACGATGGTATCGACGGCGTCCGCCGTCTGTAGGATCGTCGTTGAATAGATCCCGGCGCCTTGCAGGTGGGTGTAGCTGCCGGCGAACGTGATGGTGCCGGCGACCAGGCAGGTCCCGGCGGGGAACCGCACATGCTTGCCGGCGCTCACCGCTGCCACGGCCTGCAGCGCCGCGGTGTCATCGGTGACGCCATCGCACTTCACGCCGTAGGCGCGCACGTCCAGCACCGAGGCCGCGTAGTTGGCGAACGTGAGCGCTGTCGTGCCGCCGGTGGGCGTGAGCTTGGCCTGGCTGGCGTCGCCGCCGGCGGCCTGCACGGCGCCGGTGATCCGACCGTCGTTGCCGACGGCCGCGGTGCCGGATGTGGTGCCGTAGCGGACCGGCGGCGGCGTCATCTGGGCCAGAGCAGGCGAGACGAGGGCCAGCGCCGCCCCCGCGAGGAGGAGCTTGCGCATCAGTAGCAGCTTCCGATGATCAGGTGCCCCATTGTGGCGGCCACCGCGCTGACCGCCGTGCTGATCGGCCGCGAGATGCGATACACCTGGCCGGGGATCAGCGCGAAGCTGGTGGACCGGCCGGCGAGCGCGGTGGCTTTCAGGTCGACGTAGAGCAGCTCGCCGCTCGGCGCGTTCGGGTCGTTCTGGATGTCGCAAACCGCGTAGTTCGGCACCATCCAGCCGGCCGGCATGAGGGTGACCGCCACGCCGCCGGTGACGATGGCGCTGACCGGCAGCCCGTTCGGCACGCCGACGCCTGGCGTCGCCGCCACCCCCGGCGCGGTGTCGGCACGGGCGACGCCGGCGAGTGCCAGCACCAGCAGCAGGATGAGCATGCGCATGGCCATTCCCCTCATGTTCCGCTCGGATAGGCCGGCATCGCCGGCAGTTCGGTGGCGGTGGACGTGCCCGCCGCGATCGGCCGCAGCGCGGCGCGGTAGGCGATCCACTCCGCCGGCACCGCGACGCCATGCTCGAAGCACCGGATGATGGTGATGTCCGAGGCGTCCAGCGCCGCCTTTGCGGCCGGCGCCAGCGCGGGTGCGGGCGGCGCGGTCGGCGGCGCGTAGCTCCACACGCCCCCCGTGCAGCTCGCCGTCCAGCCGGCCTGCGGGGGCGGGCTCACGGCCGAGATATCGGTCCACACGAACTCGGGGTGCACCGGAAAGGCTTCGGGGGAGACGGCGGCGATGTAGCCGGCCGCGATGAGCGCCTGGGTCATGCTCAGTACACCATGATGATTTTGCCGGTCGCGCCGAGGGCGCCCTTGCCCCCGTTCATCGAACCATTCGCGCCCTGTCCGGCGAACAGTCCGGGGCTGCCGTCCGAGGGGCCGGCGCTGACGCCCGGCACATTCATGCCGCCGCCCCCGGGCGCTCCGCCGATGGACGAGTAATAAGCGCCGCCGCCCAGCGCGATGCCCAGGCTGCCCGGGCCGCCACTCTCATTATATTGCCCGCCTGCGGCACTGCCCCCAATGCCCGACCCTCCAAAGGCAACTCCGCTCATCGCCAGGCCGCCATACCCGCCCAGCGCGGTCATCAGCGATCCGATCGACGTGGTGCCCCCCGCTCCGCCGCTTGATGGCGTCACGCCGGTCAGGATGCCGGCCGCCCCGCCCAGGCCGACATGGATCGCGATGGCCGCGCCCGGCGTCAGGGGAACTCGTCCTCTCGCGCGGCCGCCGCCGCCACCGGCCCCCGCGATCGCGCCGGTGCCATACGAGGCGCCCGAGCCACCGCCGCCGCCTACCGCCTCGGCGTCCGCGCCCAGCACCCCGGCCGGCACGATCCAGTTGGCGCCGTTGGTCCAGGAAATCGCGACCCCATCCAACGTCGCGCCCGCCGGCGTGAAGACCAGGACATGCAGGACGCGCTTCAGGCGTTGGGCCTGCAGCAGTTGCGTGTTGTCGCCGGCGTCGCCGACGAGACCTGCGTCCTCGATCACCGCCATGATCTCTTCCTGCCAGGCGGTGTGGTCAGCGGCCGTCTGGGTGGTGCCGGCCACGCCGGTGCTCAGGTTCCGATCCACAAAGACACGCTTGCCGGCGACGGTGACGTAGTTCGTGGCGGTCGTGCGATCCATTGCATCACTCCAGAACAAAAACCGGCAGCGTGTGCGGCTGCGCGTAGAGATTGATGAGGGCAGGCAACAGGTCGGTCAGGAACCAACCGAGCGGATCGCCGCAGTCGCAGGCGCCGGTGATGGCTTCCTGCACCAGCGTCGCCGGCATCGTGATCCGCCAGGTGAGCGCATCGGCCTCCGGCGCCAGCACGTCGCCGCAGACGCAGCCGCCGGTGGGGTTGTCGGAGAATTCCTCGATGCCGATGGTGATGCCGAGGCTGGCCGCCAGCGCGATATAGAAGTTCGGCGCGCAACCGCCCTGGAACACCCAGCGCTGGCAAGCGAGCTGCTGGCGCTGACCGAGGGAAAGCGCGCCCTGGTCGCGGCCGAGCGGGTCGGGGCCGAGCACGCGCTCGAAGTCGGGCAGGAAATCGGTGGCGTTGCGCGGATCGACCTGCGGGAACATCGCGTCGTAGCGCTGCTCTGCCTTCGCCAGCGCGTCGGCGATCGGCAGCAGGTGGATCGCCCAGGCATCGCCGCGATCGGCCGAGAGCGCGCCTGGCGGATCGGTCGCCAGCAACTCGTCGAGCACCTCATCGCGGCTGCGCGCCATGCCTATACGAAGCTCACCGCGCCGAGCACCGGCAGGCTGCCGGTGGCCACCGTCACGTCGGCCGTCGGCGCGCTGCGCACGTGCTCCCACTCGCCGTCGCCGGCGGACAGCGCCGCATCGAGCCGGCTCATGGCAATGGTGCCGCTGTTGGCGATCGCGGGGTTGGCGATGCTGGCGTCCTGCAGGAAGAAAACGCCGAGCGCGGCGATCGCCGCCGCCCGCGTGGCCAGCGTGTCCGGCACCAGGTGCAGCGTGAGGTTGACCGGGGCAAGCGGCGCGGCGAACACGATCGGCACCGCGGTGGTCGGCTTGCGGCCGAGGTCGGACAGATAGGCGGTGATCGCCGCCAGTTCGTCGGTGGTCGGCGCGCGCGGGCCGGACATGGCCACCGCGATCCCGGTGTTGCCGATGCCCGCCCAGCGCGGGAACACGCTGACATAGATGGCCAGCGGCAGCGCCTCGCGCACCCACCTGGTCCAGTCCGCGCTGTTGCCGGCCGCGGCGCTGCTGCGGATCTTGAACAGCAGGCGCGCGCGCAGGCTGTCCAGGCTTTCCTGGTCCTCGCCCGGCGTCAGTGTGGCGTCGCCGAGCACGGTGGCGGCCTGCGCGGTGAGCCCGCCGATCGGCGAGACCAGCGTGAGCGTGTCGCTGGCGGCGAGCGTGCCGGCGGCGCCGGCGGTGCGGCAAACCCAGTGCAGCACCGTCGGGCCGGTGCCCACCGTCACGGCGGCGGTGGTCTGGTAGACCAGGTTGTTCGGGCCGGTGGCCTGGGTGGCCAGCAGCACATCGGTTGGCGCGCTGGCCGCCAGCGTGGCGTTGCACGAGGCCGGCGTGGCGGGCGTGCGCGTGAGCCCCCAGATGCCGGCGAGCCGCTCGAGTTCGTCCACCGCGGTGTCCGGCCACAGCTCGTTGGCCTGCGCGGCCTGGCCGAGATAGACGCCGTAGGTCGACGTGCCCGCCACCCGGCAGGTGGCGCCGAGCACCGAGTTCGGGCTGCGCGCATCGGGGTTGCCGTCGAGCGCGCCTTCATAGACGGCCGCGCCCTCACTCGCGATTTCGTCGGGCGTGGGAAACGACCAGGGCATCTATCCGACCATCTGGTTGACGGCAACGCCGATGCCGCCGGCGGCGGCGGCGATGATGAGGTTCTTGCCGCCCGGCACGGCTTGCGGGCTCCAGCTCACCTTCAGCGCGATCGCATAGCCGCGGTCCGCCTCCACCTGCGCCAGCGCCTCGGCGGCGTAATCCTCGGCGATGCGGCGGGTTTGCTCGGTGGCCTTGGCGCGGCTCAGCAGCCACAGCCGGCTGCCGGTGCGCCTGGCCTGCGGGTCGAGCGCATCGCCGGGCCAGCCGCCGCGTGCGGTGAGCGAGACCGGCGCCAGCGTGGTGGCCGGCGCGGCATCGGGCACCTCGTCGTCGGCGTTGGCGCGCCGATGCGACAGCAGCGCCATCAGCATCGGCGTCGCTGCAGTGCTGTCCAGCACGAAATCGCGGCCGTCGTAGACGAGGTCGCAGCACTTCCGGCCGGCGTCGTAGCGAAGGGCGAGATCACAGGCCATGCGCGACTTTTCGCGCGCGCGCGAAACCCTGTTCAGGCCCGCACCTGCGGGCGCTAACCCAAATGGTGCGTGGTGTTGGCGAAGTCGGCGGTGCCGTGGATGGCGCCGGTAACGGTCAGGTCGCCGGTGATGGTAACGCCGGCGGGCGTTATCTGCAGCGAGGTGCCGCCCACCGTCAGGGTGATGCTGGTGGCCGCCACGATCTCGATGGCACCGCCCGGCAGGATCAGCATGCGGTTGCCGCCGTTGTCGCACCAGCCGAGGGTGCCGGAAGCAGCGCCGCCTGCGCGGGCGCCGGGATGCGTGACGGAGAGCGCCATCGCATCGGCCGGATCGCCGCCGATCAGCGCCAGCACTGCCACAGCGCCCTTCGGCGCCACCGAAACGGCGCCCCACATCTGCGGCACTTCCACGCCGGCGCGCACCACGCCGTCATGCGTCTTCACGTCGATGGTCTGCAGCGGCGTGCTGTCGTCGATGGCGAGCACTTCGCCGCGCACCAGCATGCCGCGGGCGTCGTAGACCTGGTGCTCGTTGTTCATCGGTGCTTCCTGCCGCGCGTGGCGGGCTGCACCTGCGGAATGCCGTGCGAGCCGCGCCGGCGATACGCCTCGTTAACCTCCTCGTAGGCGTTCGGCCCCACCACGCGCAGCGCGGTGGTGATGCCGCTCTTCTCGTCCATCTTGTAGACCACGCCGGCGATCAGCATGTCGCCGTTGATCTCGCGCGGCGGGTCGAACACCGTCGCCAGCGTGTTCGGCCGCCACAACGCGCCGAGCCGCGGCGCCGGGCCGATGCCGGAAGGTGGCCCGGCGCGCCAGTCCAGCACCGTATAGCGCAACTCGATCGACTGGCTCTTGAACACCCGCACCAGCCACTCGGCCTGTTCCTGCGCCGATGTCATGCCGGACTGGCTGCGCGTGAGCTTGACGAACGGCCGCCACCTGGTGATTTCCGGGTCCTGCGCGTGGCCGGTCATCAGGATGCCGGCCGAGGCGGTGCCGGCGGGCGGCGCCGGATGGGCGTTTGCCACGGCGGCGACGGAAGCGGCGGCCCGGCCGCGCACGCGGCAACCGGCGCCGCTGGCGCTCTGCCCCTTGACGAACACGTCGGAGAACCGATGCGTGCCGTCATCCTTGCTGTGCAACGCGATGAGGTTCTCGCCGCGCACCAGGTGCCACGGCGCGCGCTGCTTACCGCCCTGCGTCAGCACCAGGCCGCCGACACCGTCGGAGGTCACCAGCGCGGACCGCTGCCGTGCCGCGCTCTCGATCGCCGCCAGCGCGGTGTCGTGCGGATTGAGGGCGAGCTTGGCGAACTTCGCGCCCTCGTCCATGTCGATGCGCACCGGAATGCCGAACGGCGCGCAGATGGCGGTGGCGAAGGCGAGCAGGCCGATGTTGCGGTATTCGGCCGGGCCGTTCGGCGCCGCCGCGCAGTCCACCAGGTCGCCGGTGCGGTCGCGCCCGCGCACTTTCATATCGAGCGTGGTGCCGCTTTCGCTGATGTCGGTGACGTCGATCCTGCCGGTGAGCACTACCTCGCCGTCGATCGCCACGGTGCACGCATCGCCGCGATGGATCGGCGGCACGATCGAGCCGGGCAGGCGGCCGGTGTCGAGCAGGCACAGCTCGAACGTGCCGGCCAGCTCATGCAGGTCGCGCGTGATGGTGGCGGATGTCCAGGCGTTGAAGCGCTGCCCGCGGATGTTGAGGCAGACGCGGCCGGCCGCCACCGTCATTGCAGGATCTCGATCGACGGTGCGGTGATGGCGGGGCTGTACAGGCGGTTGCGCGCCATCACGCTGCGCACGGTGGCCACCAGCGCGGCGGGGTTGTCGCCGGCGAGGTGCTGCGCCACCAGCCACACGCTGGCCGGCGTGGTGGGCAGCACGAGCGTGGCGACCTTCGGCAGCCGGCCGATGACGCTGTTCATGTCCGCCATCCAGGCCCGCCGCGTGGCCACCAGGGCCGCCCACAGGCCGCCCAGCGCCACCGGCGAGGCGGGCGCTGCGGCAGATGCGGCGGCCTGCGCGGCGGCGCCAGCGGCCACGTCGAGCGCCGCGGCGATGCGATCGCGCCACCTGGTCGCCTCGGTGGCGTCGGTGAAGGCGATGTCGCTGGCCGCGGCGCAGGCATCGGCGAGCAGGAACGCCTGCAGCGCCAGCGCCAGTTCCGCCGCCGGCGGCGCACCGGCGGCGTTGGTGGCGGCCGAGCTGGCGACGCTCAGCATGGCCGCGGCGGTGATGCGTCCGTCGATCGGCGTCGGCATCACGGCCTGCTGGCCCGGCCCGATCGCGCTGGGCACCGGCGGGTTGCTCGCGCTCGCCAGGGCGGCCGAGGGCGCGGCCAGCGCCGCCGCCACGCCCGCCGCATAGTCCGCGCCGGCCGCCAGCAGGACGACGCCGTCGAGCAGCGCGATGCCGCCGGCGACGATCATGGCGAGGCCGCCGCCGACCGCGATTTCGAACCACACGACGGCCTGGCCGACGAAGCCGGCGACGGCGGCGATCGCGCTGGCCACCAGCCCCAGCGGCGCCAGGATCTGCGCCAGCGCGGCGACGGCCGCGGCGCGCAGCGCGGCCAGCTCGGCCAGCAGGTCGTCGAGCGTGGACGGCGGCACCGGCTGGCGCGGGGTGTCGCGCCACAGGCTCATTTCGAACTTCGTGCAGCGCAGGCTCGCCTGGCTGTCCGTGAACACCGGCCGCTTCTCGCTGTAGACGAGGAAGCTGCCGAGCAGCGGATGCAGCAGCGTGTAGGGACCCGGGCTGCTGAACAGGTCGCGCAGCGCATTGGCCTGGCTGACATAGTCGTCGCCGATCACCATGCCGGTCATGGCGATCGGCCCGTCGTCCTGGCCGAGGTCGACGAAGGCGGGAATATCGTTGCCGGGGAACAGGAACTTCAGCACCCGCCGGCCGGGTTCGTCGCGGCTGTCGGCCCACAGGAACGGCACGCCGCCGATCGAGGCGTCGAGCAGGCCGTCGAGGAGGTCGACGATCTCGACCATTACGGCATGCCCATGTAGGCGCCGGCAGCAGCGCCGGCCGCGGGCGTCACGGTGACCGTGGCATCCGGGCCGGCCCGGTTGACGGTCACGGTGACCGGCACCGTGACCTGCGGCGCCGGCGTCGCGGCCCGCGCGACATCGGCCGGGCTCGGCATGTCGCCGGAAACCCCGGTCGGCACGGCCGCGCCGGCCGCGGCCACGCCCGCCTGCACCGCTTTCGGGCCGAGGCCGAGTTTCGCCAGCCCTTCGTTGATGGCGTCGATCATCTTCTGGAACGGCACGATGATCTCGGCCCACAGCCCCTCGAACCAGGCGACGAGCCCCCCGAATGCCGTCTTGATCGCCGCCACCGCCTCGTCGGGCACCATGCGTTTCCACACGCTGCCCATCCACTCGACGATGCCGTCCCAGAGCTGTTTGAACCAGGCGGAAACGCCGCTCCAGTTCTCGTAGATCTCGTAAGCGCCGATCGCCACGGCGGCGATGCCTGCGACCACCAGCGCGACCGGCGAGACCAGCAGCGCAAGGCCGGCCGCCAGCGGGGGGACGATCAACGCGCAGGCGCCCAGCGCCGCGGCCAGCACCAGGAAGGCGCTGGCGCCGGCGAGGATGTATTGCGTCGCCTCCGGCCAGGTGTCCTTGCACCAGTCGATCAGGTCCAGCATGCGGAAGAGCGTGGTGTTCACCACATGCAGCACGGGAACAAAACTGTCGCCGAAGGCGCGGCTGATCTGGGTAACGGTTTCCCCGAGCAGCGTGAGCTGCACGCTCAGGCCGGCATGGGCAGTGCCGAAATCCTCCTTCGGCTTGTTGGGGTCGACGTTGGCATAGCGTGCACGCCGCTCCTCGAACTCTTTCCGCATGTCGAGCACCGCCATCCAAACCTTGTTCTCGTCCTGGCGGCCCAGCATCGCGCCGAGCTTTTCGGTATAATCGCGGCCGGTGAGCCCGGCGGTCGCCTTCGTGAGGACCGCCAGGAAGCTGTCGAACTGGTTCATCCCCGCGGCCATGTTGGTCCGCATCTCGCTCGGCAGGTTGACGCCAGCGCGCTTGAAGGAATGCGCGGTGCTGGGCTGGTTGATGTAGCCCAGCGCGGACGCGTTCCATTCCCCCGCCTGCTGGGGGGTCGTAGTGCGCTGTGCCACGATCTCGTTCAACGCGAACAAGGTGGCCGCTCCCGAAAGCCCTTTCAGTCCGAGCGACTGACCAACACCAGCCTGCCCGGTCAGATAGGCCGAGAAATCCGTTACCTTAAACCGCCCTTCCTTGCTGGCCTGCGCCATGCCGGCGAGTGCCAGCGGCATGCTCTGTGCGTCGATGCCGAGCGATTTCCCCATCGCGAACACGGCACCACTGAGTTCGGCGGCGGTGATGCCATAGGCGGTGGCGGCGCGGGTGTGCGCGGGGAGCAGCTTCTCAGCCTCTTCCGGGGCCATCCCCCACTGGATGAGGTCGCGGAACGCTTCGGCGACCGACTTGCTGGACTGGCCGGCGTCCAACGCTTCCTTATTGAACAGCTTGCCGAGCCGCTTGATCTCGACCTCGGCACTGGCACCCGAAAAGCCCTCGGTGATCGCTGCGTGCCGCAGCAGGAAATCGTATTCGCCGCTCTGGTGCAGCGGCTCCATCAGCGCGGCGCCGGCGCCATTGGCGGTGATCTTGCGCATCGGGCAGCCGGCATTCAGGTCGATCGCCACGAAGCGGCCGGTCGCCGCCACGCGCGCCGCCGCCGCCGCCAGAGTTTGCGGATCGGATCCGTAGAGATGGGCGACCACCGGCCCTTCGTCGGCGAAGGTTTCGAGCAGGTGCCACGTTTTGTCCGCGGCGCGCAGCGCGCCCGTGGCATTGATCATCTCGGTGTACGTGAGCGCCGCACCTGCGCGGTGGCAGATGCGCCGCATAGCCGCGTCGGTGAAACCGGCCATGGGGGCGAGCAGCAGCGGCGTCTCCGTGGCGAATGTGCCGATTCGTAACATCGGGCGGAAGTATCCGGCAGATGGCGCGTCGCGTCCAGCGCATCTCGCGGGTCTTTCGCCTTGACGCCCTGCGCGCTCCGGGCGACCATGCACACGCGCCTGCCATTCAGGCGCAGACCAATCGACCACGTTGATCGAGCATCCGCACCGGCGTCACGCGACACGGCGTGCGGCAAGCCAGGGAGCGAAGAGATGACGCGACGCGAACGCGTGTTGGCGGCGCTGAACTTCCGGACGCCGGATCAGCTGCCCAAGGATCTGTCGGCGATGCCCTCGACGGGCATCAGCTGTTTTGCCTACCCGAAGCTGGTGGCGGCGCTGGGGCTGCCGCCGCGGCGGCCCCGGGTCTATGATACGGGGCAGATGCTGGCGCTGCCGGAACGCGATGTGCTGGATGCACTGGACTGCGACGTCTGCACGGTCATGTGCACCGGCAGCACGAACGCCTTCGACGAGCCGGACCGCTGGCATCCGTTCGACTTCAACGGGCGCTTGCGGGCACTGGTGCAGACCCCTGCCAACTTCGTCGTGCGCGCCGACGGCGTCATCGTGCAACATGGGACGCTGCTGATGGGGCCCGACTCCCACGTCTTCGATGCGCCGGGCGCCGGCCAGCCGCTGGATCTCAGCTGCGATCCAGCACCCTTCGACCTGGTCGCCACCGAAGAGGGCCAGCGCCGCGGCCTGCCGACGACCGAGCAGGTGCAGGCACAGGCGGCCTACTGCGCCCGGGCACGCGCCGCGACCGACCGGGCGATCATGTTCATGGGCCTGGGCGCCGGCCTCGGTTTCGCCGGCGGCATCGCCCGCTTTTCCATGCTCTGTCTGACGCAGCCGGAGCATATTCACGCCTACCACGAGATCGTCACCCGCTATGCTGTGCAGCGTGTCGAACGGTTACTGCCGGCCATCGCCGAAAGCGTCGATGTGCTGATGCTGTGCGCCGACGACCAGGGCATCCAGACTGGCCCGATCCTGCCGCCGCCGGTGTTCAATGCGCTCTTCGTTCCCTATTACCGGCGCGTCAACGATGCGGTGCATCGCATCGCGCCGCACATGAAGACCTTCCTGCACTGCTGCGGCGGGGTCTATGACCTGATGG
>Ga0118677_10011557_pt1 | contig 13194 bp, 6 predicted proteins | sample AliMusrvi5mmetaG_FD_86154 | JGI IMG/M metagenome (GOLD analysis project Ga0118677, IMG submission 86154)
GAAGCGCGAACGATGCACACGCCGGGCGATGAATACGAGCTGCTGCAGAGTTTTGCAAAGCAGCTCTATCTGCAGAACTATTTCGCTCTGGTAGAAGAGTCAGGGTTCCGGCAGCATAGCGACCTGGTTGAGCGGCTCTGCGCAGATGCGAAGGTTGATTTGCCTGGTAGTGAAGCGGATAAACCGGCAGAAAATATTGCAGAAAAGAAGATGCAGGTGTTCACCGAGGCGCACGAGAGCAAAGATATCAATATGGCAGTGACGCGGTTCATGGTGGAAGCGCTGCATTACTTCAAGCAGCTAAGCGACAGTGAGATTCATGCGATTGCGATACAGATTGGCCTGCTGTGCGGCGATGGCATCAGCCCGGAGAAAGATGGCTACAGCGTGCCGCTCATGCCAGGCAAAAGCTTTAGCGGCTATCAGGTGCTGGCATACTACTATGTGAGCTGGACGAAGGCGTTTCCGGAATATTTGGAGCAGCTGGAGCTGCCGTTTGCGAAGGAGTATGAGTTTGCGCTGGAGATGGTGGGGATGGGGGAGGATTAAATATTTAACAGGCTGGAGGACATTATAATCATTGTGTACATTGTAATATAAAAAGCAGCATGAAGCCACAATAAGTTCGAAACAAATATTTTATTTCTTTTATTTTGTTTATCCAATTACAGCAAATAATCAAGAGCAACCATAATTATGAGATAAAAAAATGATCCCCATGACAAAAAGATTGGAATTACTCAAAAAAGCAATTGCTGAGGGCAGCTTCCCTGAAAGTATATTTAAATACAGACCGGATAACCCTTTTACTGAAAAAATAATTACTGACAATGAGATATGGTTTGCAGACCCTTCAACTTTCAACGACCCCTACGACTGTAATGTCCCAATAGCAACCAATATAGCTGATAGAAATGAATGGCTAAAATGTACCGGCATGCCTGATAAAGATATTAAGGCATTACCTAGCACTATAACCAAAGAATACTTGGAGAAAATTGCTAATAAGATAATACAGGAGGGGATGAATAAAATAGGTGTTTCTTGCTTTTCGACAATGGATGACAGTATTTTACAATGGTCCCACTATTCTGACTTTCATAAAGGAATTTGCTTTAAATTCGACATTGTCGATGAAGTATTTCTGATGCCACTTAAGGTCGAATACACAAAAGTAATGCCCCGTTACAATCATTGTGATCATTTAAACAAAAATGATGAAATATTAAAAGTCATTCGAAGAAAATTCTGTGACTGGAGTTATGAAAATGAAATTAGAATTGTTAAAACTGCAGAAAACATCCGTACGAATAGCGGTAATAGAACTTTTAAATTTCTAGATAAAGCACTCATAGAAGTAATTTTTGGTCATAAAATGAGTGATGATAACTGTCAAAAGTATAAAGAACTTTGTAAAAAACACAACAAAGGAAACGTTCAATTCTTTAAAATAAGATTAGCGGATAGTAAAAACTATAAATTAATTAAAGAAAGTTACAGATAATACTATAGGCTAAAAGCTCTATTAATCATTGACCTATAATTAAGTATTGAAATTGATTCAGCGTATAGGAGCGCAAATATTATCAAGTTAAATCCGATAGAAAACAATACAAGTGTTTACGACTTTTCAAAATTATAAGTAATTCATACTAATATTCTTCACCCTTTCACCTCAATAATATCTGCCCACCGCGTGGTATAGCGAGGCGAAAGCCGCTCCTGATTGGGCTTCCAGCTCTCTGCATTTTCAGAAGCAAGATGCACCGCTCCCCTGCCATACCGCTGGTTAACAGCATCCATGGCCAGCATAAGCTTTACATTGCGCTCATTTGCTACAGGCTCTTCTTCCGGAAAGAGCGAAAGCGTTCTGCTGCATGATGCTCTTGGCACAATGCCGCTCACCATAACGCCTGCTTTTTTATACACTTTTCCATCACGAAATATACCGGCAAGAATTGTTTCCGCTGCCTTCAGCATTGCTATGGAATCCTGCGTAGGATGCGGCAAGGCTGCCGTGCGGGTTCCCCAATAGCGGGGGCCTGATTCATCGAACGGGCTCGTAGCAATGAAGACCGTCAGCATTGAGGCAAGCGAATCCTCTTTGCGCAGCTTTACGGCGCATTTGCCGGCGAATGTTGCAACAGCCTGCTGCAGCTCTGCAAGCGCGCTTACGCTGCGGCCAAATGAGCGCGAGGTGCAGATGGTTTGCTTTGCGGGCCTGACCAGCTCCATCGGCAGGCATGATTTGCCCTGTAGCTCAGCTTGTATCCTTGCGCCGACTATGTGCAGGTGCTTACGTATCCAGGAGGCAGGCGCGGCCGCCATGTCAGCGGCGGTTTCAATCCTCTTTGCCTGCAGCAGCTTGCTCCACTGCCGCCCGATTCCCCAGATATCCTCGACCTTGGTCCGCTCAAGTGCATCGTAGATCTCGGCATGGCTCTTAAGCACACAGACACCCTGATAGTGCGGGTTCTTTTTTGCCAGGCGGTTGGCAATCTTGGCAAGCGTTTTCGTTGGTGCAATACCGACGCAGACCGGGATGCCGGTATTTTGCCGGACGGTCTTGCGCATGAGTCTGGCATAGTCCGTCAAGTCAAAGCGCGTGAAGCTCGACATATCCAGGAAAGCTTCATCGATGGAATAGACTTCAATTTCAGGGGCAAGTTTGGCCAGAAGCCGCATTACCCGTGACGACATATCCCCGTACAGGGCATAGTTCGAGGAGAAGACTGAAACATTATGCTTCTTGAGCAGATCACGGCACTTGAATTCCGGCGTGCCCATCTTGATGCCAAGCGCTTTGGCTTCTTCAGAGCGGGCAATGATGCAGCCGTCGTTATTCGAGAGAACAACTACCGGGCGCAGGCGAAGCTCTGGCCTGAAAGTGCGCTCACATGAAGCGTAGAAATTATTGCAGTCAACAAGGGCAAACATGGCGGATGGTCTCCAGCCGCGGTTATCTCGGCTTATGGATAACATAGGCTAACATACCCCATATCACAAAATCATTATCCTCGGTGATTTTGATCGGCTGGTATTCGGCATTGGCAGGCATGAGGTAGATACCATCTTCCTTCAAAGCCAGGCGTTTCAGGGTGAACTCGCCGTCTATGAAGCAGACTGCAATATCCCCATCCTTCTGCTCAAGCGCCTTGTCGATAACGAGCAGATCGCCATCTGCTATACCAGCGTCTATCATTGAGTGCCCTTTCACTCTGGCGTAGAATGTGGCTTCAGGGTGTTTGATGAGCTCTTTATTGAGATCAAGAGCCATCTCGATATAATCTTCAGCAGGCGATGGAAAGCCCGCAGAGACTGGCGAACCGGCAAGCGGCAGCTTGAGCTCGGTTGTGAAATCCGGGGTGTAGAAATCCAGCACGGGGCCGGAATGAATTCTGGAGAGTCTCATTGAAGCAGGTGCTATTTCTTGATATAAGCGTTGAGACCTATCGTTATCGGTTTCCCATCAACCATTGCCGTAGTCACGGCGTTCCCGCGTGTGCTTGCAACTACAAGCGTCTTGCCTGATGAAGAAGGCGTGGGAGGTTCCAAGTCAATCTCTATGCAGAGCTTTCCGTTTTTAATCTCAACAGTCATGGCCATGGCGTTGCGGGGTTTGAGTTTGTGAGGGAACAAGGAGCAATATAGTGAAAAGAAGCGGGGAGAAATGTGTCACTTAAAAAGGAAGGTTTTTTGAGACTTGAAATTCGTGCTACTGGCAACGACTGGAGGTATGTCGAAGAAATCTTTTGACAAATCTTTAATCTTCCGTCTATGTCCGGCAGACTGCTAGCTCTGACGCACAATCGCTTCCAACTCATCCAACATACAAGATCCGGCATCGGGGTCTTGCTCAAGCATGTGAAAATTCATCGGTTGTGGTGCATCGACCACCATCAGCCCTCTTACAACCGGTTTACTCGGCAACTGGAAACGCTCTCCAAGCAATGCAGAATGCTTTTTGAGATATCTGACACGGTTCAGGTGTCGTAGCATCTTATCTGGCTTTTCCTTCCCATTTCTATTCAGCCGCATAACACCCTTATACTCGGTCATTCGCGATGCGATTTCCGATTCTGTGCGGCAAAAGCGCAGATTCTTTGCTTCAATGATCCATACTGTCGAATGATCAGCACTTATTGCAAAGACATCGACATCGCCCATATCGGCTTCCGTTGTCTGTTTGAGAAGATCAGACACTGATCGTCGAGCGGATGCTATAAAACCTAAAAGATTTAGCCTTTTATTAATTTCATCTTCGAACTCTCGCCCCAACTGATCTGCGCGCTTACCGGCGTATTTACGAGCCTCAGACGAAGACCAAAACTCATTGTGCAAGGTGCCGTCTTGCAAGTTTCCTAGTGCATACATCAACGCATCATCGATTAGCATTGGAGCGATCAGAACAATAGGGTCAGCCTCATCGCTCAAGGCTAGCAAAGGACGATTGATGAGTGAATTAGGCCGGTCAAAACGAGACAAGTCCAGATCACGGGATTTCAGCCAGTTCTCTTCCTTTTTCCAGCTATCGCGCCTTCTCAAAGTGAGGCGTTCAAGCATCGCATTAACATCACATTGAGGATAAGCCTTACATTTTGATAACCATGAGACAATTTCCGATTGTTGCAGACAGAACACGCCCTCATTGCGTGATTCTGCCAGTTGAAGCAATGCAAATGAAAAATCCACTACGGCCTCAGCTGGTGCCAGGAATTCGTTTTCCACGGCGTCTCGGAAGTCATCTGACCAAGGCAAACCTTTTTGCTGATGAGGTTCATGATCTGCCTTCCTTCTCACATATTCATCAACGCCTTGGTTTAAGGTCTTTTGGTTGAACTTATTTGCAGCCGGAACGAGCGTCTTTTCGAAAACAGAGCGATCACTCATTAAGTCTCCGGCAGGGCTTATTTTTAGATGTGGTGGGACGATGCCAGCCCTTATTGTTGAATATAGTTGCCCATTTCCAAACAGCAGGAGAGCCCGAGCATACATTTCATCGAGGTCTTCGTGACAAGCCAACAACCCGCCAGTCTCTGTTGCTTCGCATGCTGCGATCTCACATATGACCTTCGATGCCCGCTTAACAGCATTCATAGCGTTTTGACGATCGAAGGCAGCTTTATCGGCAGCTTTGCCTCTAATTGACCTCAGCGCCCGGATGCTTGTCCGCCAAATGCGCTGAGCATTCCGGGCTGCCTGATATCGTTCTGCAGAAGCAACAACCAATTGCGCTCTATTGAACTTTTTTATGTGGGTGATCAGCTCGTCGAGGATGAAATCGTAGTAAGCAGTCAGGAAATCTCTGCATTCTTCTTCTCCAAGGAACTCGTATCCCTTTGACCGGTCATGGAAGCGCCAGACAGAACCACATGTTACAAGCACCGATGCTGAAAGTGGGATCTCATGAAATTCACTAACCAAACCACCAAATGCCATTCTTTCAATCAACGATCTTGCTTCGACCGCATGGATCCAGCGCCAGTCAACAGAAGGAATTGCGCGTCGAATGCTTTCTAAGAGAGCTTCTCTGGAAGCTCTAGATTCCACACTTATGAGCAACTGCTCAAGCACCGAAACTGCAAGCGCTAATTCAGCGCAATTTTCAGTTTGCCAGAGCATATCACTCCACTTTTTACCCAAGAGAATCATTCGGGTGCCATCTGCATCTGTCACGCACTTAATATGCTGGAAAGCATCAATATTTTGACTACTCACTTTAGATTGTGATTGATCGGCATCTTCTACTACAATGCCGACATATTGTGGGCTTTTAGGAAGAGACTGTGAAAAATCGGAAAGGATCTGCTGAGCTACTGCGGCAATCCATTGCATTGCCGCATTCCAAACTTGGTATTGCCATTCAGATGAGTCAGACTTTAGAGTATTCGGTATGGCTTCAATCCACCAGACTTGGTCGCCGACCGAAATTGCTCCCATTAGCCGATGCGATGCAATGTCCTCTAAGCTAGCGTAAATAGGCTTCAAATCTTCATCAGGACCCCAGTCAATCCGTTGGACACGTTTAAATAAGTCATCAGGGAAGGGAAGTGTCCTCAAATCTCGATTTTGCGCGGCTTCACGGCGCGGTTCAAATAAGTCGTCGATCGGCAACATAATATTATTGGGCGGCCCAATATCCACCATATGTTCGGGAATGAATAGGCCATTGGTAGCACGCCAATTCCCATAAAGATTCATAGTTCCGTTGACGTTCGAAATGATATAGCCGAGACCCTCTAGTAATTTCACCTGCGCTATGATCCTACAAAGGTTGTGAAGTTTGCCATCCTCACAAGAACCTAGCTGAGCCATGTCGGCGAAAGATAATGGTAAATATGTCCATCCCTTAGGTCCTTTGCTTTTATCCAGTCCAAGATCAAAAGCATAACCGCCTCCCCAACCTCCCATAAGCACAATCGTGATTGCCTCACGATAATCTTCTTGGGCCTCCAAGAACAGCCAGAAGTGCTCGATGTCCTGTTGAATTGCTCTGGTGGTCTGTTTATCAACGTTCACAAATTGGCCGAACGAAATTTTAGGAAAGTTCTTTACAGAAACAGGAAGCTGGATAACGTGTTGGAAACGGCCAGGTGCGAATTTACACACACTCCTGCGAAGTCCGTCTTTGCTGGACTCAGTCAGGTGAATGGCGCGAGTTGGCCAGAAGTTTGTCCATTCTGAATAGGATTCTTGAACTCTCTCCAAATACCGACATAATGCATTTTCGAAGCCCCTTCTTTTCGCTGTCAGTAGCAGTAATGCTCTAGCTGCCAATGATATTGTTCCTGGGTGTGCGACAAGAATTCCGTCAGGAATTGAGATCAAAGGGTAGAATTCAAGTGGGCTGTCTCCTGGTAAACTCGAACCAATATATTGGTGCAACTGTTTATCCAAGAAGAATGGCTTTAGTGCAATCTGAGACACTCCGATCTTTTCTAGGTCTTTGTCTGTAAACCGGACTATGCTAGACAGTGATTTTAGGTGTTCATTGGATGGTAGCTTAATCCTTCCCCACGGCTCACTCGCTTTAAATTCAAAGCGGGCAACATTCGCGCGTTTTGCAAGAGCATCGCTCAACCTGAGAATGGAGTATACTGTATCGAGCGCTTCTTTGGTGACCGGGGTTTCAGGAATCTTTTCAAACGCCTGGATTAGGGTGTCGGTGTATTCTGCGGCATGTTCCCAATGACCGTCAAAGATCAGAAAGTCCCCTCTTGAAGTCGGAACGACATCACAGAAAAAATCCTCGATCGGGTCTTCCAGCCGCGTGACCCTGGCCATTTCGAATCCGGTATTCAGGATCGATTCAATGGCAGTCTTGTTAGGTTTTATTTTTCCGGTTGATTTGGAGAGAATCAGACGCTGAAGCCAATCAAGGCGTATTGCGTTGACTTGGTATCTCGCATCGGTCATCAGCCCGGCTATTACGGATGTTGCATGAAGCTTTTTCCACTGACAGATGGGTTGGAGTAAATCAGACATGAATTCTAAGGCCTGATTGGGAATTTGTGGCAGCCACATCGCGTTAGAGAGCGTTTCCGTGAAGAAATTGTCTTCTCCGTCATCATGATTGATTTTCATTGTATCAATCGCTTGTCGTTTACCAATGTCGGCTTAGTAAACTGAATACAGGGTTCCTCTAACTATTCAGCATATGAATAAAATTCTTGAAGGCATGATCAGAGATTCAAGATGAGGAGGGATGACTTAGTTCCGTAAGTGAATATAGCGACTTGCAGTATATGGTAAAAGGAATTGCTTGTTCCAATGGCAGAAAATATTTCCCTCGAAAAACGGTCGTTTAATAAAACACAGGAAATCCGCCAAATAACACTGCGTTTTCTGCGGTTTTCTGTTTGAATAACTAATCTCAAATATCTACAAGACCGAAAGGTATACGGGAGAGTCTCATTGCTTTACAAGACAGTATTACCCCAACCCCACATACCCACCACCAACCATGCCGTCTGTCATTTTCAAAAGCTTGAATCGACCACCCTTTGCTAATTCAACACGGTTGAAAAAGAACCACGCCCGATAGTTTGTTTCATCCAAAGCAATCGATTTCGAACCGGAAAGGGCAATATCTGTTGCAACGTAAAGCTCTGCCACTGCTGGATGAATAATTATTGGTTGGCTGCCAACTCTATACACACCCGTTTTTACGCGTTCCAACGCTCCAAGCTCAATCAGCATGGGCATGAGTGCATCAATTGCAACAGCAATAGTACGGTTGCTGCCATACAAAGCAGACATTTTCTGATTAATAAATGCTCTGCTTGCACACTCCTGAACCTTGAAAACCGTTGCAATAGCACAGAGTAAATCATAGGCAATAGGGAAGGTATTCACAACCAAACACAGAATGACTGCTTTACGGTCACCCTCTGATAGCTTTTCATAACCAGCAGCACTAATAGACTTTTCAATAAATAACAAAAACTTCTTTGGGCGGCTAAGAATGTGATTCACATACATCGTCGCCTTTCTTGCCCGGTTTTCACCTGCTGTAACTTGCAACATTTTTTCAAGAATTTCCCCGCGCTTAATCTCTCCGGTATAGAGGAACTCTCTCAAGGATTCATCGAGGACGCTATAAGGTATCCGCTGGTTTATGCCGATGTATTTCATTCAATAACTCCAAGTGGGATAATCAGTTCAAGAACATGACTACCGCCATGCGTAACTACTTTGTCCTCTTTGATGAAAGCTGTGTTGTCGGTAAGATACAGAGAAGAATCTCGGCGTTTAACCGCAAGCCCTGGATTCCCCTTTTGGAACTGCTCGGCCTGTTCATTGCTGATAAACCGAATATGTCGCTTACTTTTTGACGTTGATATATTTTTAGCTGTCATAGGCAATATACTGGCAGCACTGGCTTCAATGTTTCCATGATCCGTCGTAATAAAGCACATGTAGCTATTATTCTTCAGCAGTTGGATAAGGCCAACAAGTCCAACTTTGCGAGTCCACTGCTGTGTATCTTGCAGCAATTGCTCATCACCCATAACAGCTCCGTGCATAAGATCGTCAAGATCGTTGCAGACAAGTGCTACCACTGAAGCAGCCACAAGCAAACCCTCATTAACCGGTTTTTCTATCCCGAATCGCTGATGACCGATCTGGTAATTCTGATATCCTTTTTGCGTCCAATATTCACGAAACAGCTTCTCTTCACCCGAATTATCTTTCTCTAAATCAGGTTTTGACCCTTTCAAAAGTGCTTGACGTGACCAGGCCGTAATACTGGGAAGGAAAGCAAGAGTCGCCATCTCGTTAACAACAATTTCCTGCTCAGCAAGCTCTTGCTGGATAGCATACCATTGCCACAAGTTCATGCCATCAATGACGATAAGTGCTTTCTTTGGAGATTGTTGCGCTTGCATATAATCAAGTACCCTGCTAATGACTACCGGATAACGCGAGCCACTTAACGAAAATAATGACCAATAAGTATGCTGTACAAACCGCTGGAAACGGTTGTTCAGCTCATTCAAGGTTTCAAGCACAAGCAGCGTCACCTCTGGATTGTTCAGGTTAAGCACCAAATAGTATACTTCCCCGATAACTTTTGCTAAATCAAACCACTCATAAGGTTGATCCTGTATAGATACTGACCGGCTCTTGATAAAATCTGTCAATGCCAAAACTCTGGTACGAACCGCTGCCGACTCATCAACGTAATAACCCATTCGCAACGACAAGGGAATATCTTCGAGAGCATCCTGTTCTATCTGGACCGGTTCCAGAACACGCATGACAAAGAGATTTCCCAACGATTTTGCCAAAAGTGGATCAGAAAAATTGATGCCGGAATCTGCACCATCAGCCTGCAAATTCCAGATCACCTGGAGGTACTCTTTCAATCCTTCCTGTGAAAACAGTCGATCCGTATCAGCAGAAAAAACGGGTTTAACAATTAACTTCAGATAAGCCGTAACGGGGGCACTAATGGGATACTTTTGAAAAAATATATCAACCAGAGTAGCCAGCATACGCTCTCTGGTTTTGTATTTGCTCAATGCTTCAAGGTCAATGTGGTAAAGATTTTCCAGTTGAAAACGGATTGTAGCATCATATCCAAGCGTATCATAAGGGCGCAACTCGTCAAGCGCACTCAAGGCGTTGTAGCTTAAACCCACAAGCGCCTTTGGATCAAAATAGGGGAATATGTCTTTGTAACCGATGTTGACCAGATACGCATCCATCAAAATATCAGGTAGTGGTTGATATGGAGCGTTTATAATCAATACAACCTTTTTATCAACATCACGTACTTCAAGCTCAAACCTTACCCGAGCATCTAATGCAGTTGAAGTCCGAATAATGGAACCCCCACGCCCTTCGATAGCCTTGATTATTTCGGGATAGCTGAGCAAGCCTTCATGGTCGCACGCAATGATGTGCTGTGTGTGGCTTGGCAGCAATTTAGCCAATGTCTTGTCAAGCCAGCTACTCATGGACTATCCGTAAAATCATGTTGCAAGTAAGACGGGGAATAACCTGTGCTGCTGAATCAAAGTTTGCCGACCATTCGCGGCGTTCATTAACAAGCCGCTGTAGCCGATAATTACGGATAGTTTCAATGCCAATCCTCCTTACCTGCCGTTCCTGAAAATCAAAGGCCTTTTCTTTGTTAATGCGCAGCCGAAGTGTATTCTCGGATATTGTCCGTTCCATCTCAGCATACTTATCACCAAGAACCTCTTCAGCACGTTGCATCAAATCACAGTACACCTGTGCATGATTAACTTGCGAAGTGACCACTATTTCCGATTTAAGTTCTTTTGAACTCAACGATACCCAGAAATCCTGGGCATACGATGTAAAAATGTCCCCTTCATCACTGAAATAAATCGGGCAGGCCAAATCATGCGTCTCAAACGTGTTGACTGCCTGGAGTGTCCAGAGTGTCCAGTACCCAGGTTGGATATCTCCAGAAATCAACCGAATCCCTGGAATTGGATTACCTTCTGTAACAGGAACAGCTTCAGCCAGGATAGACTGGATAATTTCATGCTGGAGTGTCAATGGCTCTGGAATTGGGTTTTCAAGCCCTTCCTTTGTATTAAAGGTGTAAATACCTTCCTTATGTCCGGGAAAAGTCGCCACAAAGCCATCATGCGTTTTACGACAAGCTAAATTCTTTGCATCAAGATAACTGCTGCTGAGAATCTCCAGCCAGGTCGGTAGTGGGCTGTACCGTATCGACTCAGTTTTATCAGCCCGAATTTCAGCAGAATCCATGGTAGGCAAAGCTCCTTCAGTGCTTTTGTACGAAGTCAGCTTTAACTTGATATCATTCAGCCAGGTTTCACTCTCAGCCTCAAAACGCCTTGGCTCAAGTAGGGAGGTCAGGAACAACCGGTTTACACTTTCCCGCTCAAGGGTGCTATCCAATACGTCCGACGTCTTGTCAATTCCCAGATCGCGCATGATCTGGTCAAGCTTGGTTTCGATCACCTCATACACTCGTTCATCAATCGAATTGTCAAGCATCAGGTTAATCGCTTTAACAACATGTGTCTGACCTATACGATCTACACGACCAATCCTCTGCTCCAAAACCATAGGATTCCAGGGCATATCATAATTGAAAACAACATGAGCAAACTGCATATTCAGTGACTCTCCGGCAGCATCGGTAGAGACCAGTACCTGAGCCCGCTCTTTGAACTGCTTCAAAGCATCAACACGATCTTCAAAACATAGTGAGCCATTTATGGCTTCGCAAACATAACCACCACGCTGCTCCAGCTCTCTCTTGAGCATCGCCTGTGTGCTGGTAAACTCAGTAAAGATCAGGAACTTCAATTCAGGATTCTCCTCCTCACGTTTCAAGACATCCATGCGCTCTATAAGGTATTCCAGCTTGGCATCATGCTCATGAGAGATACAATCCTTTGCCTGGCGAATAAGTCCATTCAAGCACTCAAGCTCCGTTGCATAAGCCTGGCGACTTCCCTCAATAACAGCCGTAACCTTTGCTTCAAAATCAAGCTCCATCTGGCCGTTATATCCAAGTTCCATAAGGTCAAGAGCAACCTGCTCACGGGTCAGTTCGCTCTGCTCCGCTTGCAGACGGTTTGCCCGTCTATCCATAGCATCATGTATCGCTTGCGTAGAGCTCGACATCATCCGCTGAAAAAGAATCATAACAAAGCCATAGGATGAGTTACTGGTCTCCTTGGCCAGGTTGAAACCAGTCACCACATATTCGGTAACAGCTCCATAGAGCGCCCTCTGCCGACTATGTTCGCTCTCATGGTAAGGAACAATAATTCTTTCTGTTATTCGTTGGTTAAATAGAGGCTTCCCTGTGTAATCTATTGCCTGTCGTTTCTCTGTCCGCACTACAAAAGGCTCAAGTTCAGCAATAGTTGGAACTCCCTCGCCAGAAAAAGCATCAGCATCAAGCAAGCCTAAAATGCGCCTGAAGTGATCGCTTTTCCCTCGATGCGGTGTTGCAGACAAAAGCAATACATTCGGGATGGCGTTGCACAGTATCTGCGACATCTGAAAACGGCCAACCTGCGTCGTACCCCCGCCCACTTTATGGCACTCATCAATAATCAGAAGGTCAAATTCAGCATCCAGAACATGCTCAATCCGGTGACGGTTATACTCTTCAACCCGCTCACGGCTCCAGCCTTGCCGGGTTTCAATAGGTTTAAGCGCATCCATAGAAACAATAAGCTGGTTATGCTGGCTCCAGATATTAATCTCATTGTCCGCCTCAAGTTTCGTAAACGTACGGGTTAGGGTATTGATATATTCGGAATCGTAAATATGGAACGTTTCGTTGAAGTGCTGCTTCAATTCATTGCGCCACTGCTGCATGGCCGAAAGCGGCACAATAATCAGAGTTCGTTTCACAATTCCCCTGAGCTTCAACTCTTTAAGAACCAGGCCGGTCTCGATGGTCTTTCCCATGCCAACCTCGTCAGCCAGCAGAAAGCGCAGGTAATTTCCGCTCATAATCTTTTCAAGAGCAAGGATCTGATGCGGCAGGGGAATAATGTTGCTCTCGTAAGGCGCAAGGATCTTCTGGGAATGTACCTCATTGCGGATACGCGCAGCCATTGCCTTAAAAACCAGTTCAGAGAGCGATACCTCCGTTGTATCTTCATGCACCGCTTCTGCCGGAACATCAATAATCTGACCGGTTGCCAGAATTCGTATCTGGATAAC
>Ga0118677_10011558_pt1 | contig 13193 bp, 9 predicted proteins | sample AliMusrvi5mmetaG_FD_86154 | JGI IMG/M metagenome (GOLD analysis project Ga0118677, IMG submission 86154)
GCTCTTTTAATACCTTGTGAGCCTTTTTCTGGTCGTTCCAGAAGGTTGGATCGGCTGAAATTTTTTCAAGGTCATAAATTTTTTCTTTGCGTTGATCAACGTCAAAGATACCCCCGTAACTGTTCGAGGCGACGATGAATCTCCTGCAGTTTTTCTTTTTGTGGTTCAAACATTGTTTTATCTACTGATTGTTGACAATAACATTGGTATGGCTTTCTCAAAGAACAATTTTTTTCGGGAGAAATCAAAAGGGGGATCAATGTTTAAGTTTTAATGGAGCCTTTGAAATTAGAAGAGTATCTAAGCAAAAAAGTAACGGAGTTTTCATATTTTCCTATCTGTTAAAAAAAACAGAGAGCCCTACCGGAATTCGTTACGCTTCGTTTAGTGCTGGCAGAACTATGACCGGGATCACCCCGGGCACAAATTAGAGAGATCCTGAAGATGAAACATACATTCAGACGGGCGGTCCCCCATTATAGCGATCAACAGTTTGATGGTCGTCAACGCGTTGTTATAGAAAATGTTTCTCCTGAACTTGATGGGGGTAAGTACCTTGCAAAAGCAGTTGAGGGTGAACGTATCGTTGTTGAGGCAGATATTTTTGTTGACGGTGCCGATACAATTTCTGCTGAACTCTGTTTCCGGCCTGCCGGTCGAGCTGAGTGGCAGCGCTCTCCGATGACGTCGCAAGGCAATGACCGATGGCAGGGTTTTTTTACCGTTGGAGTTCCTGGTATCTATGATTATACGATTGAGGCATGGGTAGATCATTTCCAGACTTGGAAAAAGGGTTTGTCCAAAAAAATCGAAGCTGGTCAGGAGGTTTCACTTGATTTGCAGATTGGTGCGATCTTTGTCAGCGATGGAGCTGCAAGGGCAGGAAAAGCTGATGCTGCAAAACTTGCCGCATACGCCGCTTTCCTCCGTTCAAAGGACCAGGATGAGGCTGTTGTAGCCGCGCTTGATGGAAATCTCGAACAGCTTATGAGCTGCAATCCCGATAAGGCACTTGCTACCGTCTATGAAAAGGTGCTCGGATTGACTGTTGAGCAGAAAAAGGCAGGATGCAGTGCATGGTATGAACTTTTTCCGCGGTCATGGAGCGCTATCCCCGGTAAACATGGGTCGTTCAACGATTGTAACCGACTGCTGCCACTGATTGCAGGGATGGGGTTTGACGTTATCTATTTGCCTCCCATTCATCCGATAGGATACACCAAGCGCAAGGGAAAGAACAATGCTCTTGTTGCAGCGCCAGATGATCCTGGAAGCTGCTGGGCGATAGGCAACAAGGATGGAGGGCATAAGGCGGTTCACCCGGAACTTGGTACTATCAGTGATTTTACAGAATTTGTCGTAGCGGCGGAAGAGCATGGTATTTCTGTTGCTCTCGATATCGCCTTTCAGTGTTCACCGGATCATCCTTATGTAGAGGAGCATCCGCAGTGGTTCAAGTGGCGTCCGGACGGGTCTGTGCAGTTTGCTGAAAATCCTCCAAAACGATATGAGGATATCCTCCCCATTGATTTTGAATCTGCCGACTGGGAGAATTTATGGATTGAACTGAAAAGCATTTTTCTGTTCTGGATTGACAAAGGAGTGAAAATTTTCCGCGTTGACAATCCCCATACAAAGGCATTTCCTTTCTGGGAGTGGGCTATTGCCTCCATCAGGGTGGAGCATCCCGATACGGTTTTTCTTGCTGAAGCGTTTACCAGGCCGAAATTAATGGCAAGACTGGCAATGGCGGGCTACAGTCAGTCTTACAGCTACTTTACCTGGCGTAATACAAAGCATGAGCTCCAGGAGTACATGCTTGAACTGACTGCATCACCCCTCAAACATTTCATGCGGCCTAACTTCTGGCCGAACACCCCTGATATTCTTCATGAGGAATTCCAGACGGGAGATCGAAGCCGGTTCATAATCCGGTTGCTGCTTGCTGCAACTCTTTCTTCGAATTACGGTATGTATGGCCCGGCTTACGAGCTCTGCGAGTATATTCCTGTACCCGGAACCAGAGAGGACTATCTCAATTCCGAAAAGTATGAAATCAAGCAATGGGATCTTGACCGGCCCGGAAATATCCGTGCCGAGATTACGCGTATCAACAGGATCAGAAAAGAGAATACAGCGCTTCAGCAGACGAATGACATCACCTTTGTCCGCATTGAAGCTTCCCCTGGTCAGGAGAACGACCAGTTGATGGGTTATATCAAGCGCTCCGATGATGACCATAATATTATACTTGCAGTTGTCAGCCTTGACTCTGTCAATACTCAAGGGGGCTGGCTCCGATTCCCCCTCGAACTTTTCAATCTTTCACACGATTACCCGTTTAAGGTTGAGGATCTGCTCAGTGGCATCCACTATGACTGGAATGGAGAATGGAACTATGTAGCGGTAAATCCCTGGATCATGCCTGCTCATATATTCAGGGTCACGCTCACCTGACGGAGTTGTTTTACTCGATCACTTTAATCAATATTCACTGTAGCCCTAACTGACCATATATCATGTATCAACCCGAAAAGTTCTGGTACAAGGACGCAATTATTTACGAAGCCCATGTCAAGACGTTTTTTGACAGCAACAATGATGGTATTGGAGATTTTCAAGGATTGCGCCAGAAGCTCGGTTATCTGGAAAGTCTCGGTATTACCGCGATCTGGCTGCTTCCCTTTTATCCTTCACCGCTGCGTGATGACGGTTACGATATAGCTGACTATATGACAGTTAATCCAGACTACGGTACTCTGGAAGATTTTAAAGCGTTTCTTGATGAAGCCCACAGCCGCGGCCTGAAAGTTATTACCGAGCTGGTTGTGAACCATACTTCCGACCAGCATGCCTGGTTTCAGCGTGCGAGAAAAGCCCCGGCCGGATCCCCTGAGCGGAATTTCTATGTCTGGAACGACGATCCGAACAAGTACTCAGAAACCCGTATTATTTTTCAGGATTTTGAAGCTTCCAACTGGACTTGGGATCCTGTTGCCGGTCAGTATTTCTGGCATCGTTTCTTTCACCACCAGCCCGATCTGAATTTTGAGAACCCTGAAGTTCATCAGGCTCTTTTCGACGTGCTTGACTTCTGGCTCGGCATGGGCGTTGACGGACTCAGGCTTGATGCTGTTCCCTATCTCTATGAGGCTGAGGGCACCAATTGCGAAAATCTTCCACAGACCTACGAGTATCTTAAGAAGTTGCGTACCTATGTTGACGAGAACTACCCCAACAGAATGTTGCTTGCCGAAGCTAATCAGTGGCCTGAAGATTCCGCAGCCTATTTCGGTACAGGCGATCAGTGTCACATGAACTTCCATTTTCCTTTGATGCCAAGGATGTACATGGCCCTTGCTACAGAGGATCGCTTTCCCATTATTGATATTCTCGATCAGACACCCGAAATACCTGAAGGATGCCAGTGGGCATCCTTTCTGCGCAATCATGATGAGTTGACGCTTGAGATGGTGACTGATGAGGAGCGTGATTACATGCGCAGGGTCTATGCCAACGATCCGAAGGCTCGCATTAATCTTGGAATCAGGAGAAGGCTTGCACCGCTCATGACCAACGATCGTCGCAAGATCGAGCTGATGAATATTATGCTGCTCTCACTGCCCGGAACTCCTGTACTTTACTATGGCGACGAGATTGGTATGGGTGATAACTACTACCTTGGAGACCGTGACGGCGTTCGCACACCGATGCAGTGGAACTCTGATCGTAATGCCGGTTTTTCGCGTGCCAATCCGCAGCAGCTCCTTTTACCGGTTATTATTGATCCGGAATATCATTATGAGGCTGTCAATGTTGAGGTGCAGGAAGCGAATGTCAACTCTCTTCTCTGGTGGACCCGTCATACGATAGCCACTGCTCGCCGATACAAATCTCTCAACCGTGGCACAATCGAATTCCTGCAGGTGAGCAATCCAAAAGTACTGATTTTTATTCGGAGGTTTGAGGATGAAACGATGCTTACGGTTATCAATCTTTCCAGAAATGCTCAGGCGGTGATGATCGATCTTTCACGCTTTGAAGGGTTTATTCCGGAAGAGGTTTTCAGCATGAACCGGTTCCCGAAAATCAGGAAAGTTCCTTATATGGTTGCCTTAGGTTCCTTCGGGTATTTCTGGCTGAATCTTGTCAAGGATACCGAGGATGTTGTCGGGCGTTCCTATCTGGAAAGGCCTTTTGCCAACGTTTATCGCTGGCCGAGTCTCTTTTCAAGCAAGAATCGTCAGCTTCTTGAAACGGATATACTGCCTGACTATTATAAGGCAAGCCGCTGGTTTGGCGGCAAGGCACGCAATATCATGCGCATTTCCATTGTCGATACTATTCCTGTCGCGGGAATGGATCTGGCGAAACTGCTGATGACTGAAGTGCGCTATTCAAGCGGTGAAAACGATCTTTATCAGCTGCCCGTTTGTTTTGTACCGCTTACAGCAGTCAACTCCTCGGACGATAATTTTTACAAAAAGGTTATTGCGAGAGTTATTGTAGGAGATCATGAGGGGTATCTGTGCGATGCAACCTTTGATAATCGCTTTCTGAACTGTCTTTTTCACCTTATTATGGGCAAAGAGGGATGGCAGGGAAAGTCAGGTCTTGTTTCCGGTTTGAAAGGCACACTGCTGGACGATTTCAGCAAAAAAGCGGCTAATGTAGAGCCGGAGCCTTCTCTGATGGCTGTTGACCAGACCAATACCTCGATCAGATTCCATGACTCGCTTTGCCTTAAGCTTTATCGCCGAATAGAAAACGGGGTTTCCCCCGAGGTGGAAATGTGCAGTGCGCTCAGTGAACGTACAACGTTTAAAAACCTGCCGGGTTATCTTGGCTCGTTGAATTATGAGCAAAACCGATCCAGTCGTTATTCTATAGGCATTTTACAGAATTATGTTCAGAATGAGGGGGATGCCTGGCAGCTTTCGCTCGGTCAGGTGCAGCGGTATTATGATGAGGTTCTTGCAAAAATCAATATCGGTATTGCACAGCCTTTGCTTCCGGCTCTGAGTGGTAATCCTGTATTGATCCCCAAAATCATGCACGAGCTTCTTGGTGAAGCATACCTCGGCATGATTGAAAAGCTGGCTGAACGTACTGCCGAAATGCACATCTCACTTGCTTCGCTCGACAGCGATCCTGCCTTTGCGCCTGAATCCTTTACTACGCTTTACCAGCGTTCTATTTATCAGGCAATGTGTGAACAGGTTAAACGCACAGTGATCCTTATCCGTGAAATCATGCACACTTTGCCTGTCGAGCACAGGGAGCTTTGTGCTCTTCTCTTGCAGAAACAGAAAACAATTCTCCAGCAGTTCGATCCTATCAGACTGGAAAAAATTGATACGTTGAAAATCAGGATCCACGGCGATTATCACTTGGGTCAGGTGCTTTTTACCGGCAAGGACTTTGTGATTATCGATTTTGAGGGAGAACCGGCCCGACCCATTTCTGAACGCAAAATCAAACGATCGGTTTTTCGTGATATATCAGGGATGCTCCGCTCGTTCAACTATGCGGCTTTCAATGTGCTGCAGCAGGGTCAATCGGTTTTCCGTACAGAAGATAGACTGGCACTCGAACCTTGGGGCGACCTATGGAGCTTTTTTGTAGGTCAGCACTTTCTCGATACCTACTTCGAAAAAACCAGGGGCAGTAACATTGTGCCTGAAGATCCGAAACAACGAGAGCACCTGATGCGGGCTTACCTTATGAACAAGGCGGTTTATGAGCTGAACTACGAACTCAATAACCGGCCTGAATGGGCAGGAATTCCTCTGAGAGGAATATTGAAACTTCTCGAATTGTAATTTGGGTTTGAAGGCTGGGCCTGCTGCTGCATGGCAGGCTCTATGCTTTCAATGCCGGGCATATCTTGTAAGCCGTTCTCTATGCAGGAATACAATATTCAGACTGCTGTTAGCGGGAGATACCTTCTGCAATCACCATTACACTCAGGTACAGCCCCGCTTTTAGTGGGGTTTCATGGTTACGGTCAGACCGCAGAAGATGAGCTTGCCCTGCTCAGCGCCATTCCTGGCTCCGGGAGTTGGCTTTGCTGTTCCATTGAGGCGCTTCATCCTGTGTACTCACCGAGAGGTGATTCTGGAGCAAGCTGGATGACGAGTCGCCATAGAGAGCTGCGAATCGCCGAAAATGTGCGCTATATCGATGAGGTTATTAAGTGTATCAGGGATTTATGTTCTGTGACTGACACTCTCTGTTTCCATGGTTTTTCGCAAGGGAGCGGAATGGCCTGTCGCGCAGCCCTGCTGGGCTGTCATCGCTCATGCGGCCTTATGCTGCTCGGAGGAGATATACCTCCCGAGCTTTCTTTGCATGGAAGTGTGGGCAAAGTTCACCTCGCTCGCGGTAATGGAGACCGGATCTACACACCGGAGCAGTTTGAGCAGGATCGTGCGCGCATTTCAGAAGTCGCTATCCCTTTTACCTCAACTCTATTCAACGGTGATCATTGGGCAAATGATGAGTACTTTAATGATGCCGGGCGGTTTCTGGCGACAGTATAAGGAGGGTGGCAGGCTATCTATTGTTCTTTTGCCTGATGCCATAGCTTGTCAAGCTCATCTGCAGTGAACTCCTGCCATTTGCGGCCTGAGGACTGTACTGCCTCTTCAATTCTTTTGAACCGGACTATAAACTTGTTGGTTGCTTTTCGAAGAGAGTCTTCAGGGTTGGCACCGAGAAAGCGGCTGTAGTTTACAATGGTGAAAAGCAGATCGCCGAACTCATCTTCCTTTTCTTCTTTACTTGCGGCATTCTTCAACTCTTCAATTTCCTCTGCAAGTTTATCAAGGACGCCCTCGTCGCTTGGCCAGTCGAAGCCTACGCCTGCAACTTTTTTCTGAACGCGGTAAGCACGCAGAAGTTCCGACATGGAGTTCGGCACCCCATCGAGCAGGCTCTGGCGACCTTCGTTAAGTTTCAAGGTTTCCCAGTTTTTTATCACATCCTGTTCGGTTTCTGCTTCTGTATCGCTGAATACATGGGGGTGACGACTGATGAGTTTGTGACAGAGAGCTTCGAAAACATCAGCGAAAGAGAATGTTCCCCTCTCCTCGCTGAGCAATACTTGAAAAGAGAGATGCAGAAAGAGATCGCCAATCTCTTTTTTAAGTTCCATTTCATCATGCTGGTCGATGGCGTGAACCAATTCATAGCTCTCCTCAAGGAGCAGATGTGCCAGCGATTCAGGAGTCTGCTTCCTGTCCCAGGGGCATTCCTGTCTCAGGACTTTTACAAGGCTCAATACCCGTTCAAACTGTTCCTGAAGAGTCCTCTCTTTTTTTGCTGCGATATCGGCTTTTAGCTGTTCTATTGATGATATTTCTGGCATTGAAAATGAGTATTACGTTTCTCTCTCGACTGTTGTTGAAGTTACCATTTCTTGATGGTATTCCTTATACTGGTTGAATGTATCGTCAACACTTTAACGCTTGACACAGAAAAACTCAATAACAAGCATGTTGTTATGAAAACGTCATTTACACCACAACCTTTACAGGGAGAGCCGATTGCTGCTCTTGCTACCCCGCTGGGAGTCGGTGCTTTAGCGGTTGTTCGGATGAGTGGCAAGGATGTTTTCGATATCGCACAGCGGGTGTTTCGCAAAAAGAAGAAACCGGATTTTCTTTTTTCACAATCAAAAGGTTTTAGAGCTCATTTTGGTACTGTTCATGATCGTGAAGGATTGGTTGACGAGGTAGTTGCCCTGGCATTTCGTTCACCGAACTCGTATACAATGGAGGATATGGTTGAATTCAGCTGTCACGGAGGACCGGTAGTGGTTAGTCATATCCTGCAGGTCTTGCTTGATGAAGGATGCCGGCTGGCAGAACCCGGAGAGTTTACCCGACGGGCTTTTCTTAACGGGCGCATTGACCTTCTGCAGGCTGAAGCTATCGGCGAAATGATTCATGCGCGCACGGAATCGGCGTTTCGGACGGCAGTGAATCAGTTGCAGGGCTCTCTTTCCCTGCGACTCGATGTCATGAGGGAGCAGCTTTTACGTTCATGCGCCCTTCTTGAACTTGAGCTTGATTTCAGCGAAGAGGATGTGGAGTTTCAGAGTCGCAGCCAGCTCCAGAAAGAGGTTCTTGTTTTACAGGCAGAGCTGCGAAGTCTTATAGATTCCTATCAGCAAGGCAGACTATTGAAGGAGGGGGTTTCTACAGTGATTGCCGGAAGACCGAATGCCGGCAAGTCGACACTGCTTAATGTACTGCTTGATGAAGAGCGGGCTATTGTAAGTAATATACCGGGGACGACGCGCGATTATATAGAGGAGTACTTTCTTTACGAAAAAACCATGTTCCGGTTGATCGATACAGCCGGGTTACGTGAAGGTCATGAAGAGATAGAACATGAAGGTATTCGGCGCAGCTATAAAAAAATTTCGGAGGCCGATCTGCTTCTTTATCTTATCGATATCAGCACGGAGGAGTACCTCAGTGAAGTACCTCAGATTCTTGAATTCATGGAGCGTTACAGCAATGCCAGTATGATTGTGGTAGCCAATAAAATTGACCTCACTTCAGACAGCGTTTTAAAAGTGCAGCACCTTCGAGAAATGACGGATTGCGAGGTCTGTGGCATATCGGCAGCAGACAGTGTTGGGATCAATGAATTGAAGCTTCTGATGAGCAGAATGGTCGAAAGGTTTGACAAGTTGCATGAAGCAAGTGTACTTGTAACAAGTCTGCGTCATTATGAGGCACTGCGTAATGCCTTGGATGCCCTTGAACATGCGCGTGGATTGATTGAAAGTGCCTCCGGAACAGAGCTTATAGCCTTTGAACTTCGTTCAGCGCTTGAGTATGTGGGGGAAATCACAGGGAAGGTAATTAATGAAGAGATATTGAATGTAGTCTTTGACCGTTTTTGTATCGGAAAATGAAGCTCTTAGTTTTTTTTAAAGCGTAAAAATAACGCCCACCAGATAATGAATAGCTCCAGCACAAATGCCCAATGAGTGAAATAATTCAGCCCCCATGAATTATACTCCAGGTCTGACGATACAAAGGAAAATGGTGTACTAAAAAATGGCATTAACCAAAATATTTCCCCTGTAAAGGTATCTAAAAGCATATGTATTACACCGCCAAGAGCAAAAATGAAAGCAAATGCCGGATTTTGGCTATGATTATTGCTCAGACGTAACCATACAAATGAAAGCAGCAAGAGGGCCAGCCAGCAAAATGGTAAGTGGGTAAGATAAGTATGGTGGGGGTGTTGATAATCATCGATCGTGTAGTAATAAAGTAAATCGATGTCAGGAGTTATAGCACCAAGCATACCCCAGAACATAAATGCTTTATAAAAAGCTGTGCGGTTCTTAAATGTTTTAAATAATAACTTTGCAGTAATATATCCGGCAGGTAAATGGCCAAAGATCATGGGCTTTTTAAAAAGTAGGTCTTTATTGGTGTGGAACCCGTCAGATTTGCGAAAAAACAGCCTCTTCTTTTTCTTTTGGCGAGGAAGTACTGCGAGCATTGCTGTTTTTTATAGCAAGAGAGCTTCTTATCTGCATGGAGAGATTATCCATCATAGCATAACGTCTACGATACATGGCCCTCTTATTTGACTTCATCTCATTCTCTCTTCGTCGTTCCGTCGTCAGTGGCAGCTTAAACCAGCCATCTGGTTCGGAAATGCCGCCCAATTCCTTCCAAAGCGAATCATAATCAAAAGTTGTATTATGTATGAAGGGCAAGCGTATCAGATATTTTTGATGATGCGGGTGAATGGTATTGCCAACACCGAAAAGATGCGTCATATTCAGAACGCTTATGATCTCCTGGACAATGAATAACATGACCGAATGCGGCCTCAGTCCATGCATGACCTTAGTCATTGCTTTAATCTCATCTTTATTGGATCGCCCCTGGATGCAGCCGATATAACAAGCCCTGCTTGTTGTTGATTTCTGTTCAAGAGAAAAGGCTATTTGAATCACAGGTGCACTCACAGAAGCACATTTCAGTGAAACCATCAATACACCTTCTTTTCGAAGACTATTATCATAACAAAGAACAATTTTTGTATCTCCATAGCCGTTCAGATGAAAACTGGCAAGAGTAGAGCCTTCAGCGTTAAGAATAGCCTCTTGCAGAGGGCCTCTAAATGTCCGGATAAAACTGTAGGTGTCCTCGATGACTTTTTTTCTGTGAGCCATGTCCCACTTCGTAGACATAAAGACACGCATGGGTTTAAATGTCAGGTATGGTATATGTTCTGAAAATGAACGCATATCATTAATATCCAACCTGTTAAACCAGTCTAATGATTCGCTTGGATTCATCGCGGCCATAACTGCCCAGCGAACTTTATTTTTTGAGCGCAAGCCGATTCCTGATGAGCTGTATATGGAATTGGATAATGCCCAGGCAGCGAAGCCTGCTTTCAGAGAGCTATAAAGCATAGGGTTGCCCGATAAAGTTTTTACAACCTTCAGCTGTTGTCTTGACGTTCTTTTGTCTGGTATTGCTATAAGGGTTTGCTGTGTTGTTCAACAAAGTAATATCATAATATTTCCGAGGAAGTTAAAATCCTTCAGTTTTCTTAACACTTGGAATCAGACTGTGAGCATGCCGTGTTCATTGCTTTGTCAGCTTTGCGTATAAGTGTGGACACTGTTTTGTGCTGAAGGAAGATAGTTGACCCCGAACCAGCATACAAGCAGCACAAGAAAAGCAAGCGCCAGATACCACTGCAGCTTACTCTGGTCTATCTTGTAGCGGAATGCATGGAGGTATCCAAGATAGGCAAGCCATGAAAGAAACGCCCATGTCTCCTTCGGATCCCATGTCCAGTAATGACCCCATGCTTCTTTCGCCCAAAGAGCGCCGAATATAAGACCGAATGTCAACAATACAAAACCAAGCAGGGCCAGATAGTGTGAAACCGATTCGCCTGTGTGATTCCCTTTGGATCGAAGCTGCATGTAGACGTTGTGCAACGCTGTAATAGACGATGCGGCGAGCAGAACATAACCGACCAGATAGACAACGACATGCGGAACAAACCATGGACTTTGCAGCGCGGGCATAAGTGTCTTGTCAAAGACTTCGGGATGAAGTAGGTTGATGGCGAGAAAAAATGCCGCGAGTGCCATACAGTAATACTTCAGCCATCCGATTTTCCAGCGGTATTCTACAAGAAATCCAACGAGAGGGATAAGGGTAGCATACCAAAGACGAGTTTCACCAAGTGTTCTGAGAGGAGGACGATCAAGAGCCGACCAGTAAAAAGCTATAAACCCTGCCATTATTGCCGAACCAGCAAAAGAGAGTGCAAAAGCAGGAATTTTCAATGCAGGCGTTCGACCTGAAAAAAAACTTAGCAATGAACCAGTCGCCCAGCAGGCAATGGCAAGTTCTGCTGCAGTGTTAAAATTCACTATCATTTTTTAACCTCGGTTCGTTTAATGCCATTCCAGAAAAAAAGGATGTTTGCCGCCATAATCATAAAAAACCCAAGATAAACTGCGGGCAGCCATGGATCATGGATAACTTCGATCAGGCTTAATTTTGACCATCGTCCAGCCTTTTCATCATAGCCCATCTGATAGAGTTTCCATCCCATAAAATTAACAGGATGGTTTACCTCAAGATTTGCAATTGTTTCATGGCCTTTTTCATCCTGCACAGTTACTGCTGAACGGAATGATTTTGGTGTGCCTGGTACCATGATAAGATAAAAACCGTCCATTTGTGCCGCGTCAGGTTTCAGTAACGGGCTGCCTGTGCTGATCCATGCTTCGCGCTGTGCGGAAGCTGAGTTGATCCTGACTTTTGCAAAAGGGATGCCTTTAGCACGATCGGCAGGTTGAGGTATACCATTGCTTCCAGGAAGAGCGCTGGGAAGATATTCGAGCACAAGAACCTCTATTCCCTGCCATGTTGCTGTTGTCCCCTTCCGTACTTCCAAAATGGCCTGTGACTTGTTCATGAGGAGCTTGTCGTTATGCGGGTCGTATAAGAGCAGTTGCGGAGGATACTCTTCAAGTGAAAAGTCATGCAGAAATATAGAAAATGGCAGCTGTTGCGGTGTATCGCTATCCATAGTATACCCAAGGTTATTTGCCTTTCCTACATTAATTGGCACGACAAGACGTTGAAGGTCGGAACTTCCAAAAACTGCGCATGACAGGGCAATCCAGAACCCGGCATGAAACAGGATGAACTGGATATTCTGTGGTTTAACAGGTATAAGTTTCCAAGAAAGAGAAATGCCAAGGTTGGCAAGAAACAGCAGGACTGCTACTGCAAAAGGCCAGCTTGAAAAAATCTGATTCAAGCCAAGCAATACCGGCAGTGAGCTTTTTGCTGAGGCCTGTTGAGGTATTACTCCACCTATCAATGAGAGCAAGGCAATTGCAAGAATCAGACAGAGTCCAAGAGGAATTCCTCCTAACCATTTGACTAAAGGAGTATTCCTTAAAACCAAACCAGTGCATAACACTATAGCAGCAAAAAGCGATAATGCTATTGCGTTGAAAGGCAGGTGAGGCATTGCAATACCGCTTCCAGAGGAAGCAATCTGAATGACAAAACCTGAAACAACCGCAAGTGCCGTGAAAAGAGCAGATTCCCTGAACTCCCATGGAGCCTGAAACAACCGACGTCGGACAACCACCATAATGACAACCTGAATTAACCTTTATTATAATAAATCCTTAAGCATGAGAGTACAATGCATTCAGCATGAAAACAGTATCTAAACCCAAACAATGACAAACTACTGTGCCAGATATCAGTTAACCTAAAGTAATCGCTATTCGTTGATTACCATTTCGGTAAATAATAAAACAGCCATGAAAAGCCCGCAAATGCTTTGAGATGCGGGTGATTACCATTGACTTGCAATGTGTGAAGTTTGCAAATATAACCGGGGAACAAGAGTTTAACAAATATCAGGAACTCCCATTCTTTTGTCTACATACATTATATATGCAAAGTATGTAACTGTTTGCGGCAATATCTATAAAAATTCTATATCGCGTTTTTGGTATAGCTCAAATTACGGAACGAACATCCAGTATTTCTATTGATAAAGTTTAAAAAAAATAAGCAGTTTGTTGTTTTTATTGGCTTATAATATTAAAATGGGGAGTCAATAAAAGTATAACATACCATATATCTGCTATCAGTTTTTGC
>Ga0118677_10011560_pt1 | contig 13191 bp, 13 predicted proteins | sample AliMusrvi5mmetaG_FD_86154 | JGI IMG/M metagenome (GOLD analysis project Ga0118677, IMG submission 86154)
GTCGAGTTCAACGTGCATCTCGAGGCCGATCACCGGCTCCCAGGCGCTCACTGCCGCACCTCCCCGGCCGGAGCGGACCCGGCGTTTCCGGGCGCGCCGGAGACATCGCCGGCCACACCGGCGCCCGAGTCGCGGAAGCTGGGCACCACGTCGAAGCCGATGGCGCCCTCGAGCGCGTGCGCGGTCTGCAGGATGCGGTTCTCGCTGAAGGCCGGGCCGATGAGCTGGAAGCCCACGGGCAGGCCGTCGCTGAGCCCGCACGGGATGCTGATCGCCGGCAGGCCGGCGAGGTTGGCGGGGATCGTGCAGATGTCGCACACGTACATCGAGAGCGGGTCGGCGGTGCGCGAGCCCGCCGGGAAGGCCACCGTGGGCGTCGTCGGCGAGGCGATCAGGTCGACGCCGGCGAAGGCCCGCTCGAAGTCGCGCCGCACGAGCGTGCGCACCACCTGCGCGCGGCCGTAGTAGGCGTCGTAGTAGCCGGCCGAAAGCGCGTAGGTACCGATCATGATGCGCCGCTTGACCTCGGGCCCGAAGCCCTCGCCGCGTGTGCGCTCGTACATGTCGAGGAGGTCGACGGGGTCCTCGCAGCGATAGCCGTAGCGCACGCCGTCGAAGCGCGCCAGGTTCGCGCTTGCCTCGGCGGGCGCGATGATGTAGTAGGCGGGCAGCGCGTACTCGGTGTGCGGCAGGCTGATCTCGACGCAGATGCCGCCGAGTTCCTCGACGCGGGCGACGGTCTCGTCGAAGCGGGCGCGCACCCCGGGCTCGATGCCGGCCGCGAGGTACTCGGCCGGGATGCCGACGCGGAGGCCGTCGAGCCGCTCCGCGTCCGGCAACTTGACCGGCTCGGGCAGGGCGACGCTCGTCGCGTCCCTCGGGTCGCGGCCGACGATGTGCTGCAGCAGCAGCGCGCAGTCATACACGGAGCGCGTGAGCGGGCCGATCTGGTCGAGCGAACTGGCGAAGGCGATGAGCCCGTAGCGGCTGACGGCGCCGTAGGTGGGCTTCATGCCGACGATGCCGCAGAGGGCGGCCGGCTGGCGGATGGAGCCACCGGTGTCGCTGCCGAGGGCCCACAGGGCCTCGCCGGCGGCGACGGCGGCGGCGGAGCCGCCGCTCGAGCCGCCCGGCACCGTGGCGAGGTCCCACGGGTTGGCGGTGGTCTGGAACGACGAGTTCTCGGTGGAGGAGCCCATGGCGAACTCGTCGAGGTTGGTCTTGCCGAGCATGACCACGTGGTCGTCCCACACCTGGCGCACCGCGGTCGCGGTGTACACCGGCATGTAGTCGCGCAGGATGCGCGAGGCGCACGTCGTGGTGACGCCCTCGGTGACCATGTTGTCCTTGATGGCGATGGGCAGCCCGGCGAGCGGGCCCCGCAAGGCCTGCATCTCTCGGTCGACCTTGGTCGAGTACTTGGCGGCGTTGTCGTAGGTGACCCGGATGTAGGCCTTGACGCGCGGCTCGACGGCGGCGATCTGGTCGAGGTACGTCTTGGCGAGCTCGGCGGCGGAGACCTCGCCGTCCACCAAGAGGCGCTTGGCGACCTTGGCGGTGAGCCGCAGGGGGTCGAGTCCGCTCACCGTCAGCCCATCTTCGGGACGCGGAAACAGTCGTCGCTCACGGCCGGCGCGTTGCGCAGCGCCTCGGCGCGCGGCAGGCTCTCCGAGGGCTTGTCGGCGCGCGTGACGTTGGCGACGTCGAGGACGTGCGCCGTGGGAGGCACGCCGGTCGTGTCCAGCTCGCCCATCTTGTCGATGTGGCTGAGGATCTTGCCGAGCTCGCTCGTCATGCGGGCGATCTCGTCCTGTTCGAGACGCAGACGGGCGAGCTTCGCCACGTAGCGGACGTCGTCTTCACCGATCATGGGGCGTTCCTCCTGCAACGAGCCGCAAAAGCGGGGCGGCTATCCTACTCCTGCCCCAGAGGGGGGACAAGAAAGGGGCCCGGTGGCCTTGTCAGCCGCCGGGGCCCTCTGTGCGCGTGCGTGCGTCAGGCGACCGGTTTCACTGTGGAGGCCTGCAGGCCCTTGTCGCCTTCGGTGACCTCGAACTCGACGCTCTGCCCCTGGACGAGCGTCTTGTACCCGTCCATCGTGATCTCGGAGTAGTGCACGAACAGGTCGTCCCCGTCCGCCCGCTCGATGAAGCCATAGCCCTTCTCGTTGCTGAACCACTTCACGGTGCCCTGCGCCACGACTGATCCTCCTACGATGAAACCGCGTGCTGGCCGCGAAGGCCGGCGGAGCCCCCCATGCGGCGCCGCAAACACGCGCCGAGAGTACACCACGCTCCAGGCTCTGTAAATGAGGATGGTAGTGGGTCGCGGGAGACGTTGAGAGACGTCGTCGCGGCCGGTCGCCGGCCGTCGCCGTCGCCGGGCGCCGTCAGCCCGGCTCGCCCGCGAAGGCGCGCTGCAGGATGTCGTCCCAGAGCGCGAAGAGAGCTTCGAGATCGACGCCGTCCGGGTCGAGGAGCTTCTGGACGGCGAGGCCGTCCGTCATCGCGACCATGAGCGAGGCGAAAAGCCGCAGGCGCGCGGCCGCGGCGGCGCCGCCGGCGCCGCCCATCCCGCCGGCGTAGAGGTCGCGGTACCACTCGTACAGGGTGGCGACGCGATCGCGCAGCTCTTCGTCGAGCAAGACGTGCGGGAAGATCGCGAAGAAGTCGCGAAAGCCGGCGCGTTCGTCCACGAGCTGGCGGTCGCTGGCGACCAGGCTGTGGACGCGGGGGGCGCCGGCCGGGAGAGTCCGGGTCTGCTCGACCGCGGCGACGCTCTGGTCGTGGGCCAGGGAGTCGACGACGGCGGCGACGAAGGCCGCCTTGCTGCCGAAGTAGTAGCGCACGGAGTCGCGATATGCGCCGGCCTCCGCCGCGACCGCCTCGACGGTGAGCGCCTCGAAACCGCCGCGCGCCAGGAGCTTGCGCGCCGCAGCCACGAGGCGACGGGCGGTCGGCGACAGCTGCGCCGTGGGGTCCTCTCGCGCGTCGCCAGGCTGCTCCATCTCATCCTCCATGCAGGACCCTACCATCCGCCGACGCCGGCCCGACCGGCGGCGCCGGCCGGCGTTGCCATCCTGCGCTTTTCGCGGTACAGTCGGGGGAGATTTCGGTCGGCTGTACGAACTATACCGCAAATAGACAAGATTCCGGCAACCGTGTCTTGCGACTGGGGGAACGAATGGATGAGCAAATGAGGCTCGAGGCCCTACGAGAATCGCAGAAGGCGCTCGATCTCATGTCAAAATCCGAACTGTCGCGCGACGAGCAAGAGGCCGTCGTGCGCGACTGCGTCACGAACTTCGATGGATTCGTCAACCCCGGCATCCTCGAGTACCGCAAGTCGGTCTCCACTGACTACACGGCGGTCGAGTGGTCGGACAGCGGCTCCACGTACCGCGACGTGCACGGCAAGGAGTACATCGACTGCCTCGGCGGCTTCGGCATCTACATGCTCGGCCATCGCCACCCCACGGTCGTGAAGGCGGTCAAGGCCCAGCTCGAGCACCAGGCGCTGCACTCCCAGGAACTGCTCGACCCGATGCGCGGCTACCTCGCTCACCTGCTGGCGATGGTGACGCCCGGCGACCTGCAGTACTCGTTCTTTTGCAACTCCGGCACCGAGGCCAACGAAGGCGCCATGAAGCTGGCGAAGCTGTACGCATGGCGCCGCAAGAAGGACCACAGCAAGGGCATCATCAGCACCACCTGCGCCTTCCACGGCAAGTCGATCGGGAGCCTCAGCGTGAGCGGCAAGGCGGAGTTCCGCAGGCCGTTCTATCCGCTGGTGCCGGGCGTGCGCTTCGTGCCCTACGGCGACGCCGACGCCCTCGACAAGGAGCTCGCCATCTGCGACCAGGTGGGCTTCGACATCGCGGCGTTCATCGCCGAGCCCATCCAGGGCGAAGCCGGAGCGATCCTGCCGCCACCCGACTACTTCGCCAAGGTCCGGGAGATCTGCGACAAGTGGCACATCCTGTTCATCGCCGACGAGGTGCAGACCGGCATGGGCCGCACCGGCAAGCTCTGGGGCATGGACAACTGGGGCGTGGCGCCGGACATCATGACGATGGGCAAGGCCCTCGGCGGCGCCGTCATCCCGATCGGCAACTTCATCGCCACGCCCGAGGTGTTCGAGGCCTTCTTCGAGAACCCGTACATCCACTCGACCACCTTCGGCGGCAACCCGATGGCCACGTCCGCCGCGATCGGCGCCATGCACGCCACGCTCGAGGAGGACATCCCGGGGCAGGCGGCAGAGAAGGGCGCCTACCTCAAAGGCAAGCTCACGGAGCTGGCGGCGCAGTACGACGACCTCTTCGCCGACGTGCGCGGGATGGGCGTCATCATCGGCATGGAGTTCCGCGACGCCGATATCGGCTACGCCGTGAGCCAGGGGCTGTTCAGCCGCGGCGTGCTCATCGGCGGCACCTTGTTCAACTCGCTGACGCTGCGCATGCAGCCGCCGGCGATCATCACCTACGCGGAGATGGACACCGTGCTCGCGCGCCTCGGCGACACGCTCGCCAGCGTGCGCGAGCTCGCGGCGCAGGGAGAGCTGATCGCACACTAGGGCCGGGCGCCCGACCGGCAAGGTCGCAGGCGGGCCCCCACGGCCGGCGCTGCGCGCAGGCCGCGGGGAGACGCAAAGAAGGGCCGGGGCGCCTGCGGCGCCCCGGCCCTTCTGCGTTGGTGGTGCGATCAGGCGGCCGGCGCTGCGCCGGGCCGCCGGCCGCTCACCAGTCCGAGAATCCGGTGTTGTACCAGATCTTCTTGGTGCCCTTCTTGCCGCGCTTCTCCCAGCCCTTGGTCTTGGGCTCCTGGTCGATGCGCGCACGCACGGCGTCTGCGACCTGCTTGATCTTCGCCTTCTGGTCCGCGTCGAGGGCGTCGACCTTGTCGACGTGGTCCTTGACCCGGTCGAGGTTAGTGGTCGCGGTGTACCAGAAACCCCAGTCGTCGGCGAGGCGCCGGGCGACGTAGCCGACGTTGACCTTCTTCTCGTCGTCTTCGCCGAAGTCGGCGACCGTGAACAGGTACTCGATGTCCTTGAGGTCCTTGTCGTTGATCTCCCAGATCTGCAGCTTTTGCAGGAGGATGTCGGCGAGCGAGACGCTCCAGGGATCGGCCTCGAGGCGGCCCGCGTAGTTGACCTCGTGGCAGTAGTCGAGCTTGTCGATGAACACGTCGATCATCGGCACCGCGCCGCCGAAGTAGATGTGCCGGGTGGTGCCCGTCATCGCCATGGTCTGCATGTCGCTCTCGTAGCCCACTGAGGTCATGAACTTCACGAGATGCTTGCGGGTCTTGCCATACGTCGCGTAGTCGATGTCGGTGAAGTAGCGGTCCCCGAGGCGCTCGAGCCTGGCGTACAGGTCGATCTGGTCGGGGAAGTAGTAGTGCAGCGCGAGCGGACCCATCACGCGCATGATGATGCCCTGCTGCTGCGCGGCCTCGGCGATACGCTTACCCTCGCTGAGAAACACCTCAGGCTTGGGATAGCGGTCGATCGGGATGTCCTTCGGCAGGATGAATTGACCCATCGGTGATTATCGCCCCTTTCCGGGCTCGACGGCCTGATGAAGCACGTAGTCTACGCGCCGATCATCCGGAGGTGAAGACGTAGTCCTTCACCTTCTTCTTGTCGAGCATCACGATGACGCCCTTGAGGATGCCCTCCGAGTACTCGCTGCCGGGGTTGATCAGCAGCGTGCGGCCGGCCTTCTGGGCGCCACGCGACTCGTGGATGTGCCCGAAGAGGCCGAGCAGCGGCTGGTTCTCCTCGATGAGCTTCTTGGCGCCGAGGCTGCCGGCGTGGATCTTCTCCTCCGCCGACATCGTGAGCGTCTCGTCGAGTTTGGGGCAGAGGTCGAGCGAGTAGCCGTGCGGCGGCACGTGGAAGTTGTAGATCGCCGTCTCCTGGTTCTTGATCGGCGTCACGAGCGCGCGCAGCTTGGCCTCGAGATCCACTTCGCTCAGCTCGCGCGGGGTCTGCCACGGCGTGGGGTTGGAGAACGACGAGGTCGCCATCTCGTGACCGTCGAGGTCCACGATGCGCCCGTCGCAGGGATGCACGAGCTTGGCGTTGTCGATCATGTCGTCGATGACGAACCAGTCGTCGTTGCCCGGCGCCATGAACATCTGGTAGGGCTTGCCCTCGAGACGCTCGTCGGCGAGGTCCAGCCACTCCTGCACGCGTGAGAACACGAGGCTCTTGAAGAGGGTGTCGATCTTGGCCGGGTCGCTCTTGGTCGCCTCAAACTCCTCACGAGTCTGGTGCACCCAGTAGTAGCCGGCGTTCTCGATGACCTTCTTGATGGCCGCGAGATCTTCCTGGCCCGTGACGTCGCGGTGCTGCCCCATGAGGGTGCACTCCCAGACGTCGTTGCCCTTGGCCACGAGCGGCACAAGGACCTTACCGGTGAGGTCGCCGAGCAGCACGGCCACGTCGATGCCGTAGATCGGAAGCGCGTTGAGGAACTTCCGGTAACAGACGTTCGAGCCGTGGATGTCGGTGACAAAGAATAGCTTGATCATCTACACACTCCAGGGAGAGAAGTGAGGGACGGGAGCGGAAGCTCCCGTCCCTCACCGTACTGCCAGATCACTCAGGCGGCAACTCGCCGTAGGTGAGCGACACGTCGACGCCCACCGTCTTGCTGCGCTGCTTCCAGAAGAAGTACCAGCCGATGCCCAAGATCCACACGCCGCAGAACAGGAACACCGAAGGTCCGGTGAACTGCTTGGCGGCGCTGTTGAAGATGAAGTAGTAGAGCAGGATGCCGAGGTACACGAGGTCCACCAGGGCACCCCAGACGATCACCGGCAGGCCGAGGAACCTCCACGTCTTGTACGGGGAGGAGTCCCACACGCCCTTGGCCCGCTTCATGTACGGGAACAGCAGGGCGGCGATGGCCGTCGGGATGAACACCGAGGTCACCTGCATGCCGGTGAGGATCACGTTCTGCATCTGGTTGGTGAGCACGCCGTAGTACAGGGCCAGCAGGCCCTCGCCGAGCACGAAGCACAGGATGTGGTTCTTGACCGGGCTGGCGAAGCGCGGGTTGATGTCCGTGAACCACTTCGGGCCCATGCGGTCCATGCCCCAGGCGAACAGGATGCGCGGGAACGCGAGGTAGGAGAGCGCGATCCACCACAGGGTGAAGGCCACGTAGGAGAGCCCCATGTAGCCGGCCACGATCTTCTGCCACGTGGCTGTGAAGCCGAGGGAGTACACGGCAAGGTCGATGAAGTTGCTGCCCGACGAGTTGGCCGTGGTGAACGGCATGTGCATGGCGGAGATCGGGCCGTTCTGGTCGTTCCACGCGGTCGCGCTCAGGAACTGGAAGCCGACGACGCGGTAGAGGACGATCGCGATCCACATCATGAACACGAACGGCACGAGGATGGCGAAGAGGTTGGAGAGGATGATGGTCTTGTCCGGGCGCTTCACTTCGCCGGCAATGAACGAGATCGAGTAGGCGTACGCGAAGAGCCAGGACATCGCGACCATGGTGCCGAGCGTCGCCGTCCAGTTCCACGTACTCGGGATGACCTGGCCGGCCGCCTGGCCGACCTTGATGATGAAGGCGTGGTAGGTCGGCGAGTGCGTCTGGATCGCGTACTTGTCCCACTGCGCCATGAAGTGGGCACGGCTCGAGATCGTGAGCACGATGCCGATGACGATGCAGCCGCCGATGCCGAAGAACATGATGACCTTCTGCGTCAGCGCGAAGATCCTGATGCCGAAGACCACGAACATGAAGCCGGCGATGTTGAACAGGGTGGCGAGGAAGAAGCCGACCCATTTGCTGCCGGAGACCCAGTCTGCGGCGCTGTGCAGGCCCAGATAGTTGAAGGTGATGACCAGGCCCGGGTTCACGGCCAGCGGTGCGAGCACGTAGATCCAGAACAGCCAGATGACGGCGTCGCCGAAGCTCTGGGCGATGCCGAACACCGGGTGGATGATGCGCGAGTTGTAGATGTACTCGCCGCCGGACCTCGGCATGGACCCGCCGAGGATGCCCCAGACGAGCGGGAACCCGATGCCGGCGAGCACCGTCGAGATGAGGCAGGCGATGATGAGGTTGCCGCCCAGGAACAGGCCGACGCCGAGGCTGATCGTGACCCAGATGCTCGGCGTGAGCCCCTGGTTCATGAAGCCGACGGCAAAGGCGTCCCACATTGAAAGACCGCGAACGAGACCGCTCGCTTTTCGGGCAAAGGCTAGTTCTTCAGCCACATTCTCCCCTTCACTTGCACACGTTCCGCCCGCCTGACCCCAGAGACCCGCGGTCCGTGCTTGATCGATTCAAGAAACGAGACACGCTCATGCGTCTAGCTGATCGCCCTCCCTTCTTCAGCGGCCTCGGCAGGCACGTGCCACTGATACACGTCCTTGAGCTTCCAGGGCACGATCGCGGTCCTTGTCCGCGTCACGCCGGGAACCTTGCCTATCACCTCGTTGACGAAGCGCAGCAACTCCTCGGTGTCGCGTGCGTAGACCTGCACGCTGAGGTCGCCCTCGCCGACGGAACCGGCCAGGTAGCTCACCGTGGGGAACTCCACCAGCGCGGCAGCGACATCCTGGAGCTTGCCGGCGGCCACCTCCACGAGGACGTCGCCGATGATGCTGAAGCCGACGGCCTGCGGATTGACGATGGCGCTGACACGGATGACGCCGGTGCGAATGAGCCGCTCTATGCGGTAGCGGACCGCGCGCTCGGACACGTGCCCGATGCGGCGGGTGATCTCGGCCGAGGAGATCCGGCCATCTTCGAGTAGGAGTGACACGATCTCACGGTCGATCGCGTCGAGGGTGAATGGCAACACGACCCCCCTGGTCAGCGTCCATTCTGTCGCGCTATTTCGATACCTCACGTCGGAAAATGTCAAGGCGGACGCTCGTCTTGTAGGATTCGGCACGGTGGCGTTTTAGCGGCGCGCCGAATCCGACATCCCTCAGGAGTGCGGCCGGCGGCCGGCGGCTCCGCCCTTGCGCAGGCGTTGCGGCGCCACCCCGCGGTCGCGTGGGCGCGCCGCTCGGCGGCCGCGGGGCCGGCGTGAGCCTCCCGCGGCCGGCGCTCAGAGCTCTGCCTGCGCCTCCACGGCAGCGGCGATCGCGGCTGGTCCGCTGACGATCTTGACCGCGTCGAACTTGCAGGCCGTGCGGCAGACGTCGCAGCGGATGCAGAGCTCCTGCTCGATCGCGTGCGCCTGCTTCTTCTCGCCCCGGGCCGCGGCTGTCGGGCAGCGCTTGGCGCAGAGCATGCAGCCGGTGCAGGCCTCGGCGTCGACGACGTACGCGATGAGCGCGTCACAGCTGAGGGCCGGGCAGCGGTGCTCGTCGATGTGTGCCTCGTACTCGTCGCGGAAGTACTTGATCGTCGTGAGCACGGGGTTCGGGGCGGTCTGGCCGAGGCCGCAGAGGCTCGTCTTCTTGATGTTGACGGCCAGGGCCTCGAGGGTCTCGACGTCGCCCTGTCGCCCGTTGCCGGCCGTGATGCGCTCGAGGATCTCGAGCATGCGCTTGGTGCCGATCCGGCAGGGCACGCACTTGCCGCAGCTCTCGTTCTGCGTGAACTGCAGGAAGTACCTGGCGAGGTCGACCATGCACGTCGTGTCGTCCGCCACGACCATGCCGCCCGAACCCATGATGGCGCCGGTGGCGGCGAGGCTTTCGTAGTCGACCGGCGTGTCCAGCAAGCTCGCCGGCACGCAGCCGCCCGAGGGGCCGCCGAGCTGCACGGCCTTGAACTGGCGGCCGTCCTTGATGCCGCCGCCGACGTCGAAGATGACGTGGCGCAGCGTCGACCCCATCGGGACCTCCGCGAGGCCCCCGTTGACGACCTTGCCGGCGAGGCTGAAGGCCTTGGTGCCCTTGCAGCTCTCGCTGCCCACGGCGGCGTAGGCCGCGGCGCCGTGGGCGATGATCCAGGGCACGTTGGAGAAGGTCTCGACGTTGTTGATGTTGGTCGGCTTGCCCCAGAGGCCCGAGACCGCCGGGAACGGCGGCCGCTTGCGCGGCATGCCGCGCTGCCCTTCGATGCTCGCGATCAGCGCCGTCTCCTCGCCGCAGACGAAGGCGCCGGCGCCCTCCTTGATCTTGAGGTGGAAGCCCCAGCCGCTGCCGAAGATGTCGTCGCCGAGGTAGCCGCGCTCTTCGGCGACGGCGATCGCCAGGCGCAGGCGCCTGACGGCGAGCGGGTACTCGGCGCGCACGTAGATGAAGCCCTCGGGCGCGCCGATCGCGAAGGAGGCGATCAGCATCCCCTCGAGCACGGCGTGCGGGTCGCCGTCCATGATCGAGGCGTCCATGAACGCGCCGGGGTCGCCCTCGTCGCCGTTGCATATCACGTACTTGAGGTCGCCGGGCGAGGAGCGCGCGAACTTCCACTTGGCTCCCGTGGGGAAGCCGGCGCCGCCGCGGCCACGCAGGCCCGAGGCGAGGATCTCCTCGACGATCGCCTCGGGCGCCATCGTGGTCAGCGCCTTGCGCGCGGCCTCGTAGCCGCCGCGCGCCAGATACTCGTCCAGGCTCTCGGGGTCGATCACGCCGACGTCGCGGAGCGCGATGCGCGTCTGGGCGCGGTAGAACGGGATGTCGTGCGCGCAGGCCACGCGCTCGCCGGTGGAGGGATCGACGTAGAGGAGCTTCTCGACCGCTTCGCCGCCGGCGAGGTGCTCGGCGACGACCCGGCTCACGTCCTTGACCTTGAGCTTGGGGTAGTACGTCTCGCCGTCCGAGACGACGGCCAGGGGTCCCTGCGAACAGAGGCCGTGACAGCCGATGATCTTGACTTCGACCTCGTCCTGCAGGCCTGCGGCCTCGACCTCCGCGACGAACGCGTCGCGCACCTTCATCGAGCCGGCGAACACGCAGGCGGTGCCGGCGCAGACCGAGACGCGGCGCTTGCCGCCGGCCTCGCCGACGGCGACGCGGACGCCGCCGTCCTGCGGCCTCACGCGCGGACCGGCGGGCTCAGGCATCTCGGTCACCGGCCTCGGAGCGCCCCGCACCGTAGGCGGCCGTGAGCCCGAGTTCCTCGACGAGCGCCTTGACGACCTTGCGCGTCTGGTCGGCGCTCAGGTTGCCGTAGGTCTCCTCGTCGACGCGCATGACCGGCGCCTGCGAGCAGGCGCCCATACAGGCCACCGAGTCGAGACTGAACTCCATGTCGTCGGTGGTGCCGCCGTCGGCGACCCCCAGCTCCTGCGCGATCGCCTCGGTGATGCGCGTCGCGCCGGCCACGTGACAGGCGGTGCCGTGGCACACGCAGACCTTGTGGCGACCGCTGGGGACCGTGCTGAACTGAGCGTAGAACGTGATGATGCCGTGGATGCGCGAGGCCGGGACGCCGCTGCGGCGCGCGATCTCGTCGACCACCGGCTCGGGCAGGAAGCCGAACTCGCCCTGGGCGCGCTGCAGCAGCGCGATGAGGTTGCCGCGCGGGTCGCCCTCGTCCACGAGGACGGCGACCCGCGAGAGGTCGAGATCGTCGGCGGCCGTGGGGCCGTCCGGCTCGGTACGCGCTACTCGCCTGGGCATCGCATCAGCTCCGCGTCACGTTCGACGTTCGTCGGGCGGCCGGCGAAATGCCGGCCGCCCCCCTGCTCCTATTGAACCACTTCGTACCGGCGGGCGCGCGCCACGCGGCGGGCGCCGGTGGCCGGCGCCGCGGGCCGCCGCCGTCGCGCCCTGCGCACCCGCCCCGCGCGCCCGGCTCCGCTCAGCTCATCCCGGTCTGAGCCTTGCAGGCGAGGAGCGCGTTCTTGAGCAGCATGACGTTGGTCACGGGGCCGACGCCGCCCGGCACCGGCGTAGCGCTGCCGGCGACCTCGAGCACGCCCTCCCAATCGAGGCTGCCGACCTGCTTGCCGTCGTCGCCGCGCATGGTGGTGACGTCGATCACCACGGCGCCCGGCTTGACCATTTCCTTCTTGATGAGGCCGCGCACCGGCGCCGCGCTGATCAGCACGTCGGCCTCGCGGCAGGCGGCGGGCACGTCCTTGCTGAACACGTGCACGACGTGGACCGAGGCGTTGCGGTTGAGGCAGAGCAGCGCGACCGGCTTGCCGACGATGTTGGAGTGGTTCACGATCGTCACGTCGAGGCCCTGCAGCTCGATGCCCTCGCGGTCGAGGATCTCGATGCAGGCCGAGGGCGTCGCCGGCGCGAACAGCTGGTCGCCGAGCAGAACGTGGCCGATGTTGGCCGGGTTCACGCAGTCGAGGTCCTTCTCGGGCGCGATCGCGTTGAACACGGCGTTCTGCTCGATCTCGGCGGCCATCGGCATGAGCGCCAGGATGCCGTGCACCTGCGCGTCGGCGTTGAGCTTGGCGATGAGCGCGAGGATCTCGGCTTCGGAGGTGCCGGCCGGGAGGGTGTGGTTGAAGTAGTCGAAGCCCACCGTGGCGGTGTTCTTCTCGATCTGGCCGCGGTAGAACGAAGCGCCGCCGTCGTCGCCCACCAGGATGGTGGCGACGCCCGGCTTGACGCCGCCGGTCGCCAGCTTGGCGACCTCGGCCTTGATCTCTTCGCGCACCTCTGCGGCGATCGCCTTGCCGTCGATGATCTCAGCTGCCATTGCTTGCCTCTCGTGTCTCGTCAGGGGATCGGTGATGTCCTTCTGCTGGTGCGCGTTCAGATCTTGGAGAGCGTGATCGCGAGGACGTCGGCGCGCAGCGCAGCGGCCTCGGCCTGGATCTCGTCGATGATCGCTGCCGTCTGAGCCACGTAGGCGGCGTCGGTGATCGAGCCGAGGTTGATGCGGACGTTGAGGGCGGCGCCGACGACGGCGGCCTCGCCGAGGACGGCGCCGATGCCGGCGTCGGTGACCGCGTGCGGGTTGCCGAGGCCGGCCGCGACCTTGGAGAGGCGGCAGACCTCGACGGCTCCGTTGTAGGCGGTGGTGTCTTCCTGAAGGAGCTGCTGCAGGCGCCCGCGGGCCACCTGGGCGACGCCGGACAGCGTGGTCATCTCGGCGTCGACGGCGGCGAACTTCTCGCGCCCGCACGTCAGGCTGCAGACCATGTCCACGAGCGCCGCGCCGAGGGCGCCGACGCAGGCGGAGACGCTGCCGCCGCCGGGCGCGGGCTTGTTGGACGCGGCGTCGTCAAGATAGACGAGGAGTGGTTCAGAAATGTAGTTGGCGGGAGCTTCGCTCACCGTGTACCTCCGATGTGGGGC
>Ga0118677_10011561_pt1 | contig 13188 bp, 9 predicted proteins | sample AliMusrvi5mmetaG_FD_86154 | JGI IMG/M metagenome (GOLD analysis project Ga0118677, IMG submission 86154)
ATTTATAGGAATACAATATAACCAAGAATGAACAATAAAGTCCAAAAATATAGTAAAAGGATGCAATGTGGCAAATAGCCACCCAAATGTTGAAAAATATATTTGTAAACTTTTTCTGAACAAGACAATGCAAAATGGCGCAAAATGGCGTATTTGAGGGATATTTATGATTAATTAAAAGCTTTTATACTACAAATTAACAAATATAATATATTGACAATAGGTATCACTTTAGGCTATTATACTAGCGTATATTGTGCGTAATTTCGCCTTTTAGCCAAGCTTTTAGTAAAAATTGACAGGCAGTCGGTTATTAGGCAATATTTTGCTGTGTATATGCGGCGTAGCCGCTTTATAGTTATACGAATCAAAACAGTAAATGGGGGAAGAAGATGAAAGCATTTATTACCAAACTTTTTGCTGTAATGTTGGCAGTGCTAATGATTATGTCTGTTGCTACGATTTATGTAGGAGCTGCGCCTGAAAAGACAGTAACTACCGCGGCAGATACAGAGACGACAGACCAACAAGTAGCAGATGCTGAAGTAGCAACAAAGGTAGCAGACCCAGGCACAGCAGCTTTTAATGCCTCTCTTGATAAGCGCAAGAATTATACCGATTATTTAAGCACACATGCAAGTGCAGCGCATCCAAATCTAAGCATACTGCTAGACCCTAATAAAGCGGTTATGTTTGATGCGAATACAGGAGCGGCGCTAGATAAGAAGCTACCTATTATATCTATTTCTCCTGTTTTTAAAGACGATACCAGGTCAGGCGTTTTACTTCCTGATGATGGTATTGCTGGATGGACGTTTGATGTACCCACTACAGGAATGTATAATATCACATTTACATACTTTGCCTATGACACAGTAACCTACACACAGGATGGACAGCAGGTTACTTTAAACAGTAAAAGCTCGGCAGTTTCTCGAAAGCTTTATATTGACGGTGCATTGCCCTTCTTTGAGGCACGTCAGATAAATTTAGAAAGAACCTGGAAAGATGAGCAGCCAATTAAGACAGATGCAGTTACACAAAATGAAAAACGCCCATTCCAGGTGGAAGCTCCTGAGTGGCAAACGGTAACACTGCATGATTATATGGGCTATTTTAATGAGCCATATTCATTTTATTTTGAGCAAGGTACGCATACCATAGCACTGGAAGCAGTACGTGAAGGTATGATAGTTCAAAGCGTAGAGCTTCACCAAAGTGCTGGGCAACCCAGCTATAGCGAGCTTTCTGCACAGTATGCCCAAAAAGGGTATAAGGCTGTTTCCAGTGATACACAAAATTTAGTTATTCAGGCTGAGGGCGAGCATGATACTTATAAAGACTATATTGCCGCTGGCGAAGTAGGCTATGATGCTTCAAAAGACCCTACATATAAAATATTAAAGTCTGCTCCTACTATGTATCCAATAACAGACCGCTCTTCCCCATTAACTCAGCCCTATCATTTTAGTAAAATTCGTTTAAACACTATAGGCGGAGCAAAATGGGAGAATCCTAATGAGTGGATAGAATGGAGTATTACAGTACCGGAGGCAGGACTATATACTATTTCTCTCAAATCACGGCAAAACGTACTTGGAGGTATGTTTACTTCTCGTTGTCTTTTAATAAATGGTGTTGTGCCTTGTGCAGAGGTTAATAATATTAAGTTCCCATACTCGGCTGATTTTATTATGACTACAATTGGAGACGCAAATGGTGCCTATCAATTTTATTTGAATAAGGGCTCAAACACAATTCGTTTAGAAAATACGCTCGGGGACTTAGCTCCGATTTTGAGCCGTGCTGAGGATGTAGTATATGAGCTTAATACAGCGTATCGCAGAATATTAATGTTGACAGGTCCTACGCCTGATTTAAATCGTGACTATGTTTTTGATAAAATGGTACCGGACGCTTTGGCAACAATAGTAAAGCAAAATGAAGAAATGAAATCAATTGAAAATGACATTAAGACTTCCGTTGGAAGCGGCGGAAGTGAGCAAACAGCAGTACTTAAAAAGATGATTTTAATTACTGATGGAATTATACAGGACTCCACCACAATAGCGGCTCGCTTTTCAGACTTTAAGGATACTATTGCAGCACTGGGCACATGGATTAATGATATGCGCCAACAGCCCTTAGAGCTGGATTACATTGTAGTTTCAGCACCAAATGCAACATTGCCTAGAGCAAAGGCAACCTTTATGGAAAAAGTAATTCATGAGGTTCGCTCTTTTATTGCTTCTTTTACAGAGGATTATGACAATATTGGCGGAGCAAATGTAAATGCAAAGGATACCGTTGTAGTATGGATTGAAACAGGCGCAGGGCTTGCCGGAAACCGTGATAATGCTACAATACTTAAACAAATTACGGATGATATGTTTACCGCAAAAACTGGCATACCTGTCAGCGTGCGTTTGGTGGCGTCAGGCTCTCTGCTTCCTGCCACGTTAGCAGGAAAGGGGCCAGATATTTGTATAACGCGTTCTTCAACTGATGCAATCAATTATGCGTTCCGCGGAGCGGTGCAAAATTTAGCTGATGAAGACTTATTCCCTGATTATAAGCAAGTCTTTAGCCAGTTTTATCAAAGTGCATTAGACCCATTTTCATTCCGAAGCGGTACTTATGCTATTCCAGAGACGCAAGATTTCCCAATGCTGTTTTATCGTACAGATATTCTTGACGAGTTAGGGCTTAAGGTTCCGCAAACATGGGATGACGTGTATTCGCTTATAGGCGAATTGCAAAACAAGCAAATGGAATTTGGTATGCCTGTACCTGTTTCAGGTACAGTTGGAGCAGGTATTGGTTCCTTCGCAACACTTCTTTTCCAAAAGGGCGGCGCGTTTTATGAGCCGGATGGAGTTGCATCTGGTTTGACAAGTGATGCTGCTTTAAATGCTTTCCGTCAATGGACACAATTTTATACTCAATATAAGCTGCCAAATGCCTATGACTTTGCAAACCGTTTCCGTTCTGGCGAAATGCCTGTTGCAATAGCTAACTATAGCGCTTATAATACATTAGCAGTTTTTGCTCCGGAAATACAGGGCTTGTGGCAGTTTGGGCTTATTCCCGGAACTGCACAAGTGGATTCAGCCGGCAATCCTGTAATTGGTGCTGATGGCAAGCAGGTTATTGACCGTTCTTGTGCTGGCGGTGTTTCAGGCAGTGTAATGCTTTCAACTGCAAAGAATAAGCAAAATTCTTGGCAATTTTTGCGTTGGTGGACTGGAAAAGATGCACAGGCTACCTTTGGCAGAGAAATAGAAAGTATGCTTGGTGCTGCGGCAAGATATTCAACTGCAAATATTGCTGCTATGCAGGAGCTTCCATGGACTAAAGATGCATCAGATGCCATTACAGCGCAATGGCAGTATGTAAAAGGTATTCCTGAGGTTCCAGGCAGCTACTATACAGGCAGAAATGTGGAGTTTGCATGGAAAGAAGTAATTAATAATGGTACTAATCCCAATACCGTGTTGTTGGAATACGTGCGCGATATTAATATAGAAATAGCCCGTAAGCGTGATGAGTTTAAAGATAAGCTCGCTCAAATGAAGTAGAAAGAGGTGAATAATATATATGACAAATGAACAAAGGCTTGCCGTTCCCGACAAGAAAAAATCATTTTTCTCTTCATGGATGAGTTTTCAGTTTAAGGAAATGAGAAAGAACAAAGCTATGTACTTTTTTATGCTTCCTTATTTGCTGATATTCGCAGTTTTCACGATTTTACCTGTTGTTACTGCAATATATTATAGCTTTACATATTTTAATGTATTGGAGCCGCCACACTTTATTTTATGGGACAACTATGTCAGGCTATTTACGGCGGATGACCTTTTTCCGATAGCATTAAAAAATACTTTGTTTTTTGCAGCAATCATTGGTCCGTCAGGCTATGTTTTATCACTTTTATTTGCTTGGCTAATCAATGAATTATCCCGCAGGACAAGAGCCTTTATGACACTTATTTACTATGCACCAACACTTGCAAATGTATATGTTGTTTGGAAAATCATTTTCAGCTCTGACCAGTATGGCTTATTAAATGGTTTTTTAATGAATAGTGGTTTGACGCTGGAGCCGATTCGATGGCTGGAGGATGTAACATACATAGTTCCGGCAGTAATTGTCGTATTACTTTGGTCTTCTCTTGGAACCAGCTTTCTATCCTTTATTGCAGGCTTGCAGAATGTAGACCGAACTCTTTATGAGGCAGGAGCCATTGACGGCGTAAGGAACCGTTGGCAAGAGCTTTGGTATATTACGCTGCCCTATATGAGACCGCAGTTAATGTTCGGTGCAGTTATGAGTATAACAGCGGCTTTCTCTGTAGGCGATGCTATAACGAACTTGGTTGGTTTCCCTTCTCAGGATTATGTGGCATGGACGCTTATTCATCATATGCAGGATTATGGCTCTACTCGAATGGAAATGGGCTATGCCTGCGCAATAGCAACCCTGCTATTCTTAATGATGTTATTCTGTAATAGAATTGTTCAAAAAATGCTTTCAAAGGTAGGTGATTAACTATGGCAAGAATGTACAAAAAAGTTAATCGCTCTGGCATCGGTGGGGTTTCTACCTTGATATTCCTTATTTTTATAGGTTTATTTATGGCAGTTCCATTGGTGTTTGCTATAAGCAACGCCTTTAAGCCAATGGACGAAATTTTTAAGTTTCCGCCTTCGCTTATTGTTCAGAACCCAACAGGAAGGAATTTTTCAGATTTATTTGTTCTTATGAGTAATTCATGGGTGCCTTTTTCGAGATACTTTTTCAATACGCTGTTTATTACTTCGGTAGGAACCTTTGGACAGATTGTTTTAGTATCAATGTGCGCCTATCCTTTAGCGCTTTATCGTTTTCCAGGTAACAAGTTCATTTCCAAGATGATTATTACAGCACTTATGTTCAATGGCGCGGTGCTATGGATACCAGCTTATATGATAATGGCTAAAATAGGCTTCATTAATACCTATTGGGCAATCATTATTCCAGCCTTTGGAGCTCCTCTGGGAATGTTTCTTATGCAGTCCTTTATGACACAAATTCCTCGTTCGCTTATTGAAGCTGCGAGAATAGACGGTGCAGGCAGCATTAAGATATTTTGGTCAATTGTAATGCCGCAGGTTAAGCCTGCATGGCTTACATTAATGATTTTCTCAGTACAGAGCCTTTGGAACCTTGGTGCTACAATGTATATACAAAGCGAATCCTTGAAGACATTGCCTTATGCACTAACGCAAATTGTATCAGCAGGTATTGCGCGTGCAGGTGTATCAAATGCGGTAGCAGTTATTATGATGGTAGTACCAATCACATTATTTATTGTGTCACAGAGCAATATTATAGAAACGATGGCAACATCGGGTCTAAAGGACTAGGAGGGGATGCAAGTGAAACTAAAAAGACTATTATCCTGCCTGCTTGCTTTAATTTTGACATTGGGCATAACCTCTTCGGTCATTGCAGTCCCATATCAGAATTATACAGCTACTGAGTCAGGCTATTATCCAGAGCCGCAGGCGTATGTTCCTACAGCAGTTTATAGTGCGCTTACCATTGGCTTAGATCAGTTAAATGGAATTGCGCTAAATAATCCACAGGATTTATTGCGTCATAAGGCAACAGGCAATATGCTTATTGCGGATACAGGCAATAATCGTATTATTGTGCTTGACCACAGTTTTAAAGTGGTTAAACAAATTATCACTACATTTACTTATGAAGATAAAGTGCAAACCTTTAATAATCCTCAGGGGCTATTTATTTCCGAAGTAGCACAGGAGCTGTATGTTTGTGATACAGATAATGCTCGCATTGTGCGTTTTGCCTATGGAGATAAAGGCTTTGTAGTAGATAGGATATTTAATGACCCAGATATTTCTAAATTTTTAACCGATCAGGCAACACCGGCACCAGATGCCACAGCTACTCCGGATACAGGAGAATTGCCAACCGCCGCACCTGCTGCAACGCCCACTCCTGCACCTGCTACAGCAACCCCGGCTACCGTAACAACTTTAGCTCCCGGAGCGACAGCGGTGCCAACGGCGACTGCAGCCGTTGGAGCAACTACTGTACCAAATGCTACCTCAGCTCCTAGCGGCGGTACAACAGCAGGAAGCATTAAATATGCGCCTATTAAGCTGGTAGTAGATGACTCAATGAGAATGTATGTTGTCTCAAAAGGCAACTATTTAGGTTTAATTGAATTAACCAAGGATGGCGATTTTTCTAAATTTATGGGCGCTACCAGAGTTGCCCAAAGCTTGACAGCAGTTTGGAAGAGAATTCTCTCGGCATCACAAAAGAGCTCGCTTGCACAAAATCTTTCAACAGAATATAGTAATGTAACAATGGATAAAGATGGGTTTATATTTGGAACTATTTCAAATATTACAGGCTCTGATATTGCCTCACATTTTAGCTCGAAATCCCAAGTAGGTGCTCCTGTTAGAAAGCTAAATGCCTCTGGTTTTGATGTGCTTTTAAGGCAGGGCTTTTTACCGCCTGCCGGAGATAAAGGCAGTTCAAATGTCCGTGACACTTATTCCTTTTTAGTAGATGTTTGTGTTTCCGATATAGGCATATATAGCGTACTTGACCAAACTAAGGGCAGAGTATTTACATATGATTCTACGGGCGACCTGCTTTATGTGTTTGGAGCGATAGGCGAGGTTGGCACTTCTACAGTTAAAACCTCAAAGGATGATCAGGTGGGCTTTACTCAGGGCACAGCACTTTCTCCAGTAGCTATAGAGCTATTAGATGACCAGACAATAGCTGTTCTTGATAGCAAGGGCGCCCAAGTAACTGTATATGAACCTACTGAATATGGTCTATTATTAAGAAGTGCAATACAATATCATGAGTCAAGACAATATGATAAAGCAGTTGACGCCTGGAATAAAGTACTGCAGCAATCATCAAATTCCTCTCTTGCATATACGGGAATAGGCAGAGTATTTTTTATAAATGGTCAATATAAACAGGCTGTAGAGTATTTTAAAAAAGGCTTCAATCAGGTAGAGTATGGTCAGGCTTTTAACAAATACCGCAATGAAGTAATGGCTGTCGTAATACCATATTTATTATCTGCATTGATTGTATTTATAGTATTACTGCTTATTTATAGTTGGCAAAAGAAATTTAGGTCATTTATAAAGAGAGGAGGCAAAAGAGATGATTGATAATTTAAAGGTCTTTGGTAAGGATTTAAAATATGTATTTCATGTTATTTTGCATCCATTTGATGGATTTTGGGACTTAAAACATGAAAAGCGAGGCAGCAAGTCAGTTGCCACATTTATTCTTGCAATGTTTGTAATAGTAACTGTTTTTTATAAGCAGTTTGCTGGTTATACATTTAATACTTATGCCGTATTTCCTCAGCATATTAATGCCTTTACAGATTTGCTTCAGGTAGTGCTTATTACAGGAATGTGGGTTATATCCAACTGGGCATTAACCACCTTATTTGATGGTGAAGGCAGTATGAAGGATATATACATTTATACTGGTTATTCCTTAATGCCCGCTGTATTGGCAATGCTTATACTTATTCCAATTACAAATATTCTTACAATTGATGAGGCGAGCATTGTTTCACTTATTAATTTTGTAGGAGTTTTTTGGAGCGCAATACTTATTTATACAGGTACTATGACAACGCATCAATATTCCGCCTTTAAAACACTTTTTATTATGTTAGCTATAGGACTGGGCATGGCAATATTTGCATTCCTTGCGTTGATGTTCTTCTTCTTATTACAACAATTATTTAATTTTGTATATGTAATTTACCGCGAGCTTGAGCTGCGCAGGTAAGGAAAGGAAAGTGTTAAGATGAAAAGAAAGATTATAAGCACTCTATTGGTACTGACGCTATTACTTCCCTTATTGCTTGTAACTGGGTGTAGCGCAAAGAAGGAAACGCCATTTACGCTTCCATCTTATAGTACAATGAAGCCATTTGTATTTAAAGATAAAACATACGAGCGTACTCAAACCGTAAATGGTGTTACGACTAAAACTGAATTTAAGCTGGCACTGGACAATGATAAATACGAGTTATATTTTAGCGAGGGCATACTTGAAGTTGCATTAATAAATAAACAAACTGGTGCAGTTTGGTTTTCAAACCCATCTGAAGCTGATAGAAATAATGGCGGCGGGTTACAGAGTGAAATGAGCAGTCAGCTACAGCTTTTCTATGTAAATAAAAAGAATAACAGCCAAGGCTTTAAAAATACATATTCAGATTGTGTTAAGATGGGAGACCCAAACGCAACAACAAAGCAATATTATATAATTGATAATGATGGAAAATTAAGAATAATATATGTTATGGGTTTGGTGCGTAAAGAGTTTGCTATTCCCACAGTATTGACATCCGATAAATTTGATGAACTTACTCAAAAAATGAAGGCTGATAATAAGTCTACAGCCAGCCTGCCATATGTTAAGATAACTCCAAAGGATTGGACAAATGCTACCGATTCTCAAAAGCAAAGATATTCTGATGTGGTACCTTTAATTGAAGAAAATATGAAAAATAATCAGACGTTATACATTATTGCCGACAAGACACTTTGGAATAATCCATCTAATATGGCAAAGGTAGAAGATATCCTTAAGACATACCTTAACTTTGATATTGCACAGCGAGATGAAATAAATAATCAATTTGGCGTAGTGCCAGATGTACCGGATGTTTTTTCTGTGCCTATTGACTATAGTCTGGATGAGAATGGTCTTAACGTAAGTATTAAAAATCAAGATATTTCTTATAATAGTAACACATATGAAATTTCAACAATAGACGTATTAAAATACTTTGGTGCAGGCGACAATAACGAAAAGGGCTATATGTTTGTGCCGGATGGCTCTGGTGCTCTTATTAATTTTAATAATGGCAAAACTCAAATAAATGACCCTGTAAAGGTACCAATATATGGTCTGGATAAAGGAAGAGAAAGAGAAACTGCTCCATTTATGAACCAACAAGGTTACCTTCCGGTATTTGGTATTAAAAAAGCGGACAGTGCTCTATTTGCTATTATGGAAAGCGGTGCCTCCGTTGCCACAGTTACGGCAGATATTGCAGGGAAAAACTCTGTAGCAATGGATAAAAATACTGTTTTCCCTTCCTATAAGCTTGTAGATTTCCAGGAGCTTTCATTTGTTAGTACCAATATGACGCTTCGTGTATATCAGCAGAAAAGAGTTTCTTCAGATATAAATATTAAATATACAATATTGCCTAAAGAGAAGGCAGACTACAGCGGAATGGCAGAATTTTATCGAAATTATCTTTATGCAAATGGTGTATTAAAGCCAAGCACGCTTACAAATCAGACACCGTTTAACCTGGAGCTTATAGGCGGCTGCTCTGAAAAATCAGCTTTTCTAGGTATATCTTACGATAAAATGTATGCGCTTACAACCTTTGGTCAAGCTAAAAGTATTATTGACCAGCTAGTTGCAAAGGGGATTATGAATATTTCCATTAGCTACAAGGGCTGGGCGAATGGCGGCTTGCGTAATACTGCCTTTAATAAGATACAGGTGCTTTCAGATTTAGGGGGCACTAATGGGCTTAAGGATTTAATGGCTTACGCCCAGGGAAAGGGAGTTACTATTTATCCGGAAGCGGAACTAATTTATGTTTATCAGGATAAATTATTTGGTGACAACTTTAGCTCACTTGCAGACTCCAGCAGAATGCTAAATCGAAAAATTGCCGTTAATACGCAATACGATATAGTTTCTCAACAATCTGTAGCAAGAAATTCGTCAACACTAGTAGGGCCTACAAAGCTCAAGCAGTTTGTACCAAGTCTAATAAAGAGCTTTGATAATTTAGGCATTAAGTCAATTAGCTTAGGAGGAATTAGCTCTAATCTTGCCAGTGATTTTAAGCTTCAGGACTTCTATGACAGAGAACAGGTTATGAATGAATATACCAATGATATAAAGCAGTTTAAGGATGACGGAATGAGTCTTATGGGCAAGGGCGTCAATTATTATATGCTTAATGCAGTGGATAAAATATTTGAAATTCCCAATACCAGCAGTAAATTTGTGTTGGCTGATGAGTCTGTTCCATTTTATCAAATGGTTATTCATGGTTCCATTCAGTATTCAGGAGAAGCTGTTAATCTTAATGGCGATACAAAAACAGTATTTTTGCAGGCTGTAGAAGCAGGCGCAGGGCTATACTATCGTTGGGATTATATCCCCAATGACCAATTAAAGGATATACATTTCCAAGGTATTTATTCACTTAATTATACGCCTTGGCTGGATGAGGCTGCCGATTTCTATAAGAGATATAATGATTTACTTGGTAGTACAACAAATCAAAAGATGATACACCACGATATATTGACAGAAGGTGTAGTTAAGATTACCTATGAAAAGGGCACAGTAGTATATGTAAACTATAATAATACAGATTATACTGCAAACGGTACCGTGGTTCCTGCTAGAGATTTTGCAGTAGTTAAAGGAGGAAACCAATAATGAGAAAGCCAAAGACTTACAAACTAAGCCTTATGACTAAACGCTCCCTTTGGGGTTGGCTATTTGTTGCGCCTTTCGTAATTGGTGTGATATTCTTTGTAATCTCACCGCTGTTTACATCTATAGTACTTTCATTTAATAAGCAGATTGATATTGGCGGCGGAAGGATAGGCATTGTTGGAATTGGATGGGAGGCATACAAGTATGCTTTCACAGGTCAGGCATACTTCTTGCAAAATCTAGCGTCCTCAGGTAACAATCTACTTATTAGAGTACCCTCGGTTTTGATTTTTAGCTTTTTAATGGCAAACATTTTAAATCAAAGCTTTAGAGGAAGAACAGTTGCAAGGGCAATACTGTTTATGCCTGTTATTACATCTTCCGGTGTTGCCGCAAATATGCTAGGCTCCTGGTTATTATATGCCACTAAAAGCAGCGTGGATTCACTTGGCAGTCAAGCCTTTAATATGGCAGGCAGCATTCAACAAACTATATTGAATATGCCAGTATTTGGTTCAGGCGTAGGACAGTTTGTTACCTCAGCCTTTGGGCAATTAAATGGTATCGTTATGTCTTCAGGTGTACCAATACTAATTTTCCTTGCGGGTCTTCAAACAATATCACCTTCAATATTTGAATCCTCAAAGGTGGAAGGTGCTACTCCATGGGAAAACTTTTGGAAGATTACATTCCCAATTATAAGCCCTATGATTTTAGTTAACGCTATTTTTACAATGATTGATGTATTGTGTGGTATGGGCAGCCCAGTATTAAACTTTATATTTGGACAAAGAACTGCCACTGGAGCGGCATCTAATCCTGCTTATTTAATGGCTATGGGCTGGATATACTTTTTACTTGTAGCTATTGTTATTGGAGCGGTATCCTTTGTAATTTCTAAGCTAGTCTATTACGAGAATTAGGAGGAGGTGTTGTTGTGGCTAAAAAAACAGTTAAGCTTACCAATCAGATTGGCGCTGGTGAAGTTGATAATTATGTTCCCAAAAATCAAAGCAAATTTCTAAGCTTTTTATACTATTTTCGCAGCAAGAAATTTACCAGTTTAATTTGGTCAATATTTAGAATGGTCTTATTATTAGGCATATGCTTTTTGATATTGTATCCCATAATTATTAGGCTTGCATCCTCTTTTAAAAGTCCTGAGGATGTGTACGACCCTACTGTAATATTAATACCAAGAAATTTCACATTTGAAATATACCAAACAATGTGGAAATACGTTGATATTCCAAAGCTATACTGGAATTCTTTTTCCTCTTCTGCAATGCTTGGGGTTACACAGATGGTTTCTTGTATGTTTGTTGCATATGGACTGGCACGTTTTAAATTTAAGGGTAATGGCTTAATATTCTTATTATGTATCGTTACACTTATGATTCCGGTACAAATGCTTACTACAGCAATGTATTTCCGCTATAAGGCGTTTAATCCCTTGGTAATGTTTAGCTTTGGAGAGATACTCTATAGTGTACCAAATATTGATTTAACAAAAGGTTGGACAGCTTTTGCTTTGCTCTCCGCCACTGCGACAGCGTATAGAAATGGTTTGTTTATATTCTTGCTGCGGCAGTATTTTAAGAACCAGCCCAAAGAGCTTGAGGAGGCTGCCTACATAGACGGAGCTGGTCCATTCCGCACCTTCCTGCAGGTTATGTTACCTAGTGCATTGCCATTATTAGTTACTGTATTCTTATTTGCTTTCGTTTGGCAATACAATGACTACTATTACATTAATATATTAAATTCAACGGCTCAAGTAATGGCAACAAAGGTACTTTCTTCTGCGGGCAGCTATGTGACTACTGTCTTGAAACAGCCTGAAAACGGCGTATTAAGAGACCTATACGATGCGGCTTTGATAATTTACCATGTGGCTCCGCTTATAGTTTTATATGTAATATGCCAGAGATTCTTTGTGCAGAGTATAGAGCGCTCCGGTATGGTCGGCTAATTCGGCTGGTGATAAGCCCCACATTACTTCGTTACTAAAAAAAACACTTTGAGGTCACTTACTAAAGGTAAGCTCACTCAAAGTGTTTTTTTTGCGCCTCGTACTGTAGGTCTTCTGACCAGCCTCTTTCGGCGGCTGATAAAGCCTATGGTTACGGGCGGTTTAGGAAACCCGCCCTTACAAAATCAAATAAAATACCGTCTCGGTCACGTATTTCTCGATACGTTCCCTTTAGGATATTTTTTATGCCTCGCACTATAGGCTTTCTGAGTTGCCTTGTGTTTTCAATAATGTAGGGGCGACCTTTGGTCGTCCGTTATTACTTGAAATTATCCTTATGGATTGTGGGCATATAACCATTAGCGGATTGCATAATATGCAGCCCCTACTTAATGATACATAAAAAAAATCCTGCAAACGCAGGATTTTAACTTTATGCTCCGATGTTTCGTTCAAAGGCTTTGCTTACAGCCTTAATGTAGTCACGATAGCCCTCGTCATGCACTCGCGTAGTTACTATCTGCCATTCACAATCTGCACAAATTGCCTTGCCTAGTATTAGTAGATTTTCTTTTTTTTCTTTCCCACAAATAGCACATTTTTTATCCATAATACACCGCCTTTAAACTAATTTGTTATGATTATTCCCAACTTAATATATATTATTC
>Ga0118677_10011562_pt1 | contig 13187 bp, 13 predicted proteins | sample AliMusrvi5mmetaG_FD_86154 | JGI IMG/M metagenome (GOLD analysis project Ga0118677, IMG submission 86154)
ATCGGGGGTTCTCGCCGGAGTTTTATCCGGACCGGGAGGATGGGAGCAAGCTGAAGCCGGCGAAGGTGGTTTTCTTTCCGCTGACGGCGGGAGGGCTGACGAATAAACAGGCGTTTCAGGAGAATGCGCCGTTTTGGGCGCATGAAGAGGAGCCGAGATTATCAACAGCGAAGGCGGGAAGAGGGGAAGAGGAAGCGGACTGCAACATCCAACATCCAACATCCAACACCCAACATCCAATAGCTGATAATCAACAACCGATTTGCGCCGCAGACGCGGCGACTGCATCAAACAAACAACAACACAACACAACAACTATGACAGATATGAGTAATGCTGCGGTCGCTACAGCGGCGGCAGACACCAACGCGGTAACGGCCGCACAAACTGAAATCACGGACTTGCGGGCCAAGCTAGCGGAAGCTGATAAGGTCATCAAGGACCAGCGGAAACGCGAGGCTACCGCTGCCGTCCAGGCTGCCGTGAAGCGGGGGGCCTTGCCCGCGCAGGACACGGTCCTGCAGGCCAAGTGGCAGGGCTACTGTGAAACTGATCCGGGCATGATCCCCACCCTCGACGCCATTGTCGGCAACCCCGCGATCACGGCTGGCCAGATCACTAGCGGCCGCCCGTCGCTCTCGGTCCATGAAGGTGCGGTCAACACGGTCCGGGCTTACGGGAAGCTGCAGGCGGAGCAGAAGAAGATTAACGGGATGGACCCGGTGGCCTGCTCGCAGCGCGGATCCATCGCGCGGGACGCGGCGGCCATTTACGCGACGATCCGGAAGAACATGGACGAGTTCGGCACTATGCCGTTTAGCGCGGCCACGACCACGGACTCGGATCTGGGTTCTTTGGCGGGCGACTTGATCACTCAGCGCACGCTTGAACTCCTTAAGTTTCAGTTCCCCGCTCTGCGCCGGGTGACAGCGGATTTTTCGGACCAGCCCGCCGCTTATGGTCAGACGATCATGACGCGGTATTTGACTGTGCCGACGATTGCGACTTACAGCACTTCCACCGGCTGGACTACGCCTGGCAGTAACCCCACCGGCACGGATGTGCCCGTGGTGATCAATGCGCACAAGGGTGTTCCGATCCGATTCCAGGAAAACCAGTTGGCGGGTACTATGCGCCGGCTGTTTGACGAGTTTGCGCCCGCCGCGGCCTACTGCCTGGCGAAAGATATGGTGGATGCGCTGTATGCGCTGATCACCGCGGCCACCTATACCAATACCGCTATCAAGGCCGATAAGAGCGCCTTTGGCCGGGCTGAGGTGATCGACATGGGTGTGGCGCTACAGAAGAAAGGCGTGCCCATCGGATCGCAGAATCGCACTTTGCTACTCAATAGCGATTACTTCGGACAGCTCGCTAAAGACACCGCTATCGTCACGCTGGCGGCCTACCAACGGCCTGAGATTATCGAGCAGGGGGTGCTGCCTGATGTCCACGGGTTCGCTGTGGTGGACGCTCCTAACTTGCCCACTACTGGGAACCTCGCGGGATTCGGGTTCAGCAAGAGCGCATTGTGCATCGCCGCCCGTTTGCCCAATGACTATGCGTCGATTCTGCCGGGAGCGAGCTACGGCAGCGTAACCACCATCACTGATCCCGATATCGGCCTGAGCGTGATGCAGGTGCAGTACGTGGACCATAAGCTCGGGTTTGCGGAGAGCCGGATGGCGCTGATGTACGGCGTGGCGGCTGGCCAGGTGGCGGCCGGGCTGCGGCTGATCAGCGGGTAGACCACGAAAGACACGAAAGACACGAAACTGACTGTTTAACCGCAGAGAACGCAAAGAACACAGAGAAAAGACAAGACTATGAAGACTGTTAAGAGACTTCTGATGAGTATGGTAATGGTCGCGGTGCTGGTTTTGCCGGCATTCGCGGAGGTGGGGATCACAGACCTGGGGGTTACGAATAAGTTCACGGCCAATTATACGACGGTGGCGAACGTGAGCAGTAACTCGGTTTACCTTCCCAAGACAACTGATGTGGGCTTGGAGCTTCAGATTCAGGGGGATGCCGCCGGCACGGGCTTGATCACTATGACCTTCGCCCGCAGCTACGATGGTATTGCCTGGGAAACTACGCCTCGCTTTACCTGGCAAGTGCCGCTCAACGGCACTACCGCGGTGGTTGGCGTGACGAATATAGCCGCAAGCACCATCCAATCGGCGGCCTATCTCAAATGCGTGAGCATCGCCAATGCGGACGCGACGGCGAATGCGACTAATTGCGTGCTGCGGGTGGTGCGCAAGACGATCAAGCCGAGTCCCTAGTTTAGCGCGGCTACGCCCCAGTTGCGCGGGCTGGCCGCGGCGTTAGTGCATAGCGTCCGCGGCCGGCCATTTGAAATGAATTATGAAGGATGAATGATGAATTATGAATGAGGCTTCACGCGGAACGCAGCATATCTCCGGTTCATCCTTCATAATTCACCCTTCATAATTCACAACCCATGCCCTACACCACTACAGCCGCAATCGAGGCCAAGATCCCGGCCCCGGTTCTCGACGACGCCCTGGACGACAACGGCGATGGGCTGCGTGATGACGGGTTGCTGGACCAGATCGTCATGAATGCGTCCGATGCCGTGGACGCGCTGATATGCAACCGCGTGTCACTCCCGCTCGCCACCATACCCGCCTCCGTGCGCCACGCGGCCCTGTGGTTCGCAATCGAAGAAATCTTTTCGCGCCGCCAAAAAGACCTGCCCAAGGACGCGGCCACGGCCATCGCCGCCGCCCGCAAATGGCTGGAAGCCGTGCGCGACGGCAAACAGCAACTGGACGCCTCGTCTCCAATCGTGCTCCAGGCTGGATCTGGGGGGAACCCATACGTGCCCGGCCGCGTGCCGGTGCAGGGCAGCCCAACCACCTATAGCGAAAGCGAATGACGATCAAGGAACAGCTCAAGGTGGTAGTGGCGAGCCTGCATGACGCGCTCCGGAGCGTGAAGGGCCGGTCATACCCCGCGGGGGATGTCATTCACCTGCTGGATGAACTGCGAATCAAGCCGGGTGCGCCGAGCGCGGGTGTCATGTTTTGGACGGAAGATCCGCAGAGCGAGATTGCCGAGCTGGGCAAAGTCCTCCGTGGCTTCAAGGCGGTGGTATCGCGCGGTAAAGGCTTCAAGGTGATCTCGGGTGAGTCACTCACCGAGGGAGCTGAGGGGGGGCCGCCTATGTTTGACCTGGTCGAGCTGGTGCGCAGTACGATTCTGGGATTGCGCATGGCAGATGAACAAGGCGAGTTGCAGATCCCGGTATATCAAGGGACCGGGCCATTTGAGGTCTCGGGCCTGATTTTGGATGCCTATGAGGTGAAGTTTGCGCTCTATGCCCAGATTCCGCAGCAAGATGGAATACCGGTGCCGGATGTGATGGATGGGAATGATGAACTATGAATGAGGGCTCATGCATCACGTTTCACGCGCACCCTCCGCAGTGCTGCTACGGAGGACGGGCATTACGCATTTTCGCCTGGCTGTTATGCGCCACCAGCCCGTTGTTCGCCGCCGATTTGATGTTTCACCGTGATGCCTGCACTAACCGTCTCATTATCCTCCGCCCTCTGAGCCTCATTTTCCCCACCAACCAGGCGCCGGTCTATGATGTGCTATCGGCCCGCACGGATACAAATGGCGTGTGCTGGTTCTCGAATATCGTAGGGGGCACCTGGTCGGTGGCGGTCCAGAGTCCGCCCTCGACGACGACCTGGGCAATCCTGGTGCCCACCAACGCGGGGCCGGTGAATATTGATGTGTGTGGCATCGCGATGCCGCAGGCCGTGTCCCGGCCTACCGATTACTCGTTTTCCGCTGATGCCTCGGACAAACGCTACGCCACAGCGAACGGGGGCGGGCTGAACTACGTCCCACAGCCCGCCTCCGTGAACTTGACCAATTGGAGCAATCTGAATCCCGCCACGAGCAACCAGCTCAGCGGGACGGTGCTGGTGCCGGATTCGGTGGGGAGCAACAAGCTGACGGCTGATATTCGGGTGCAGCTCGCCCAGATCGGTCTGCCGTTGACGAGCGCTCTTTATGCGGGCCAGGCGACGAATGATCTGCTGGGGAATCCGATTCTGACGACGTATGCGACGGTGGTGGATCTGGGGGCGCTGAGCAATGCCTGGCGGGTCGCGAGTAATGCGCTGGCGGGGGCGATTAGCTCCGCCTCAACTAACGCTCTTTACGCTCTCAACGCTGGACACGCTCAAACGTCCGACTTTGCGGGCAGCGCCACGAATGACCTCCTCGGTAATCCGATCCTGACCACCTACGCCACGCTGGTTGACCTGGGCGCCCAAAGCAACGCCTGGCGCATCGCCAGCAACGCCCTCGCCGCGGCCATCAGCGCGGGCGTCACCAACGCCCTTTACGCTCTCACCGCTGGACACGCTCAAACGTCCGACTTCGCGGGCAGCGCGACGAATGATGATCTGGGAAATCACATCGTGACCACCTACGCCACCTGGGCGGCCCTGGGTGCCGAGAGCAACGCCTGGCGCACTGCCAGCAACAACCTGGCGGCCGCAATCGGTGGTAGCGGCAATACGAATGCAATGTCTGTCGCCGCAGGGATGGGTATTCTCGCCGTTACCAATAACGGCGTAGTCACCCTCAGCCTATACAGTCCTCCGAGCATTTACCTCCTGTCTAGCAGCCCGGTCTCGGTCGAAATGGGCACGACGATTTCAACCACCGCGCTGACCTGGTCTCTCACTGGGGGCCCCATCACCGGCCAAGCCATTGACACGGGAAGCGGACTGCAAGCCTTGAGCGACCTGAGCCAGCGGGAATATGTCTATCATGAATCTTATAACACCAACCACACATTCAGGCTCTCCTGCACCGATGGCACCAGCACCACGGAAAGTACGACAACCGTCCATTTTTACCGGCAGGGTTATTATGGAGTGAGCGCCAACTCCGCGCTTTCAGACGGTGAAATCTGGGACATCGGGACAAGAGAGATAATGTACTCAAAATCGATCACTTTCACGGTATCACCCGCCGCGCAATACATCTATTACGCCTATCCCGCCGACTGGGGCGAAGCCTCATTCAACGTCAATGGACTGCAAAACAACGCCTGGACCCTGATTACCCGAACCTTCATTAACATGTCCGGCTATTCCAGCGCCTATAACATTTACCGTTCGAACACCGTTTTAACCGGCACCGGCATCTCGGTCGAAGCCTACTAGCATGAACCCTTCACGCATCACGTTTCACGTTTCACGTTTCTCTCTAGCCTTGTCGCTAGCACTGCTTTCGACTGCCTTCCCGGCCTTTTCAGCGGCCATTCCCGGCACTATCGTCACCAGTAAAATAACGACCGGCGATACCTTCAACATCGCTATCGGTATCGGCGATACCGCCGAAATGACGGGCACAGATAAGCAGGTGTCCGACTTAACGGCGCGCGATGCCATCCCGCCGGCTCGCCGGACGGAAGGCATGACCTGCTGGGTTATTGGAAATGCAACCTGGTATCGGCTCATCGGTGGCATCGATAATACGAACTGGACGGTTATCAACCTGGGCGGCAGTGGCGGTGGCGGCAGTGCGACGAATCTCACGCCCTGGCTCAGCGATATCAATGCAGCCGGTTTCTCATTAACCAATGTCAACGTTCTCCGTGCGCAGCATTTAATCGGAGATGGCAGCGGCCTGACAAATCTGCCGGGCGGCAGCGGATCGCCGGGCACTAACTCGGCCAGCTCGCAATCCTGGCACCCCACCGCAATCATGAATTGGGCCGGGATAACGTCTCAGACTGTATCTCCTACGGTGATGGATGTTGATGGCACCAACTTCATGGATGCTGTGCCTACCGTGATGGACTGGACGGACCTGCAATCCAGCAATGCGCCAGTCGTGGTAAGCAATGTCACGGCGCTGATTACTCAGGAGATAATCGGTAATGGCATGATGGCTATTGGGGGAACTGGTGATGAAGCTACATGGTGTCGTCAGAATGGGATTAAGCAAACGGCGGACGGCGGTTTCGTGTTGTTCGGAAACAGCAGCAGTTTCGGCGCGGGCGGGCAGGATTTTCTGGTAGTGAAACTGGATGCGAGCGGGGGGTTGGCCTGGGCGAAAACCATCGGGGGCAGCGGATATGAAAACGGCGATGGAGGAATCCTGCAAACGGCGGACGGCGGTTTCGTGTTGTTCGGAGACAGCACCAGTTTCGGCGCGGGCGGGCAGGATTTTCTGGTAGTGAAACTGGATGCGAATGGAGACACTATTCCGGGGGGATACCTATATGGCGGGTCGTTTGGCATGGCGTTTACCACGAATGGCTATAGCATGGGCGGAGGCGGCGGATCTCAAGTGTGGACGAATGATGGCACATTTATCTGGCCAGCGGGACAGCCGGAACCGGACCCGACTGGTGCCCTGCCTGGGCCAGCGATGTTTTTCAAGCGGGATGGCAGTCTATTCATCGGCACAAATGTAATGGCAGACCAAGTATTTAATGACAACTACTCATATCCGCTTTATCAAATAGGGTTTAGGGACCGCGGCGATATTACTTCTGGCGTTGTAAATTTTGGAGGAGCGGATAGTCCTGACTATAACTGGTGGGCAACGTACTGGATGCAATGGTTTGCAAGGGATTCGTCACCAGTAATTGATGCAAACTGGGAGTTGAAGGGAGCCGACGGTTCTCAGAGGTCGTTTTCCGTTTACCTGCAGGACTCAGGCTCTTATCTGCGGCTTAAAAGTAACAATATTGATGTATTTAAGGTCACAGATGATGGGATAGTTACTGCAACCAGCTTTACCGGCAGCGGAGCTAACCTGACTGATATTGCCGCCACCCACTTGCGCGGGACGGTGTGTATTACGGATTCCGGCGCCGTCGGAGACGGGCTTACCGATAACACGACCGTCCTGAGCAACCTTTTCCTCCTTGGCACGAACCTCTACGTCCCGCCGGGCGTCTTCCTTATCGGGGCCATCACGACCTCCGTCCCGCAGCGCATTTCCTTCGCCTCGGGCGCGGTCCTCAAGTTTGATACCAACTCCGTGGGCTACATGCTGAGCCTCAACGGCGAGGGAAACACCCTTGAAGGCCCTGGAACGCTGAACGGGACTGGTGGCACGAACATCTTCTTCATGGACGGCACGAACGCCTACAACATGTACAGCGGAGCGGGCACGAACTATGACATTTATTGGTCAGGCTTCGAGGGTTGGATGCCGGTGGCCATTGGGGCGCGTCATGGTCTCTACATCAATCCGACCGGGAATAGCCGAGTTTCGGACCTGAACGTCCTGAATTTCTCAGGCTACGGCATCACTGTCCAGGGGACGCAGCCGGACGAAAACAAACAGGTGAATCACTATTTCATCCGCAATAACTACTTCACTAACTGCGGCTGCGCCTTGCAGCTCGGGAATGCCGTGAACGGCGCGGAATACGGCGTGGTCATGGGGAATAAGGGGTTTTGTTGCACCTACTTCATTGACTTGGAATGCGCGAACGTCGAGCTCGTTGGGAATAGCTGTAATTGGGCCGATTGCGGACTGTACCTCCATCCATTCAGCGACCATCTCAGCGGTGATCAAGTGCGCGGGCATGACAATATCACGGGCAACACCTTCAACCACTGCGGCCACGGTTTCTATATCCTCGATGCGAATACAGGGGTAAACATCACCGGCAATAATTTCCTGGGGAATGTGGAAGAGGACGTAGTCGGAGTTGCGGACGGAATACAGGTGAACAACAACTATTTCGAAATCGGCGACAACGCCTTCATCGACAGCTCGACGGGCGTGAACTATTACCGCGACAACACCTTTGCCCAGGGCTATGGCCAGCAGGGCACCAACATCTGGGTGGGCTTCACTAACTCATATACCTACGGAAACTTCCTCCGCGGCAATTCCTATGCCTCCAGCACCAACAACGGCCCTACCGCCCCGAATATCACGCCCAAGCCGCCTGCGACCAACGGCATCGGTGCCTGGGTGCCGTATACCGTGCGCGGCACGAACTTCTACCTTCCGCTATACAAGTAATGCCCCAGCAACCCGCTCAATCCACGAAACTCAACTCACCATAGAACATTATGCCACTACCCATCATCAGAGGCACCAGCACCACCATCCGCTGGGGCGTCAAATCATCGAACGTCAATCAGCAGTCCGCTATGGCCGGCGCCATCGTCACCAAGGTATCTCACGAGCCGCTCGGCGGCGCCCCCACCTACATCGAGGACGATGCCGGCTTCGCCGCCATCATGGTCATGCTCCTGGATGGCGATAAGCTGACCCTCACCGTCATTGATGATAGCGCCCTCACCTTCCCGCAGCGTGGTGACTGGTGCTCCTTCCGCGTGCCGGGCCAGAACGTCACCAACGCCAACTTCATTTGTATCGACAATAACGCCCAGCTCGGCCGCAAAGAGCCTGGCACCCGCAACCTGGTCGTCGAATACCACCCCAACATCACCCGCGTAACTCAAGGCATCCCAGCCTCATAGATCACGCATCACGTTTCACGTTTCACGCATCACTCCATGAGCATTGACGAACTACTCGGCAAAACCGTAGCCCCCAAATCCGATCCTGACCAGCGCTACACCGTCACACACGTAAACCCCAAATTCGACTTCGGCACCATCCTCGGCACCGGCCCAGCCGTAACGGTTGTCCGTGACCCGCACGGCACCGAGTCCATCGTCCCCGGCGCGAAGTTCCTGGAAGACTACGAGCCCGTCCCCAAACCCTGACCCATGGCGCTCCCTGACATCCTCAAAGGCGACGGCGCCGCGCCGAACCCGGCGCACGACGACAGCTTCGCAGGCCTCTCCCCTGAGACCCGCGCGGTACTCGAGCGCCAGCAGAGCCAGATGCACGCCGGCGCTGCCCTCTCCGCCCAGGCCGCCGCCCGACCGCTCCCCGGTCCATTGGCCGCCGCCTTTGCTGGACAACCCCAGGAAGTGGCCGGGTTGCGCGTGCGGCAACCCCGCCATTATGACTTTGTGGCTTTGCAGGTGCTCGATAGCCCTCTGCTGAAAGAGTTCGAGGCAGCGGCCAAGGCGGCGCGATTGAAGGCCCTGGGGAAGAAGACCCGACGGCGGCCGGCGACGCCATGGACGGATGAACAGGGTTACGAGATCATTTACCAGTTCACCCGCCCGGCTGACGAGCTGGTCGCCCTGGTGCAAGCGCCGGATCGCCAGGCGGCCGTGAAAGCCTACCGGGACCGTGCGCTTCGGGAAATCGGCCTGAAGCTCGGGCCAGTGGAAGTGGCGATGCTGGTGGCCGCCGTGTCCCGCGAGTTCGAGACCTATTTCTCGACCTGGCTCCGCTACCAATCCAAAGCCCAGGGCAGCGCCGGTGAAACGGTTTTTTCAACGCCACCGCCGGGGACGGCCCCGGTTGGTGGCTCGACTACCTCTGCAAACTCCGAAAGGACTTCGGTATGAGCGCGCGAGAGGTGCTGTTTGATCTGCCGGGGGCGCAGGGGTGGGCAATGATCTCGTGGGCCACCGAGTGCAACGAATGGGGTGGCATTGAACGGGTTGGGCTGGGGTATGTGGGAATGGAAGGGGAAAGGTTGAGAAAAGTCCGAAGTCCGAAGTCCGAAGTCCGAAGGAGGGCTGTTTAAATGGCGGGAGTGCTACAGTTTACGCTTGGGCTTGAGACCAGCAAGTTCCTGAGCGAGCTGGGTTTGGCCAGCCACGAGATCCTGAGCTTTGCGGCCGTGGGCGAGGGCCTGCACAAGGTCATGGACAAGGTCTTCGAGTCCTTTGAGCGTGGCGCCGCCCTGGAACACCTCGCCAAGCGCACCGGCGAAAGCGCCGGCAAACTCTACCAGCTTGAAGAGGCTTTCAAGGCGGTCGGAGGATCGGGGGAATCGCTGCCTGGCATGATTTTCATGATGCAGAAGGCGCTGGGCGGGGTGAGCGAAATGGGTGAGAACACGTCGGACGTATTCCATAAGCTGGGCCTGGACCTGGACGAATTGAAAAAGGCCGGGCCGGCGGAGGCGCTCGGCAAGATCATGGAGCGCATGGGGGGATTGTCGCAGGATTCGGCGGCGAAGGCTTCGAGCATGCTCTTTGGCCGCATGGGCGCGGCCCAGGCCGTCCAGATGTCCCGCTCCCCGCAAGAGTTCAAAGAAGCCTTCGCGGACGCGGCGCGACAGGCGGATATTTTCGAGCGGGCAGGCGCCGCCTTCGCGAAGATCCATCGCACTATCGACGCGATCAAGCGCGAGTTTGTGGGGTTTTGGGCGGGGCTGGCGGAGGGGGCGGCGCCCGCGGTGCAAAGCATCCTGGATTGGCTGCGGAAGATTGATTTGACTAGCATTGGCAAGCAGATCGGTGCGGTGCTGGGTGAGATTATTGAGGCAGTCCGCAGCGGTGAGATCACGACCTTGATTACGGAAGCCTTCCAGGCGGCATTTGAGCAGGTGGGGAACTACGCGATGCGCATGTTTAATGGCGTAGGTGCGGCCTTCCTGACCCGGATAAGTCAGGTGGTATCAGAGATCCCGGAGCTGTTCGGCGTGATTGCTCCGGCGATCACCACGATATTGACATCGTCATTGAAGATGTTCGCTGCCAACTTCAACAGCACCTTGTCCGATTTGTCGCGTGAACTGGGATCTAATAAGCTCGCGATGGTATTTGCGCGGAGATCCTCGGCGTGGGCAGGTTCGGCTGGTAAGGACTCGGATGATGCCAGTAAGACGGCTAAAGCGGGCATTGGCAGGATAATAGCGGGCACCGTCGCGGATGCGGGAGAAGTGGCAGAGGCATTTAAAACCGCATGGGGAGAGACGGGATCGCCGTTCGGTAATGACGCCACAGCGAAGCTGCAAGCCCACCTCGCAAAACTGGGCAGCCGGCTCGGATCCGCAACCGCCAGCGGCGAGCACGGCGGCGGTGAAGAGAATATTGATTTTGGCAAGGGCCTCACCCATCGCACCGAAGGCAACGCCTTTGAAAAAATGGGTTTCAACATGGGCGGCGCCGGAGGCCCAATCCAGGACGTCGTCAAAAACACCGGCCGAACCGCTGATGCAATCGATCAATTGCGCGAAGTCATCCTCTACAATCAGAGCCACTATGGCGACCCAGGTTTAGGAGAGCATCTGCCATCATGAAAACGATACAGAATTTGACGGGCGTAGCGGTTGAGGCCGCGGCTCCGAGTAACCTGCATATTGGGTTTGGAATTATGGACCAACCTGTCCCGGGATTCATGCGTCAGTTGAGCATGGGCATTACTGGTATGCACCTGACGGCGCCGGGTGGGGAAGTGTTCATCCCGACGGAGGCGCTTTGGGCTTTGGCTGAGGCGGCTGATCCGGTATTTCGCCCGCCGCCGCTGCCACCTGCGAAGGCGGCGCGGCCATCCGGCAAGTAACCCGCGGAGGCGCTGCGCATGGCAGGTCAACTCATCTGGCGGCCAGGGACATTCCTGGTCCGGCAATACACCGGCTCTAACCTCAAGCTGGCCGACCGCGTGGCCGATGTGGATCTGTATCGCGGCCCAATCGCCCTGTGCCGTGCTCAATCTGTTCGGCGCGGCACCTATGGCAGCGGCGCGCGCCTGGGCTGGGTCTGCACCAGTAGCGAAGTCGAGTGGGAACAGAAAGGCATCGGCAAGCTCAGGATCAATTGGGAGGTGGGCGGACCATATGCGGATGCCAGATTTCTGCCTTTGGACGATTGGCGGATGGAAGCGGTCGAGCTGTACCCGAAGGTGGAGCGGAATAAGCACATGTTTGGGAGTAGCTATCCGGGTGTTAATGGGGACAAGATTTCCTCTGATACCATCGCATTGTGTTATCAGGCTATTCACGGCGCGGCGGCCTCGGCGAGGCCGGACGCCCGCACTGCCGTTCTAGGCCTGGGATCCAGGACTTCGGAGCCACCATCGGGTTCAACTTGGGAAGACCAGGCTGCCTGGGGAATCGTGCTATTGGATTGGTTGGAGCATGGCCATGAAACATACTATCTGGCCGGGCTCAAGTACATGTACATCCACCATTATTTCACCATGCCGCAAATCAACATGGGTGGGATCATACAAGCGCCGCTTTATGGACCGATGGCCGGAAATACACAAATGAGTTGGCTCCGGCTGGCGGACGCGCCGGAGCCGGTGGGGGTGAATGGCTCGGTAATCAGGGTTACCAGCACCTGGCTGGGAGGGCCTGGTGGTCACTGGGATTCGGCTCTCTACGCACCATAATGGGACTCTATCAACCAAGACGGCTCAAGAGTTTCGAGCCCGCTGGACTGGATTATCTGCGGGTGAACCAGGTGGTGGCAGAGGCTGCCTTTGTCCGAAACGAGGTGGCACAGTTGCGCGGCCAGGCTGGCCGGCCGGGCCCATTCTCCCCAGCCGTTCTTCATCCGTTCAAGCTGTACCAATTGCCTAGCATGTATCGCCAGGCTCACGACCCGGCTACAGATTGGCTACGCTGGCGTGTCCGGGCGGGGCGAGTGCTGGAGACTGATGCGGCTGGGACGGATGGCATTGATACTGATCCTGACAGCGAAAGCTATCCCGACAGCGCGCCTGACATCATTATTCCGAGCGGGATCGCTAAATTCTGGTTTTGGATCGAGATCGGTATGGATAGTTTCGGCGCTACGACGGCACAGGTGTTCTATGGGGATAATCCGAAGGTTTCGCGCTATCCCGCTGATGGGGATGCCCTATGGACGTCGGACAATCCGTGGACCAGCTTCCCCGTTCCCGATGCGAACCATGTGCCTGTCGGATGGATTGACACCGCCACTAATGCGGGAAACAAACAGGCGGTAGTGCGCCAACTGCTTCGCACTGATCTGGAACAGGTTGGCGGCGGCGGGGGGGGACAAATCCTTTGCCAGATCACGGTCCTTTACGGCAAGGATTACTTGAAGCTGACATTTTGGCGATAATCTGAGGTCAGAAATTGTTACAAATAGCCCAACTCTTCGGCTTTCAATTGAATCGATACTTGTTCTGGGTTCATCTGTAATGCGTGATTGAGGAATTCTTCTACGGTCTGATCGATGACGGCTAGGATCTTTCGCACCGTCTGTCGACCCAAGTTACCGATCAGATCTTCCAGGGCTCCTTCGATGAGGGCGCGAAAGAGATGCCATAACAAGGCCGCATAGGTGAGGATTTGGAGTCGTCCGGTTTCC
>Ga0118677_10011563_pt1 | contig 13187 bp, 11 predicted proteins | sample AliMusrvi5mmetaG_FD_86154 | JGI IMG/M metagenome (GOLD analysis project Ga0118677, IMG submission 86154)
ACTCCCAGAACTACAGAGCGCGGGACCATCAAACGTGATGGTGGAACCTTGAGCACTCGAGAGCGGGAACGCGAACACTCCCGAGATGACGACTGCCATGAAACCGAGTGCAATCCGAGCACCCGTCCGGCCCTTTTGAGTCTGATGAGATGGTGAGATCGAAAGAGAATATCGTTGGTCGGCCAGGTCTGCTTGGGGACTCCTCGGTTGGAATAGCCCGCGCCGGTACGATACTCAGTAATGGGACTTTCACGCAGAGCACTCGGGAGTGACGAGGAAATCATCGTAGAAGTTCGATCACACCGTGGGTCGTTGGTCGCTCCGTCATGCCTGCTTCTGGCTGCCTGTGCAGGGGCGATCTGGTTGGTGGCGTACGCCACCTCATGGCCAAAACTTGGCCGAGAGATCGCGGCGGGAGTGGTGATTGGACTTCCGCTCTGGTGGTTGCTTGCGAGATGGATGAGATGGCGCTCTCGAAGCGTGTCGCTCACGAACGAGCGAGTTGTTGTTTCGAACGGTTCACTTCGAAAGAAGAGCGAACAGGTTCGCCTCATGAGAATCATTGAAGTTCATCTCATTCAAGGTGTGACTGATCGCCTCTTGCGGCGAGGCGACGTCATCCTCGAAGTCGATGACGGGCCTCCCTTGGCGGTTGAGCATCTTCGCCACCCCGAAGCATTCCAACGCGTTGTGCTTCGTGAACTTGGACGTGACGAAGAGGAGGGTGATGAAGAAGAAGATGATGATGAAGCAGGAGCGCATGATCTCACCAGTCCTTCCCTGTCTCGGATCCAAGTGATCACCGAAGACGACCCCACGCCACCGCAAGGAACCCCCGCAGTGAGCGGCTCTCGGGCGGCCACGCTGTTTGCTCGCCTGGACGAACTCGACCGATTAGAGGCCTCTGGAGCCCTCAGCCCCCACGAGGCGGCGTTGCGTCGAGCCGAGCTCAGCGGGACGCCATGATCCTCCCTCCCTTTTCACACGGTACCCTCGGGTCGTGACTTCTCCCCATTATCGATGCAGTTCCTGTGGCAATCTCACCCGTTTTGACGTCGTGACGACGTCAACGGTGCGGGCGTATCATCACTTCACCGTTGGAGGTGACGTGGAAATAGAAGATCTTGAGACGATCTCTGAATCCGTTGACTCGGTGGAGTGCCGGTGGTGTGGGCACGGACGATCCATTGAGCGAGTTGAACCAGGATCGAGTGAACTTGGAGATACGGCTCCCTCGGAATCGGTGGAGTGACGTCGTCACGACGACTTTCTCGGGATCAAGCCGAGCAGGCACTCGCGAGTGCGACCCCGATACCGATGAATCGCGGGGCTTCCCCGATTCCTGTGACCCCACTTGAAGGAATCGACCTTGGAGGATCGCCGAGTCGACTCGATCTCACGGCACTGAGACATCGCGCACTGCTTCTTTTTGTTTCGCTCGACTGCAAGGGTTGCGAAGACGTGATTGCGGGTCTCGTGGCTCCCGAACTCTTTGGGGTGGGCCCTGGTGACGAGATCATCGTCATCTTTCGTTCGCTGGAAGACGAGCAGGTTGAGAGCATTGCCTCTCGACTCGGCGGAGCGACGTGCCTGATCTCAGACACGGCCTTTGAAGCGTATGGGGTGAGCGGGCCTCCTTTCTTTGCGTACGTTGATCCGTCGCTCCTCACCGTGTTCACCGAAGGCGTGGCGTGGGGGACAGACTCGGTGGCCAGTGCTCTGCGGGCCGCACAGAGTGGCGCACCGAGTCTTGAGGCTCCTCGACTGGGCTTTCCTCATGGGAAAACGACACCATGAGTCCGTTGTTACACCCCCTCACGATGATGGTGCTGTCGGATGAACACACAGGGTGGACACCAGTCCTCGAGAGGAAGCGATCATGGAGCAGAACATCACCATTGAGTGCGATGGCTGTAGGGGCCGCGAATACAACGCATGTAGTGATTGCGTGGTCACGTTCATCTTGGGGAGAGAACCCGATGACGCGATCATCATCGACGTCCAAGAAGCTCGAGCGGTTCGGCTCCTTGGGCGAGCTGGACTGGTCCCTCCGCTGCGCTACGAGTCGCGAGTCGATGGAGACGTCGTTAACGAATAGGGCGACACGATGAGTGAGCATCGCCACCTCCTCGTCACAAATGATTTCCCTCCCAAAGTCGGTGGCATTCAGAGCTATCTCTGGGAACTCTGGAGCCGACTCGACCCGAGCACCTTTCGAGTATTGAGTGCTCGCTCAGATCCACGATGTGATGACTTTGATGCTGAGCAACGCGAGCGGGGCCTCGTGATTGATCGGGTCGATGCCAAGACACTCTTTTTTCCTTCGAAACGAAACCGTCTCGCCCTCAAGAGTGCGATTGATCGCTGGAATCCTGATCTCGTCCTCTTTGATCCAGCGTGGCCATTGGGAATGTTGGCGAAGCACTGCTCGGTGCCCTCGGCCGTGATTGTTCACGGGGCTGAAGTGGCGATTCCCTCTCGACTTCCAGTTTCTCGCTCACTCATAAAGACCACAGTGCGCCGATCGAGTGGAGTGATCGCTGCGGGTCCGTATCCTGCCCAAGAGACTCAACGCCTCTTCAGAACAGACCGAACCCCTGTGCTTGAAATCCCGCCAGGTGTCGACACCAAGCGTTTCCATCCCCGCTCCGCTGATCAAATTCGAGATACTCGAGCACGCTTTGGCATCCCTCCCAATGCATTGTTTGTCCTCAGTGTGAGTCGCTTAGTTCCTCGGAAAGGTATGGATACCTTGATCAAAGCAGCAGGACAATGTGCGACTCGCTTTCCCAATCTTTTCGTTGGGATTGGAGGCTCAGGGAGAGACGAGAACAAGCTCGCAGGTCTCATCGAATCGTCAGGTGCACCCGTCAAAATGCTTGGCCGAGTCAGCGACGCAGATCTTCCAGACTTGATGGGGGCAGCAGACATCTTTGCTATGGCCTGTCGCGAGCGATGGGGTGGCTTAGAGAAAGAGGGTTTCGGAATTGTCTTCCTTGAAGCAGCAGCCTCGGGAGTTGTCCAGATAGCAGGGCTCAGTGGTGGATCAGCCGATGCGGTTCTTGACGGGGAGACTGGCATTGTGATGAAGCCGCCCAATGATGAAGGCGCACTGGCACAAAGCCTGAGCGATCTCCTCGAAGATTCCGCCCTGAGAGAGCGCTTTGGCGGGGAAGCAAGAGTTCGAGCGGAGGCATCCTTTGACTATGACGTTCTCGCCCGTAGGCTGGGCGATGCGCTCCAAAATGGATGGCCATTTTCAAGGAGCTAAAAGAGTGAAGGAGGCGAGAAGAATGGCAGATCAAACGACGGAAAAAATCCTCGTCAACGCCTCTCCCGCAGAGATTTACGAAGTTGCCGCTGATATTGAGCGCTATCCCGAGTGGGTCTCGGACATAAAACAAGTCACGGTCGACGAGCGAGACGGACTTGGACGAGCCCTTCGAGTGACATTTCGCGCTGCAGCCTTTGGACGCTCCACGACCTATACGTTGCTCTACGACTACACCCATGCGCCTGAAGAGTTGGAGTGGAAGTTGACTGAAGGTGACCTCACATCAGTTCTCGATGGGAAGTACACCTTCTCTGGCGTCAAGGGTGGAACTGAAGTGACGTATCACTTAGAAGTTGCACTTCGTGTTCCTATCCCAGGCTTTGTGAAGTCACGAGCCCAAGGTCGTATTCAAACGACTGCCCTGCGTGAACTAAAGGCAAGGGCGGAGTCACTGCGGTGACGGCCAACCCTGAGGGGTTGGCACTCGGTATTGATATCGGGGGAACCAAAATGTTGGGCGTCATCATAAACAGTGAGTGCGTTGTCGTCGCCGAGCAGAAAGTGCAGACACCACAACGCACGATTCGAGACGGTGGAAAGAGCGTGCTAAGCGAAGTCACGACCATGGTGCGTGACCTTCACTTTGAACTCGGCCTCACCCTTGGCGACATTCCTCTTGGAGTTGGCGTTCCTGGCATGGTGAGTCTTGAAGGTGTCTTGGTCTACGGACCTCATCTCCAAAGTAGTTCTGGGGTTTCATTTCAAAAAGACCTGACGAAGCTTCTCGATTCGAAGGTCAGTGTCGGGAACGATGCGGACTTTGCAGCGTTGGCCGAGTATCAGCATGGAGCAGGTCAGGGTCACCACCACATGGTGATGGTGACCCTCGGCACCGGTATTGGCGCCGGGATTATCGCGAACGGCGAGCTCTTGCGAGGAGGAAATGGTTTTGCCGGTGAAGTTGGTCACATGGTGCTTGATATTGATGGGCCGCCATGTCCGTGCGGGGCGAATGGTTGTTGGGAGCGCTATGCCTCGGGCACGGGAATCGCTCGACTTGTCGAAGAGTCGCTGGCCTCGGGTCATCTTGACTCGGTGATTGCCTACAACGGCGGCGAGAGGGCAAGCGTGAATGGAGAAGTGCTGACAGGTGCGGCTCGAGCCGGTAACCAAGAAGCTCTTGTGGTCCTCGCCGAAGTGGGGTGGTGGGTGGCGAGAGGTCTCGCCAACCTCTCGGCGGTTCTCGACCCGACGTGCGTTGTTCTTGGCGGGGGACTCTCCAACGAGATCCCACTCCTGCTTCCCTTTGTTAAGCGGTCGCTTGGGACAATGCTCGAAGGAGGAGATCGCCATCCAGGCATCGATGTGGTCCCCGCTTTACTCGGGGAGCGAGCAGGCGCATGTGGAGCGGCGCTCTGGGCGAGGCAGGAGCGATGAAGATCGGCGTCATTCTCCCAACATTTCGAGACAGCGCTGACGAAGCACTTCGAGTCGCCGAAGAGGCAGAGTCCAGCGGCATTGACGGAGTGTTTTGTTATGACCATCTGTGGCCCATGGGGAATCCTGCACGGCCTGCCCTCGCTCCATTTCCAATTCTTGCGGCCATTGCGCTTCGACACCCTCGCCTCGTTCTCGGTCCATTGGTGGCGCGAATAGGCCTCGTGGAGAACGACGTCCTCGTTTCTCAGTTTGCAGCCCTCGAAGCATTAAGCCCTGGGCGAGTCGTTGCGGCACTCGGGACAGGGGATAAATTAAGCAAAGCCGAAAATGATGCCTACGGAATCGACTTCGCGTCTCCAGACGAGCGAAGAGAAGCATTGGCGCATTGCATCGCTCGACTCAAGGACGTTGTCTCGACCCTCTGGGTTGGTGGTGGAGCGAACGCCACGATGAAGTTGGCCGAAGAACAAGGGGTTGCGGTCAACATGTGGGGAGCAACACCCGAGGCGCTCGCCCAGCAAGCCACGCGAACGGAAGTGACGTGGGCGGGAATCCTTCCTCAGAGTGACAACCTGGCTGAGGAGCATTCGAATATTCGATCTCATCTCACGCAAGTACAAGAGGCCGGAGCGACATGGGCAGTTGTAGGCTGGCCGGTCTCTCTTGAGTTACTTGGCGCAATAGCGCGAGATGAGAGAGAATCGCCGGTAGGTTAGGCCCATGGATTTCCGACGTATCAACGATCTGCCCCCCTATGTCTTCGCTGCCATTAACGACCTGAAGGCCGCGGCTCGCAAAGAAGGCCGAGACGTTATCGACATGGGGTTCGGGAACCCCGATCTTCCATCACCTGACGTCGCGGTTGAGAAGTTGGCCGAAGCTGTTCGTAATCCAAAGAATCACCGATACTCCGCCTCTCGAGGTATCCCAGCTCTGCGACTAGCGATTTCAAAGCTCTACGAGCGAAAGTTTGGTGTCTCCATCGATCCTGACACCGAAGTCGTCGCCACGATTGGGTCGAAAGAGGGACTGAGCCACTTGATGTGGGTACTGCTTGGCCCCGACGATTCAGCCATCGTCCCCTCACCCTCCTATCCAATTCATATTTATGCACCACTCTTTGCTGGAGCTCAAGTCCACCAAGTTCGTATGATCGACCCGAGTTTGGAAGGTCAAGGGGCGCCTTCGCCGGGTGATGCGTTCTTCGAAGGCCTCTTGACCGCATGGGATGAAGCGTGGCCAAAACCTCGCGTCATCGTCGCCTCTTTTCCTCACAATCCAACGACAGCGTGTGTCGACCTCGCGTTCATGGAGCGCCTCGTGGCGTTTGCCTTAGAACATGAGGTTGTTGTGGTTCACGACTTTGCCTATGCCGACATTGGTTTTGACGGTTACCAACCTCCTTCGATTCTCCAGGTTGATGGGGCCAAAGAGTGTGCCGTTGAGCTCTATACCTTGACGAAGTCATTCTCCATGGCTGGGTGGCGATCTGGTTTCTTAGTCGGGAATGCTGAAATAGTTGCAGCGCTGACCAAACTGAAAAGTTACTTGGACTACGGAACCTTTCAACCCATTCAAATTGCCTCGATTGTCGCAATGAATGAAGTTCCTGATTATCCAAAAGAGATTTGCGACATCTATCAACAACGGCGCAATGCCCTGTGTGAAGGATTGAATCGAATTGGCTGGGACGTCGTTCCCCCGCAGGGAACGATGTTTGTCTGGGCGCCAATCCCCGAGGCCTACAAGGACATGGGGTCTCTCGAACTTTCGAAGTTCTTAGTGAGAGAAGCTGACGTCGCCACGTCGCCAGGCGTGGGCTTTGGCCCCGGAGGAGACGGGCATGTTCGTTTTGCATTGATCGAAAACGAACAGAGAATCGCGCAGTCGATCCGTAACCTCAAAAAAGCACTGCCAAAATTAGGCTGAGAAGTTAGGGACGTCCCGCACCGGGTACGTCGACGTGAACCGCTTCGATTTTGGCGTTCAGTCCTTGACTGGCCACGGCAGCTTCTGAAGTAGGAGCGGTCATGCAGAATAAGGTAGAGCGTTCATCGCCTCCAAGCATGCACGCAAAGCAGATTTGGGACGTGGTGACCATCCCGGTAATCTCCCCACCTTCTCTCACGCGAACAGCCTGAGGGGCTAAGGCGTTTGCAACCCAAACCTCGCCATTGGCGTCTAGGCAGATCCCGTCTGCCGGAACGAGCTCAAGTTGAGCGAAGACTCGCCGATTCGAAAGCGTGCCATCGCTCGAGATGTCGAACGCACTGAGCCGCATGGCCATGGTTTCGGCAACAATCAATGTTCCTCCATCGGGGGTGATGACTGGACCATTTGGAAAGGCCATCTCGCCGATAACTTGAATGATTTCGCCACGTGGGTCGATGACACACAGGTTGGTAGTCGGCGGCCCTGGGGGAGTGAGGACTCCTTCGACGCCGTGCTCAAGAAGGAACGCGTCCAAGTTGAAGCCGAAGTTGCCAACGTACGCAGTCCCGTCACTGCTGACGACCATGTCGTTCGCCCAGTAGCCACAATGTTCTGAAATATCTGCATGCACCGAGATTGAACCATCTGTTGCGCGACGGAGAACTTTTTGATCAGTCATTGAGACGATCAACATGGATCCGTCGGGCATCCAGCCAAGCCCAGAAGGTTGGCCGGCGACCTCGGCGACCAGCTGTTCGTCGGAGCCATCGGGAAGCATGGAAAAGACGCCATGGCGAAAAAAGTCCGAGTAGTAGAGACGCCCGTCGTGCCAACGTGGACCTTCCCCAAAGGCCAAACCTTCTCGAAGAGTCTCAGTAGTCCATTGCGTTGTCATGGTGGTCTCCTTTATCCAGATCGTTTCTCTGAACAGTATGGATCACCACCATGCTCCCTGTCTCTGGAGCTCATGATTGGCGCAGAGTGACCATGTGGCGGGCTTAGCGGACCCAGTCCTGGGTTTTCTCGAGCGCATGGAGCCACGTTGCATAGGCAGCGTCGGCGCTCGCAGCATCCCTTGAAGGGGAAAACCGCGAGTGCACGTGCCAGAGGCTGCTGAGCTGTTCCAATGACTCAAAGACACCTTCAGCAAGGCCCGCAATTGTCGCAGCCCCACGTGCGGTGGTATCAAGCGAGATTGGCCGCGCCACGTCAAGGCGAGACTGATTTGCTTGACGCTCCAAGAGGAGATCCATCACCGCAGCTCCACCGTCAGCACGAAGCTCAACGAGATTGTCCCGAGCGACCGCCTGCATCGCATCAGTAATCGCTCGCACTTCAAAGGCCATTGCATCGATGACGGCATTCGCCAAAGCAGCTCGGTTTGAACCACGGGTGATGCCAATGAGCGCGCCGCGTGCACTTTCGTCCCACCACGGGCTCCCAAGGCCGACGAATGCAGGTATAAACGAAAGGCCATCAGACCCCGAAACGCTACGAGCGAGTGGTTCAATCTCTGAAGCGTCACCCAGGATTCCCAGTTCATCTCGAAGCCACTGAATGGCGGCTCCAGCAACAAAGGCAGAACCTTCGATGGCGTAAGAGACGCCGCTGCCTTCTCCTAAATCCCACGCGACGGTTGTTAAGAGACCCTCGCTGATGGGTGGTCGCGTTGTGCCAGCCTGCAGAACGACGAACGCTCCAGTGCCATAGGTGGCTTTGACCATGCCTGGCGCAAAGCATGCCTGGCCAAAAAGAGCGGCTTGTTGGTCGCCCAAGATTCCACTGATGGGCACTCCGTGAAGCGCTTCAAGTTCAAGATGTGCAACCTGGCCAAAGCGGCCACATGAAGGTCTGATCTCTGCCAGCGAGTCAAGTGGAACACCAAAGAGGTCGCACAGTTCGGGCGACCACTGCCCGGTGTCAATGTCACACAACATTGTGCGAGACGCATTGGAAAGATCAGTTGCGAAGACTCCGTTCGTCAGGTTCCAGAGAATCCAGCTGTCCACCGTGCCGAGTGCGAGTGAGGGCGTGACCTTGAGCGATCCTTCATCGAGGAGCCAGTGCATCTTGGTGGCGCTGAAGTACGGGTCGAGGACTAATCCCGTTGTGGATCGGATGGTCTCAAGGTGACCAGCGTCACGGAGGGATGCACAGCGTGGAGCGGTCCGCTTGTCCTGCCACACGATTGCTCGAGCCAGTGGCGCCCCACTGTCTCGATCCCACGCCACCACTGTCTCTCTCTGATTCGTGATGCCGATGGCGCTGACCGTTTGACCATCCTCGGCCAGTCGACTGGTGACGTCGAGAAGGGTCTCTTGAACGAAGCGCCATATCTCGCCGGCGTCGTGTTCGACCCAGCCGGGTTGGGGGTAGTACTGGGTGAGTTCCCGATAGGAAATGTGGCTGACCTGGGCGGATTCGTCGATGGCAAGAGCCCTGACGCCGCTCGTGCCGGCATCAATTGCGATCACGTGGGCCATGGACGACGAGGCTACTTGAGCGACCGTTGGGGAGAGCCGGGAGGGGGGAAATTGCTAACTTTCGCGAACACCCTCTGACCTGGGTGTTTCAAAGATGAAAATGATTGACAGCGTGTAACTACAGTGCTGTAATAACCACAGCATCTTGAGTTCATTTTTTGTTTGACCACAACATGTAGTGGTTTTGTGGCAAAATAGGTACCTACAGGGGGCTTCAGCGACTCAAAGGTCGTTGAATGAAGCGAAATCTATCGGGAAACAAGCAGGGGAGTTGCAGAAATGGCCATCGCACCACAGCGCACAGGAATTGGTATCCGTCGACACTTCACCGTCGAAGGGGTTCATCCCTACGAAGAGGTTGTCTGGGAGCAGCGAGACTCCCGCATCACGAACTACCGAGACGGTTCTGTGGCCTTTGAGCAACTCGGCGTCGAAGTTCCTTCAACGTGGAGTGTGAACGCCACAAATATTCTTGCCCAAAAGTATTTTCGAGGAACACTCGGGCTCCCAGAGCGTGAGACCTCGCTCAAGCAAGTCGCAGACCGAGTGGTCGACACCATCACGGCATGGGGGATCAAGGATGGCTACTTCGTGGACAACGAAGAAGCCGAAGTCTTCAGCGATGAGCTCAAGCACTTAATCATTCACCAGAAAGCAGCATTTAACTCTCCCGTCTGGTTCAACATTGGCGTCAAAGACGTTCCACAGCAAGCCAGTGCATGTTTTATCCTCGCTGTCGAAGACAAGATGAGTTCAATTCTGAACTGGTACACCGAAGAAGGCGTGATCTTCAAGGGTGGTTCAGGAGCAGGTGTCAATCTTTCAAAGATCCGAGCATCAGAAGAGCTCTTAAACGGTGGTGGTACCGCGTCGGGACCAGTGAGCTTCATGCGTGGTGCTGATGCATCGGCAGGAACGATCAAGTCAGGTGGAAAGACTCGTCGTGCCGCCAAGATGGTCATGCTCGACGTAGATCACCCTGACATCGAGCACTTCATCTGGTGCAAGGCCCACGAAGAGAAGAAGGCCCGAGCACTCGCAGACGCAGGATTCGACATGAGTCTTGATGGCAGTGACATCACCTCGATTCAGTACCAGAATGCAAACAACTCGGTTCGTGTAAGCGATGAGTTCATGCAAGCGGTCTTGGATGATGCTGATTGGGATCTCATTGCTCGAGCAGATGGAGCGGTCGTGAGAACTGTGAAGGCCCGCGCACTGTTTCGCCAATTCGCAGAGGCAGCATGGGAGTGCGCTGACCCTGGAATGCAGTTCGACACGACAATCAACGACTGGCACACCTCGTCGAACACAGATCGCATCAATGGGTCGAATCCATGTAGCGAGTACATGCACATTGACAACTCTGCGTGCAACCTCGCGAGCTTGAACTTGATGAAGTTCATCGATGACGAAGAGACGTTTGATGTTGAGGGCTACAAGGCAGCGATTGAGGTTGTCTTCACTGCTCAAGAGATTCTGGTCGGCAACGCCGACTACCCAACCAAGCCCATTGGTGAGAATTCGGTGAAGTTCCGTCAACTTGGACTTGGCTATGCCAACCTCGGAGCGTTGTTGATGGCAAATGGTTTGCCCTACGACTCTGATGCAGGACGAGCATGGGCTGGAGCGCTGACTGCTCTGATGACCGGTCACGCCTATGCCACAAGTGCGAAGACCTCGTCTCGTATGGGACCACACGCGGGCTACCACGAGAACCAGGAACCGATGTTGCGAGTGCTCCGAAAGCACCAAGCCGCAGCATCAGAAATCAACGAAGAACTTGTCCCCACTGAGTTGCTCTGTGCAGCGCAAGAAGCATGGGATGAGGCAGTTGAGCTGGCTGAGACTCACGGAGTGCGCAATGCCCAAGCAACGGTCTTGGCCCCGACGGGAACCATTGGTCTGCTGATGGACTGTGACACCACTGGAGTCGAGCCTGACTTAGGTCTTGTCAAGACAAAGAAGTTGGTCGGCGGAGGAACAATGTCAATCGTCAATCAGACGGTGACTCGAGCGCTCGGCAAGTTGGGCTACAACGATGGCGAAGCAGCGGAGATTGTGGCCTACATCAATGAGAACATGTCGATACTCGGTGCGCCTCACATCAAGCCAGAGCACCTTCCTGTCTTTGCATGCTCGATGGGCGACAACACTATTCACTACTTGGGTCACGTCAAGATGATGGGAGCAGTACAGCCCTTTATCTCTGGAGCGATCTCGAAGACCGTCAACATGCCAGAAGATGTATCTGTTGAAGATATTGAACAGATTCACATTGACGCCTGGCAGCTCGGCGTCAAAGCCGTAGCGATCTACCGCGATAACTGCAAAGTAGCGCAGCCTCTTTCGACAACGAAAAAGGATGACGACGATGAGCCCGTCGTTGGCGGCCTCCAAGCTCGAATCACTGAACTTGAAAATGCATTGGCACACGCCAAGGCAACGGCGGGTGACGCGGTTGTTGTGGGTGCGGTTCGAGAGCGACTCCCTCGACGACGGGCGTCAAGCACGTTCTCGTTCCGGGTTGCCGACTGCGAGGGATACGTCACGGTTGGAGAGTACGAAGACGGCCGGCCTGGCGAGGTCTTCATCAAGGTCTCGAAGCAGGGTTCGACGTTGGCTGGAATCATGGATGCCTTCTCGATCTCGATCAGTTTGGGTCTCCAGCACGGCGTTCCACTGGCGACGTACGTTCGTAAGTACTCGAACATGCGTTTCGAGCCTGCTGGTATCACTGATGATGCCGATCTGAGAATCGCGACGAGTCTCGTGGACTATATGTTCCGCCGCCTCGCATTGGACTACTTGACCTTGGCCGAGCGCGAAGAGCTCGGGGTACTTTCCTCGTCGGAGCGAACGCAGCCAACATTGCCAGGTGTTGAAGAGTTGTCGACGGAAACAGTTGGGATCCAAGCGCCAGCGCAACCCATTGAGATGTCGAGTGCTCCTTCAACACTTGCTCGTCCAGAACAGCGAGACGCACCCTATTGCTACAGCTGTGGCGACATGATGCAACGAGCAGGCTCCTGCTATGTCTGCAGTTCATGTGGCACGACGAGTGGCTGTTCGTAAGTCCTCGTGTGCGATTGAGGTAGTGAACTCTTAGGAGTTCGTGTCTCCACGCAGATCAGACTTCGTAAAGAAACGCTTCACTGATCGTAATGGTTTTGTGATCTTCCAACTCAGGGTTTGACGGACTGAATCGCTGTCTAATTGGAGCAGTGATGCTCGCTCGGTAATTCGGTTGAAATGCTGTTCAAGATCATTGAGGCGGCGGGAGAGTTCGAGACTGGCCTCTTCTCGTTGGGCGAGTGATGCCTGAGATGTCGTGAATTGCAGGGACAGGTCATGTAGTTGATTTTCGAGAAGCCCAATTTCATTGCGCTTCTCAGAAAGAATAATCTTCAAGGCCTCCCGATCCAGCTCGGTCTCTAGATCTGCACCGACTCCAGAGTCATGTTCATTCGCTTGATCTTTAATCCGAATAAGGCTTGAGTCAGCGATAGCAGCAAAGGCTTTTCGGGCTTCTTTAGGAGAACAATGCGCCGTCAGCACCGGAGCGAGCGCATCGCAGAGATAGTCACCGTCGTGAGCGAAACGAGGGAAATCTAGAAAAATGATTGGAATATCGTTTTTCGTTGCCCAGTGGACGAGTTTATGAAATCCGACAGCAAGAATGCGAGCTTGATCGACTGGATCGAGTGAGTAGAGAATGCCTCCTGGGGTGTCGGCCGAAACTTCTGCGACGGGTAAATCCACCCAGGGTGAATCCATTACTTTAATGCGCTCTTGGAGAACACGGCTTTTTGAAGCGTCAAGAAGGTCACGAATTGGCAAGATGAGAAATTCAATATTGATTTCCTTCAGATCGACGACGTCACAATACGCAAAGATCCAGGGGTCTTTGACGACATATGCTGCTTCAGCATTAAGAAGGTTTTGCTCTAACCCGGCTCGAGTTCGGGCATGAACGTCTGAAACACCACCGATGTCGAGTCCGCACTCTCCAAGAAATCGTGTGAGAAAACTCGTCCCGGCGCGACCCGTTCCAGAAA
>Ga0118677_10011564_pt1 | contig 13186 bp, 12 predicted proteins | sample AliMusrvi5mmetaG_FD_86154 | JGI IMG/M metagenome (GOLD analysis project Ga0118677, IMG submission 86154)
GTCTATACCTATAGCTGAATAAACCCCGGAATAAGTTACCGGCCCAAAATCTATTGATGCCCCATAACCCGCTACCGCTGTACCTATAGCAGCACTCCCAAAAAACAATTGATAGTTCACACCTGTTTGTGAGCCGCTCAAATGAATATCTGAACCAGGTGTGCCTGCACATACAGAGCCACTACCAGCTATGTATACGGTATATACTGTAGGCAAAGGGCTTGTAGCTATTGTAGCGCTCCCTGTCATAGTTACCTGGCAGTGCGTTGCTGTGTTAGTTGCAACAGTAGTATAGGTACCTGATGTCGAGAACGGCCCAAAGTCAATAGGCCCTCCGGTGCCAAATAAAGGCGAGCCAACAGTTGTGCCGCTCAGCATAAGTTGGTAAGATATACCTGTACCGGAGCCGGATAAATTTATATGCGCGCCGGCACCTCCAGTGCAATAGATACCACCGCCTGACACAGTATAAGCAGTGGGCAGGGCGTTAACTGTAATAGAGGCTGTTACCGAACTGCCGGATACCGTATAGGTGATCATAGCAATGCCAGCACTTACACCAGTAACTGTAGCGGTAGTTCCTGCACCGGCTATGGTGATACCGGAACTGGATGTACTCCAGGTGCCGCCCGCTGTTGGGTCGCTCACGGTAGTAAAGCTGCCGACACATACCCGTCCTGAATCTACAATAGGCGATACAGTAGCAAATGCAGAAAAAGAAACAAGCAACAGGACTAAAGTAAGCAGGCGTTTTGTCATATGATTTGTTTTAAAATTGATGAGTTACGATGAATGATAGGGTTACATTATCTATAGGCGTGATAAACATATAAACTGTTAGCGTTTATTTCATATGTCTTATTGCTTTATGCAATTGATATTCTTTATTTTTTGGCTTAACTTCGCCATCCGAATTTTTGAATAAAATAATATGTTTGATAATCTGAGTGAGCGGCTCGAAACCGCGTTTAAACAGCTGAAGGGCGAAGGCCGCCAGGATGACCGGGGCGTCAATCCGCCAGAGAAGCAGCAGCGAGCCGAGCGTCGCCAGCGCAGACAGGGACCCCAGGCCGCGAACCGACGGACCTTCGAGGTGGCGGGTCAGCCCGTACAGCATGGCCGTAATCAGCAACGTGTAGGTCGCCGTCTCCATGGGCGATGACACGTTGATGACATAGGCCCCGTTGGCGGCCAGCAGAACCACGGTCAATAGCGCGAACACGCGACCGCGATCCAGAATCCTCGTGCAGAACCGGTAGCACAACACGCCCGTCGCGATCCCGGCCGTCAGGTTCACGAGTTTCATGGCGAAGAGCAGATACCAGCGCGCGTCGCACATGACGGAAAGCAATTTGTAGATCGCGCCGGAAAGCAGGACGTAACCGAAGTTGCTGTAGCCCTCGACCCGCTCGCGCTGGCTGCGGTCGGAGTGCATCACGCCGACGGTGTGGCCCTTGGCGTGGAGGCGGTGCGCGATGCGGTCCGCGCCCATCCGGGTGCGGGAGAAGATGAGCACGCTCTTGAAGTCGGTCTGCTCCAGCAGGAGCTGCAGGAGGTCGAACTTCTGCGAGGCCACCACGGGGTAGAACGCGTGGGAGACGGTCTCCGCCGGCGAGCGCTGGCGGCCGATCTCGACCTTGACCGGGTCTCGCAGCGCCCAGGCGGCGAGCGACGCGATCTCGGGGGGCAGCGTGGCGGTGAAGAAGAGGGTCTGCCGCGTGGCCGGCGTCTTCTGCACGATCCGCTTCACGTCGGGCAGGAAGCCCATGTCGAGCATGCGGTCCACCTCGTCGAGCACGAGGATGTCCACGTCCTTGAGCGAGCAGTTGCCCTGCTCAAGGTGGTCGAGCAGCCGGCCCGGGGTCGCGGCAAGGATGTCCATGCCGCGGCGAAGGTCGTCGACCTGCTTGCCGTAGCCCACGCCGCCGTAGACGATCGTGACGCGGAGGTCGGTGAACTTGGCGAATTTCTGGAAGGCCTCCTCGACCTGCAGCGCGAGCTCGCGCGTGGGCTCGAGGATCAGGCAGCGGAGCTTCCCGTGCGTGCCGAGGCGCTGGATGATCGGCAGGGCGAACGCGGCGGTCTTGCCCGTCCCGGTCTGCGCCGAGCCGATGACGTCGCCGCCCTTGAGCACCACCGGGATGGCCTGCGCCTGGATCGGCGTCGGCGTCACGTAGCCCATCTCCTGCACGGCAAACGCCAGCGCGTCGGACAGGCCGAGCTTGGTGAACTCCGTGTCCATCTTCGGGATGTCCACCGGCGTGGCCGGCTTGATCTCCGCCGTGCGCGGGTGGTCGAAGGTCTTGTCGATCATCGGCCGCTCGCGCTCGCCGCGCGGGCCGCCGCGGCCGGAGCGGGAGTGGAGTCCGCCGCCACCGCCGCGCGGGCCGTGGTCGGACCGCGGGCCATGGTCGGAACGAGCCCCATGGTCGGAACGGGGTCCGCGCTCGGCGCGCGGGCCGCGGTCATCGCGGCGCGGCTGGGAGCCGGCCGAGCCGTGCTGGCCGCCGCCGGATCCGGCGTGGCTGGAATGACCGCCGTGGGGCCGCGGCTGCGCGCTGCGCTCGGATGGGCGCGGCGTGGAGTGCGGCTTGGCGTGGGAAGGGGACTTGGCGCCCGCGGACGGCGCGGGCTGGGCGGGACGCGAAGGCGCGATGGATTGGCGCAGCTTCGACAGGAATTTCTTCAGCATTGGCGGGTAAAACGGACAAAATCGGGGAAACCTCCCCTTTTAGCAACCCCGGAAACCGGCGTAGGCCCGTCCCCCGCCCTGCGTCCCGCGGCCTCAGAGGGCCGCCTTCATCTTGTCCAGGATCGCCATCGAGATGGTCTCGTCGCCAAAGACGCCGACCCGGATGCTGATCTTGGTCTGGGTGTCGCTGGCGTGCTCGAACTCGATCTTGATCTTCTTGTCCGCGGCGTTGCGCGCCACGATGACACCCTGCAGCGCATCCTTGGACTCGCTCACCTTGGCAAACTGCAGCTGCTCCACCGCCCGATCGGCGGCGTGGACACAGCGGTCCAAGCTGGCGTCGAGCGTGGCGTTGAGGTCGCCGCGCACGTAGGCCACCGCCCCGGCGCCCGCCCCGGCCGCCGCCACGATGCAGCCCGAGGTGAGGGTGAGGGCGGAGCCGGCAAGGAGGAGGGCGGACAGCGCCGCCACCCGGGGCAGGGACAGGTGTTTCTGGGTTGAGTGCATGCGCCCATGGACCCGGGCCGGGCCCGGTGGTTTCCGACCAAAGGCGGTAAATTCGGGCGTCGTACGCAAAGTCTTCAATTGCACCGTCCCGCGGCACCGCCCATCGTTCGCGCGTCGCCGGACCCCGGCCGCTCCCGCATGAATCCCGACGTACTCTGGCTTGTCCGCCTCGGCCTCGACACCGGCCTGATCAACCTCAAGCAGTGCCTCGCCGTGCGCGCCAAAGTCGGCGACGCGGCCGAGATCGGCGACTTCGCGCAGCAGCTGATCGACGACGGCCACGTGGACGACGTCGCCGCGCTCGAGCGGATCGCCGGCCTCGCCATGGCCAAGGGCCAGAAGGGCGCGCCGGCGGCCGACCCCTTTGATGACTCCGGGTCGGCGGCCCCGTTCACGGCGCCGCCGTCGAGCCCCGCGCAGAAGCAGGCGGCCGCGGCGCTGGCCGCCGGCCCGGCGCCGGAATTCGCCTTCGACACCATCGGCATGCTCGACGACGCCGCGCTCGCGGCCGGGCTGCGCGGGCTGCTGCGCGCCACCGCGCGCCACCTCGCCAGCGACCTCCACCTCTCCACCGGCGCCCGCCCCTTCATCCGCAAGAACCGCCAGCTGTCGTTCATCTCCGACTACAAGCTCACCGCCGACGACGCCCTCCGCCTCAACACCGTGCTCCTGTCCGAGGGGCAGAAGGACATCTTCCTCAAGCGCCGGGACTACGACTACGCCCTCGCGGTCGGCGGCAGCGACCGGTACCGCGTCAACCTCATGTTCCACAAGAACGGCGCCGCCGGGTCGTACCGGATGGTGCCGGACAAGGTCCGCACGATGGAGGAGCTCGGCTACACCGCCCATCTCGAGACGCTCAAGCGGCTTCTCTCCTACCACAACGGCCTCATCCTCATCACCGGCCCCGTCGGCTCCGGCAAGACCACCACCCTCGCCTCCATGGTGGCCTACCTCAACGAGACCCGCACCGACCACATCATCACCGTCGAGGACCCGATCGAGGTCGTCCAGCCCGCCAAGGGCTGCAACGTCACCCAGCGCGAGGTCGGCCCGCACACCAAGTCGTTCTTCACCGCGCTGAAGGGCGCGCTGCGCGAGGACCCCGACGTGATCGTCATCGGCGAGTTCCGCGACCTCGAGACGATCGAGATGGCCATCACCGCCTCGGAGACGGGCCACCTCGTCATCGGCACCATGCACACGAGCGACGCGGCCACGACGCTCAACCGCCTGCTCGACGTGTTCCCGCCGTCGCAGCAGACGCAGATCCGCGCCAGCGTGGCGGAGAGCCTCCGCGGCATCGTCTGCCAGCGCCTGCTGCCCGCGACGAACGGCAACCTCACCCTCGCCTGCGAGATCCTGATCAGCAACACCGCGATCCAGAACCTCATCCGCGAGGGCAAGTCCCAGGGCCTGCGCAACACCATGGAGACCGGCGTCCGCGAGGGCATGTGCCTGATGGACAATGTCGTCTTCGCCCTCTGGCAGGAGCGGAAGCTCACCGCCGAGGTCGCGCTCGCCAACATCACCAACCGCGTGCTGCGCGCGAAGATCACCTGACCATGGCCGCCATCGACCAACTGCTCCGCACCATGCTCGACAAGGGCGGGTCCGACCTGCACCTCACCGTCGGGCTGCCGCCGAAGGCCCGCATCTCCGGCTCGCTCCAGGCCCTGGCCGACGCCCCGCTCGACGCCGCCGCGCTGGAGGCGCTGCTGAAGGAGGTCGTGCCCGCGCGCCGCTGGGCGGAGTTCCTGGAGCGCAAGGACCTCGACCTCGCGCACGAGATCCCGGGCGTCGCCCGCTTCCGCGGCAACTTCCTCTACAACCACTGGGGCCAGGCCGCCGTCTTCCGCCAGATCCCGGCGAAGATCCTGTCGTTCGACGACCTCAAGCTGCCCGAGGCGCTGAAGAAGCTCTGCCACCTCAACGAGGGCCTCGTCGTCGTCACCGGCCCCACCGGCTCCGGCAAGTCCACCACCCTCGCGGCGATGATCGACTACATCAACGCGAACTTCGCCAAGCACATCATCACGATCGAGGACCCGATCGAGTTCGTGCACGGGGCGAAGAAGTCCACGATCGTCCACCGCGAGGTCGGCGAGCACACCGAGTCGTTCGCCGCCGCGCTGAAGGGCGCCATGCGCCACGACCCCGACATCGTGCTCCTCGGCGAGATGCGCGAGATGGAGACGATCAAGCTCGCGCTCGGCTGCGCCTCGATGGGCATGCTGGTCTTCGGCACGCTGCACACCAACAACGCGCCCAAGACCGTGGACCGCATCATCAACACCTTCCCCGCCGAGGAGCAGAACCAGGTGCGCGTCATGCTCTCGAGCTGCCTCGCCGGCGTCGTCGCCCAGCTCCTCTGCAAGCGCATCCCGAAGGGCCGCTGCGCCGTCCACGAGATCCTCCTCGCCCACGAGGCCCTGCCCAACACCATCCGCAGCGGGCAGATCGCCAACATCCGCTCCATCATCGAGAGCGGCGGCAACGACGGCATGATCACGATGGACAACAGCCTCATGGCGCGGGTGAAGGACAACACCATCGAGGCCAAGGAGGCCTACATGAAGGCCGCGAACAAGGCGCTCTTCCTGCCGCTGCTCAAGCCCGGCGACCTCGACGGCGCGCACTGACGCGCCGATGGCGCGGTTGAGAGTTGAAGGTTGAAAGCCATGCAGCCCTTGGTGCGGGCCGGGGCGCTTCACCTCGGCCTTTCAACTTTCAACCTTCAACTTTCAACTGCCCGGGCCCAGCGGCCCGGGCCCGCAGCGTCAGCGCTTGCGACGCGGCGCGCGGAGCGGTAGAACCACCGCCCGATGAGCAAGAATATTCCGGTCGCCCTGCAACTCTGGTCCGTCCGCGAGGACACCGCCCGCGACTTCGCGGGCACCGTGAAGGCCGTGGCCGACATGGGCTACGCCGGCGTCGAGCTCGCGGGCTTTGGCAACACGGATGTGCGCGGCGCCCACGCCGCCATCACCGCCGCGGGCCTCAAGGTGGCGGGCGTGCACGCCTCGATCCAGGACCTGCGCAGCGACCTCAACCGCTGGGTGGACGCGGCCCTGCTGCTCGGCACGCGCCACGTGATGTGCCCGTGGTGGCCGCGCGAGCACTACCACTCCGCCGCCGCCTGCACCCGCATCGGCGAGGAGCTGGCCGCCGTCGGCGCCACCTTCCGCGCGCATGGCCTCCATTTCGCCTTTCACAACCACAACAACGAGCTCGCCGTGGTGGAGGGCCGCCGGGTGTTCGACTGGATCCTCGACGCCGCCGCGCCGCGCGACCTGGGCTGCCAGGCCGACGTCTACTGGGTGCAGGTCGGCGGGAAGGACCCCGCCGAGTTCATCCGCGAGCAGGGCCGCCGCATCCGCACCGTCCACCTGAAGGACGAGAAGGAGATCGGCACCGGGCCGGTGGATTTCCCCGCGGTGTTCGCCGCCCTCGAGGCCATCGGCGCCGTCGAGTGGTACGTCGTCGAGGTCGAGCAGTACAATTTCGCCCCGCTCGAGTCCGTCCGCCGCTCGCTCGCGCAGCTGCGGCAGTGGGGCAAGGCCTGAGCCGCGCCGCGTTCAGTCGCGCGTCAGCGCGCTCCGGACGGCGGCCGCCAGGTCGGCGAGGCGGTACGGCTTCGGCACGATCGCGCAGAAGCCGTGGGCGCGGAAGTTGGCGAGGACCGGGTCGCCCGAGTAGCCGCTCGAGACGATGGCGCGCACGGCCGGGTCGAGCTTGAGCAGTTCCTGCATCGCCTCGCGCCCGCCCATCGCGCCGGGCACCGTCAGGTCCATCATCACCGCGTCGTACGGCCGGCCGGCGGCGCGGGCGTCGACAAACTCGCGCAGCAGCGCCGCGCCGTCGGGGACCGTGACGACGGTGAGCCCCAGCCGGCCGAGGAGGTCCTGCACCATCAGGCGGATCGGCTCCTCGTCGTCCATGAACAGCATGCGGCCCGTCATCGGCTCGGTGGCGGCCCGGCCCGCCGCCGGGGCGGGCGCCTCCGCCCGGGCCGCGGGCAGCCACAGCCGGAAGACCGTGCCCTTCCCCACCTCCGACTCCACCAGCACGTGGCCCTGGTGCTTGCGGATGATCGAGTAAACCGTCGCAAGCCCGAGGCCGCTGCCGTGTTCCTTGGTCGTGAAGTACGGCTCGAAGATCCGCGCCAGGTGGTCCGGCGAGATGCCCCCGCCGGTGTCGGCGAAGGACAGCTCCAGGTACCGCCCCGCCGGCAGCGGCGGCTGCTGGTTGTCGGCCAGCTCGACGTTGCGCAGGGCGACCCGGATGATGCCGCCGTCGCGCATGGCCTGCATGGCGTTGATGACGAGGTTCTGGACGACCTGGCCGATCTGGCTCCGGTCCGCGTCGGCCGCCCAGAGGTCCGGCGCGATCTCGAGCTCCGCCCGCACCGGCGAGCCGTGCAGCGCGAAGTCGGCGGTCTCGCGCACGATCTCGGGCAGCCGCACCGCCTGGCGCACCGGGTCGCCGCCCTTGGCGAAGGTGAGCAGCTGCTGCGTGAGCTCCCGCGCCCGCAGCGCGGCCCGCTCCGCCTCGCCCAGCCAGCGGGCCACGGACGCGCCCTCCGTGGCGGGGTCGAGCTGGGCGAGCGTGATGTTGCCCATGACCACGGCCAGGATGTTGTTGAAATCGTGGGCGATGCCGCCGGCGAGGATGCCGACCGACTCGAGCTTCGAGGCCCGCTCCAGCTCGGCCTCCAGCCGCGAGCTCTCCGTCACGTCGCGCAGCACCAGCACCGCGCCGATGCCCCGGCCCGCGGCGTCGTACATCGGGGCGCAGCGGCCCTCCACCATGCCGCGGCCGCCGATGCGCCGCAGCAGCATCGTCTGCGGCGGCAGGTCGAGCACGCGGCCGGCGGCCAGCGCCGCGGTGACCGGCGGGGCCACGGGCGCGCCCGTGCGCGCGTGGCGCAGCGTGCAGACCTCGGCGATCGGCCGGCCCGCGGCCGCCTCCGCCGTCCAGCCGGTGATCTTGCTCGCCGCCTGGTTGATGAAGAGGACCTGCCCCTCGCGGTCGGTGGTGACGACGCCCTCGGCCATGGCCCGGAAGGTCACCGCGAGCCGCTCGCGCTCGGAGGCCAGGGCCAGCTCCACCGCCTTGGTGTCGGTCAGGTCCACCAGCACGATCGGCGTGCGCTCGTAATGCGGGTGGCCGTGGAGGGTCGGGACCCACCAGTGGCTGTGCACGTGCAGCAGCGTGCCGTCCATCGCATGGAGGGTGATCTCGCCCTCGGACTCGTTGCGGCCGCTCCAGGCCGCCAGGAACGACTGGCGCCGCAGTCCCCAGCCCGCGGCCGAGACGATGCGCTCGGCGCTGGCCTGCACCTCCTCGAGGGATTTTGCCCGGAGCATCCGCAGCCCGGTGCCGTTGATCCCGATCAGCGGGAGCCGGCGCAGGGCCGCCGCCCACTCGGCCGGGTGCGCGTCGGCCCAGGCGGCCAGGTCCGTGACGCCGCCGCGGCGCAGCTCGTCCATCCACGCGACCGTGGACCGGTAGTCGAACTCCGCGATGCCGAGGGGCGAGTTCTCAAAGAGCAGCCGGTAGCGGGACTCGCTCTCGAGCAGCGCGGCCTGCGCGCGCTCATGGGCGGTCAGGTCGTGCGCGATCCCCAGCACCTGCTCGCGGCCGTGGGCGTCGAAGACCAGCGTGGTCATCTCCACGCGGAGGGTCCGGCCGTCCTTGCACCGGTGCGTGAACACGCCCATGTGGTTCGGCCCGGGGTGCATCGCCTGCACGGCGTGCGAGAGCGAGGCGCGCTCGGTCTCCGGCCGGATGTCGGCCAGCGTCATGCGCTCGAACTCCTCGCGGGTGTAGCCGTAGAGCGCGACGGCCGCGTCGTTGACCGAGAGGAAGCGGAAGGTCTCGCGGTCGTAGATCCACATCGGGTAGGGATTCGCCCGGAAGAGGCAGCGGTAGCGCTCCTCGCTCTCGCGCAGGGCGCGCTCGGCCCGCCGCCGGTCGGTGACGTCGGTGACGAACCCCTGGACCGACACCAGCCGGCCCGTCACGTCGCGCGCCACGCGGACATTCTCGGAAATCCAGCGCGTCGCGCCGCCCGGCTGCCGGATCTCCGACTCGAAGTCCGTGAGCGTGTCCTGCCGCGCCGCCAGCGCCAAAAACTCCTCGCGGCGTCCGGGCTGCACGTAGATGCGCGTGAGCTCGTCCGGGGAGAGCCGCAGCAGCTCGGCCGGTTCGGCGTAACCGAGGATCCGGGCCATCGCCGGATTCACGATCCGGAAGCCGCCGCCGAGGGGATGCTCGTAGATGCCCTCCACCGCCCGCTCGAACATGAAGCGGTGCAGGCCCGCCACGTCCGCGCGGCGCCGGCGGCGCGCCCCCCACCACCAGCCGAGCAGGACGGCCACAATTCCGAGGCCTCCTAGCCACCAGGGGCTTAGCATCGGCAGCGGAAGGTTGGTCAGGAGCGGGAGGACAGTCATGAAACGCACAACCAATCCGCCGCAAGGAAGCGGGCGCACCCGGATTTGTCGAGGGGCAAAGCCGCCAGCCGCTTGACTTTGCGCGGCGGGCCGGCGCGCTGGACGCCATGATGACCCCCGTGATCCGTCCCGCCACGCCCGCCGACGTCCCGCTGATCCTGACCTTCATCCGCGCCCTGGCCGAGTACGAGCACCTGCTGCCCGAGGTCGAGGCGACGGAGGCGCGGCTGCACGCCACGCTGTTCGGGCCGCGGCCCGCCGCCGAGTGCGCGCTGGCCTTCACCCCGGCCGGCGAGCCGGCCGGGTTCGCGGTCTACTTCACGAACTACTCGACGTTCCTCGGCCAGCCGGGGCTGTACCTCGAGGACCTGTTCGTGTCGCCCGCCCACCGCGGGCAGGGCTGCGGCCGCGCGCTGCTCCTGCACCTCGCGCACCTCGCCAACCAGCGGGGCTGCGGCCGCCTGGAATGGGCGGTGCTGGACTGGAACCAGCCCGCGATCGACTTCTACGAGTCGCTGGGGGCGGAGCGGAAATCCGACTGGACCATCTGCCGCCTGACGGGCGAGCGGCTGCGCCGGCTGGGCTGAACCCGGGCGGAGCCGGATTGTCGGGTTGCAGTCGGCCCGGCGGCCGACCTATCCTGACGTCATGAGCAGCGTGCCCCCGCCCAACAGCGCCATCGCCGAACTCAGCTCCACGCTGGGCGAGGACTCGGCGCGCGAGCTGGTGGACATGTTCCTGGCCAACTTCCCGACGTCGCTGGAGGAGCTCCAGGCCGGCGAACGCGAGCGCCGCCGCCGCGCCGCGCACAGCCTGAAGAGCAGCGCCCACATCGTCGGCGCGGACGCGCTGTCGCGCCAGATGGCGGAGCTGGAGGCGCGGCTGACGCAGCCCACGGGGGACGTCACGCCGGCCGACCTCGCCGCGACGGTGGCGGAATTCGAGCGCGTGGCCGTGGGGCTGCGCGCCTACGTGAAGCAGGGCGCCTGACGGGCCGCGCGGCCTAGTTCCGCACCAGCCCGGCCTGCACGCACCAGCGCACCAGGCTGGCCACCTCGCGCACGCCGATCTTCTCCATGATGTTGGCGCGGTGCTTCTCGACCGTGCGCACGCTCAGGTCGAGCCGGGCGGCGATCTCCTTCGAGGACAAGCCGCTGGCGACGAGCTGCACGACCTCGATCTCGCGGCTCGACAGGATCTGCACGGCCTCGACCGAGGGCATGGAGACCGCGACGGTCGGGCTGGGCGGCGGCGGCGGGAGGCTGCCGGCGGCGGCCGCGTCGGCCGGCACGAACTTTGGCGCGACATTCGTCGCGAAATACATGCCGCCGCTCATCACGGCCTCGATCGCCTGCATCACGTAGTTGATCGGCTCGCTCTTGTCCACGAACCCGTTCACGCCCATCGCCACGAGGCGCGCGGGCAGGTCGCTGTCGGGGTGGCCGGTCAGCACGAGGATGCGCGTCGCGGGGGAGTGCAGGCGCAGCTCGCGACAAACGTCGAGCCCGTGCATGCCGGGCAGGAACAGGTCCACCACGGCCAGCGACGGCTTTTCCTTGAGGCAGTAGGTGAGCCCGACCTTGCCGTCGGCGAACTCCCCCGCCACCACCAGCCCGCGCATCCGGCTCAGGGCCATGCTGAGCATGTGCCGGAAGATGGGATCATCTTCGATGATGACAACGCGGGTGGCCACGGGGCCATCACTCAACAACCACCGACCGAGGTTTCAAGTCTATTGGCGGTTGCGCGCGAGCTGATGCAGAAAAATCCGGAACGCCCGGAAGTCTTCTGGGAGAAACACCCCATGATTCGCCGCGAATTCCGTCGCCGCGGACCGCCACTCCTTCGCCAGGTAGCGGGCGTGCGGCTCGGGCGTCAGCGCCACCCAGTGCGGGCAGTCCACACAGTGCACGCCGCTGATCCGGCCGCGCGCGCGGGCCAATTCCTGCCGCCGGCAGGTGCCGTCAGCCTCGCAAGCTCGGAATGAGTCCCGGCAAGTCTTGAATTCCGGATAAAAGCAGGCTTTCACGAGCTGCCCGACCGGTGCGACGAACTCGTCCCGCCAGACCCCGGGCGTGTCCGCGAGCACGCGCTCGACCAGCGGCGCGAGCTCGGCCTCCGTCATCCCGCCCGGCGCCCCGCGTTCCGCCGGCGCCAGCGGCCGCGGCAGCCCGCGCTCCGCGACCAGCGCCCAGAGCCGCGCGGCCACGCCCGCCACCAGGTCCGCGAAAGGCACCACCCACAGTTCGCAGATGGGGTCGTTCGCGAGGTACGACCGCACCATGCGGGCCAGCATCGAGCCGGGCCGGAACAGGGTGTTCGCCAGGCCGCTCGACAGGATCCGGATCGGGATGCCCGCCGTGAAGGCGGTCCCCAGGCCCTGCCCGACCAGCAGCGACGGGCGCGAGGCCGTCCCGCCCGCTGCCTTCGCGTTCGACACCTCGGCGTAGAAGAGCGGCTGGAGGACGTCGTTCGGGATGTAGCTGAAGCTCACGGCCATCGCCTACTCCTTCGCCTTCTTGGGCGCGGCGGCCGGGGCCTCGGGCGCGGGCGGGTCGCACAGGACCACGTCGCCCTTGACCAGGCGCCTCCACCAGTACGGGTGCTCCACGACCGACGTGGGCTCGTCGGGAAGGAAGTCGTTCGGAGGTTCGGGGCGACGGACGCGCACGCCCAGGGCCGGACGGATGCAGAGGATGCGCAACTCCATCGTCAGCCCTCCGTCTTCCTTCCGGGGGTGTCGAGCAGCGGGCGGGCGGAGACGTTCGCGACGGCGGGGTCCGTGGTGCTCGTCGAAACCCACACCGAATCGAGGTCCGCCGGCTCGACGCTCGGGGCGTACTGGACCGCGTAGTGGACCTCGATGACCACGGCCACGTGGCCGAGCAGGTCCGCCGTCGAGTCGTCCAGCTTCTTCGCGGAATCGACCTTCTCGACGGCGTCGAACGCGCCCACCCACTCGGGGTCGCCCGCGACCGCGTCCAGGATCTGGCCCTCCAGGGTGTCCAGCGCGGCGGCGATGGCCGCCTCGTCCTCGCCGGCCACGTCCCCGACGATCGCCAGGCGTTCGATGTCGCTGAAATGCTTCGCATCGAACTTGAGATCCTCCCACAGCGCGCCCGCCGTCCAGCCATGGAATTCGTGCATTTCCACGAGCATGCGCAGCTTGCCGCGCGCTTTGACCAGCCGCTCCACCACCGGCAGGAATGTTTCGTAATCCTTTGTGCTGAGTTTGCCGCTCAAGTGGACCTCGAGCGTCTTGCCATCTTCGAGTTCTTTGAGTTCCACAGCCATAGCGCGCCTCTCTGCCTGATGCCGTGTGCACCGTGCCGCCTCTCCATTCCCTGTCGCCTTTCGTAGCATGAACAACGGGCTTGTGTCTATTGGGCGGGGCCGGAGGGGAGTACACCGGGAATTTTTAACCCCTCGGACTGGAAATCGTCCCATGGCGAGGAACACCCGCGCGGCCTATTCTTGATCCTTCCGTACTTATCCGCAATGGAGGTCGCCGACTCGCTGAGCGGCTGAC
>Ga0118677_10011565_pt1 | contig 13185 bp, 2 predicted proteins | sample AliMusrvi5mmetaG_FD_86154 | JGI IMG/M metagenome (GOLD analysis project Ga0118677, IMG submission 86154)
CGGCATCGAGCACGAGGTGCCCGGCGAGCACGAGGTGCAGGTCGGTGAGATCGGCCGCCGCAACATTTCCGCCTATCAGAAAGGCAAGCTGGTGCTGAAGCTTGAGGCGACGATTGCGGCAAGAGCGAAAGTCAACAAAGAACAAAGCGGGCGGGATCACGGTATTGGAAAGGTTTTGACAACATTGTCAAAACCTATCGACCCCATCAACACCCGCGCCGAACTAGCCAAGGCCGCCGGCATCGAGCACGAGGTGCCCGGCGAGCACGAGGTGCAGGTCGGTGAGATCGGCCGCCGCAACATTTCCGCCTATCAGAAAGGCAAGCTGGTGCTGAAGCTTGAGGCGACGATTGCGGCTAGGGCGAAAGCGAAGCAAGGGGAGAGAACTGACATTTTGACAACATTGTCAAAAAGTGACCCCATCAACACCCGCGCCGAACTCGCCAAGGCCGGGCATGAGCGAGGGGCAGATTGCCGGGCACCATCGCCGCTGCGCCTACGATCACCTCCAGGCCTCCGCCGGCCGCCGGGTGGACGGCAGCGCCGGGCGGCCTCGACGGCACCCATACCGGGCACCTCGACGCCAGCGCCGGCCGGATGTTGCCTCCGATCAAATGCACCTCGACGGGGCGGCAGCGTAGGACCGCTACGGCGATTTTCCTCGCAATCCTCATCCTGCTGGTCATCGTCGGGGGAGTGACCGCGCCCCCGGCAAAGGTGGGAGCAAAAATAATTCGATTGAAAGTCTAGCAGAAAAAACGTAGTGGCACCAATAAGGCACATTTTGCGCTAGTTCTAAAAAATCCTATATGGACGTAGGCTTGTAGCTCCTATTTGTAATCAGCAGGTCATCAGTTCAAGTCTGATAGCCGGCTCCAGTGGAAACCCTGCGGCATATAGGATTTTTCGCATTCGTAGGCGTTAGAAAAAATTCCCGAGTAGCTCCCGAATGCACGGAAATGCAGGTTTTGACCCATTCTATTGCACGGACTGTTGCACGAAAATTATTTGCCTATTTTGCATCCCGCGGTGTCATCGCTCGTGCCGACCGCAAATCGGCGTCGCCTGGCCTCTCCGTGCAATGACTCGTTGCACGGAAAGTGCCCCCACGTTACCTCTTCCCCGCGCTTCCGCCGAGATCGCCCGGCCCTCGAACGCCGCGCCGACACCTGGCTCCGCGATCTTACCCTCGCGGCAGACCCGCCCGGCTTCACCCGCCCGGGCCATCTGGCAGCTGCTTGGAAACTGGCACGTCCCGGCATCGCCACATCGGCGCGGGACGGACCCGTGCCTAGCCTATTCATCCGTTGCGTCTTGAGTCTTGCCGTCTCGTGTCTTTTCCGCATTTACAACTTCCAACCTGACGCAGATTCCGCTCTCCCTGAGCGGTGTTGATCAGGGTAACTTGCCGGCACTGAGTCGGTTATCAAAGCCACTTGGCCGGATTTTTTCGGGCTGTTGGTCATCCACCGTGCTAACGAGGAACTCAAGTCCTCGCCCATCGCCAATCTGGAGCGCTGGTGCCTTCACAACGACCTCTTCGGAGATCAAGGACTCTTCCTCGGTGCAGTCCAGACCGCCGGCGGCCTCCGCTTACTCATGGACGATTGCCTTCTTTCCCCCATCGACCTCCGCGTCCAAGCCGTCTCCGGCGCACTCTTGGACATCGTCACCAAACTCACCTCTGCCCCCCGCTTCCTCTAATATCTGACCCCTGATCCCTTACTCCAAAATCCGAACATCGAACTTCCAACGTCCAACGTAGAACCGAAGAAAAAGACCCCGCGCCTCGCTATCTTCCTCTTCCGTTCGACGTTCGACGTTCGACGTTCGACGTTCGACGTTCGATGTTCGATGTTCGATGTTCGATGTTCGAAAGGGTGTCATCGGAAACGCCCGCACTGCAGGAAATGGAGAAGCGATTCACGCTCTCCGAGGAAGGCCTGGACAATGCTGTGGGGCGTCTCGGGGCGGAGGAGTTGCGCAATGTGCGGGTCTAGTTTTATCCGGCCTACCCGACCGGAGGGTTTCGCATCGAGCGCGTGGACGATCACAAGCCGCTCTGGTTAAGGCACGGCGCTGGCCGAGGGCGTGACTCGGATGCGATAAAATCCGTGGGTGGCCCCAGGCGGCGGGGTGACGGCGGTCGACCAGCTGGTGGGGGTTTCGATCGGCGCGCACGCAATCTCCTGCCAGGTGCCGGTGGCAAGGCTGGGGCACGATTCCAGGGCGTAGGCCAGTCCCAGGGTGTCCTTGTTGATGGATAGATTGAGTTGTCCGGCGGCACAGCTGATGTTGCAAACCGGAACAGGGAAGCCATAGGAAACTAACAAATCATAGATATCGCTTCGGCGATAGCCGTCGGCGCCGTTGACGCCGGCGAGCGCCTTCATCGCCGCGTGGAAATTCTGCCAGTCGTTGTTCAAAGCCGCACCACGGGCGCTATAATAGAAATGGTCCCTCGCGGCGAGCCCGTATGCCAGCGCGGCTGTGTCGAGTGTGCGAAAGGCTGCCTCGTCCATGAGTTGGTCGAGAATCCGTTGCGCTTGATAGGCATACCAATTCCGGCGGTTGTTGAACAGCATCGCGACGGCTTCACGCAGGACCGCCTGGCGCTCGCCCGCGGCGATGCGCACCTGCCAGGCGGTGGCTTGCGCCTGAGCGGTGGTGCGCTCAGACGGCCCGCCCTGCACGCGGTTGTTGAGAATCCAGGTGAAGGCGGCGGTTTGCACGTCGGGCGGGGCGGGTTGGTGGCCGCCGACAAACGAGAAGTTATTGACCACCGCCCCGCACTTCACCAGATAGCTGCCGTCGGCCACCAGATAGTACAGTCCGCCGGAATCGGTGTTGCCGGTGGTGCGTGCGACTAACAAACCGCTGCGCAGCCAGGACTCGGGGGAATAGTTTCCGTCCGAGACCCCCAGCCACCCGCCCATGGGGATCACTCCCGCCGTGTGCTGGCCGCGGAAGCGGCTGAAGGCATAGGCGGCCACTCCGCCGCCGGACCAGCCGCCGGCCATTTCCGCCGTGGGATCAAACACGAGACGCTGGCGCACATCGCGCGTCACGGCGTAGATTTCCTGATAGAGGTCGTCCCAGCTGACGCCATCGTGGAACTGCAGCAGGCCGATGACAATGATCTGCATGGTGGCGGCGACATCCTGGAAATCCGACACCTCCCCGCCACCGACCGGGCTGAAGGTATAAATGATAGGCAACGGCGGGCCGTCGGCGGCATAATGGGTCGGCAGATAGACATCATAAATGACGGAGGGATTTTCCCGGCACGTCACCCGGCCGCGCTCGCCGGCGACCAGCGGAAAGATCGGCTCCGGATCATCGTCCGCGATGATCGCAGTGACCGCTTGTGAGGGCACCGCGGTAGCATTGTAGGCCGCGCCGATGCTCACCACGATGGTTTCGCCCGGACCTTCGTAGATGGCATCCTGCACTGCTGTTAGAGTGAGTGCCGCGCTCAGTTGCCCCGCCGGAATCACCAAGCTGGTGGCCGAGGGCGTGAAGTCGGCTGTCAGCGTGGCGGTGCCGGCATATGCCAGCACCACGGTCACGTCCTTGCTGTGTGTTGTTGATAGAGTCGCGGTCACGGTGGCCGTGCCGCCGGCTTCTGCCAGCGGGCTGCCGGATAGGCCCAGTGTCACCGACGGTTGCACGGCCACCGTGAACACGCGCAGGGCACCGTTGGCGGCGGTGACGAGATACACCTGCGGATTGGTGAAATCCCTGCTGGTGCCGGAAGGCGGCACACAGGTGGCCCCGGCGGACAAGGTGAAGGTGGGCGCCAGGGCCGTGACTGACGTGCCCGCCGGCACACTCAGCGAGATCTGGTTGCCGGCAATCGCCGCGCTGCCGAGTCCCGGAAAGGAGAAGCTGGTGATCTTGTTGAGCGAGTCGGCTTGGGTGACGTCGTGCAATGCATAACCTTGGAAGTACACCTCGTCGCCCTGTCCGCCGGACGACGCTTGTTGTTTTCTGGTATACTGCATGTTCAAGCTGGTGTCTTGAGCGGTCCAGGTCGCCGACATCACGCTGGGGTTGCCGGACCAGGTGGCTTCCGGACTGCCTTCAACGGCGACGGTGCCATTGTTTGGGGCTTCCGAGATCAATTGCAGGCGGTAGCTGTGGCCGATGGTCAGGCCATTGATGCACATGTCGGACCGGGAATCGGTGAAACACATCCACCACGCATGGTTCATTAGATTGTTGAACGCGGCATTGCTGATGGCGTAACCCCGGTTGTCGGCGGAATTGTGCCGCCAGCCGGTGCTGCGGAACGACACCGGGAGAGCTTCCTGGTTGCCGTCGTTGGGATTGATCAGGCTTGCGGTGGAGACGCCGAAGGCTAGACCGTTAGACAGGGTGAGGGGAGCCTCGCCGCCCGCACCCACATGATTGCCTTCGATGAGGGTGCCGGTGTTGAGAATTTCCGCACCGGTGGCAGTGGCACTCACATTCAGCGGCGTGGTGGTGAAAACGATGCCAGTGGCCGGATAGTCCGCCATGCGCAGCGTCACGTGATAGACCCGGGTCCCGCCATCCTCGGCGGTGACCGTGTAACTCTGCGGGCTGGCAAAATTGCGCGTGGTACCCGACGCCGGGCTGCAGGTGGCATACGGCGACAGCGTGAAGGTGGGCGCGAGGCTGGTCACCACGGCCCCTAACGGAACGGTCCAAAAAATGTTGTTGCCGGCCACCACGGCGCCCGGCCCGAAACTCAGGATGCTGTTGGACAAACTCGCCGTGGGCACCGCGCTGACCTCGGCGGAATTCGCGCTTTCACCCAGTGTTTGGGTGGCCGACACCACGTAGTAGTAGGTCGTGCCGTTGACCACCGCCCGGTCGGTGTATGAGGTCCCGGAGGACACCGTCGCGAGGGTCGTGTATCCCGATCCGCTTGTTAGCGAGCGTTTCACGTGGTAGCCCGTCGCGCCGGGCCAGGCTGACCAGCTCAGCCCGACCTGGCTTTTGATCGGCGCGGCGGTCAGGTTGAGCGGGGCCAGCGGCCCGTCGTAAACCAATTGGAAGCCGCTGAGGTAGGCGCGCTGGTCATTGGTGCCGCTGTCAGCGACCATGCTGACGGTGACGTTGTTGCTGGCATCGGCCACCAGGTCGTCGAAGCGCACATAGTTGCAGCCCGCCACCCAGGTGGCGGCATTGCCGTTGACGCCGCCATTGTCGGCAATCTGGGTGTCGGTGGTGGTGGTTTGGTTGGTGGTGGAAAACCGGCTTTTGCCGCCGCGTTCATTCGGATAGAAACTGGCGAGATAGAGCGTGTAGTGCTTGCCCGGGGTCAGGCCGCTGATGACCAGGCTGGCCGGGCTGTCCCATTGCGACTGGAATGCTCCGCCTGTTAGCATCTTGAGCGCCGGCGCGCCCCAGGCACCGAGGTTGCCGGCGTCGCAGCTGAAGCCCACGCCGGTGGTCGCGCCGCTCGAATCCACCAAGCCGGCGGCCGCCAGCGGCGGTGGCCCTAACACCTGGTTCCAGGTCGCGCCGCTGTTTGACGCCGGACCCGTCAGGCCGCTTCGCGTGGCGGTATCGAGGTTTACCTGGATCATCGCCACCGGCGGCACCAGGACGACGGTGACCGTGTACACATTGACCACGGCGCCGTCGGTGACGGTGTAGGTTTGCGGGTTGGTGAAGTTCTGGGTGGAGCCGGACGCTTTGTTGCACGTGCCGCTGGAAAGCGTGAAGACGGGTGCCAGATTGGTTAGAGTGGTGCCGAGCGGCAGGCTCCAGGTGATGGCGGTGCCGCTGATGAGCGCCGGATAGCCGGTTAGGCCGAACGTGTTGATGAAGGCCACGTCCAGGGAATCGTAGTTGATGGAGATGGTTCCCGACCAGGTGCCGCCGGTCAGCGGGCCGCCATAAGTGTTGGTCAGGAGCACTGCCGCCCCATGCAAGTCGATGGTACCCGGAAAGTTCGCCGGCGCGGTCTTGGTGTCGCGCAGCGCGGTGCCGGGACCGTCAAAGCCGCCGGCCCAGGCGAGGTTCACGTTAGGGCTCAGGCTGTCGCCATTGCCAATCGCCAGCAAAGCGTCGCCGCCGGGCGTCTGCGGCGTCGGGTCGATCATCACCGCCAAATCATTGGCCCAATTGCCGCAGTCACTGCTGTCAAGCGTGGCGTCGACGCAGATCGAGCGCAGGATCGACCCGGCGGGCAGCGCGCCCTTGGCGATCCATGACTTGAACGAGCCGCCGGCGAAAGACGTGCCGCTTCCGCCGGCCCCGAGTTGATAGGTCAGGATGGTCGACCCCGCTTGGGCGGGTGCCGTCAGCAAGCCCGCGGTCAGCATCATGACGAGGGCGAAATAATGCGGCGCCAACCCGGCACGAACCATGATAGATAGGTGTTTCATCGGAAACAAGTGCGAGCATAAGGATGATTGCCGGTTGCCGTCAAGTGTATGATAGAGTGGTGGAAAAGCGCGCTTCTTGACAGGCTCATTGGTCACAGCGCGTTTGAGGGGGGCCAGTGTTGCCGCGAAGGGTAGTGGCGGCATGTGGCGGGAACCGCCTCGCTGCCCAGCATTCTGACGAAAGCGTCTCCGGGAGGGGCGCGCGAAGTTTCTGCTAGTAAAATGCTACGCGCGATTTGCTATATGCGGAGCGTATCCTGCTTCGGTTAGATAGAATTGGCGTTCCGGCGCTTTTAGATTGTTAGTTGGCACTGGAAACGGCAGTTTTCAACTGTGGCAGGAGACGCCAATTTCCCGTTGCTCTTGCGCCCAACCTTAGTCCGATTATGAAGTCGATTTCCAAGCGTATTGTCGCCCTGATCTGGAGCAGCCTGATTCTGTTAGCCCTGCCGATGCGTGGGGCGGTGGTCACCGCCAGCTACGGTTCGGCCACCACGGTGCCGGTCACTGCGGCAAGCTACACAGCGACGGGCAACACGGTGAATTTCAGCCTGGGTTTTGCGCCACCGGCGGGCACCACCCTAACCGTGGTGAAGAACACCGGGCTCGCATTCATTCAAGGCGGCTTCGGCAACCTGGCGCAGGGGCAGCCGGTGAACCTGAGCTACGGCGGGGTCAGCTATCCATTTGTGGCGAACTACTACGGCGGCACCGGCAACGACCTGGTGCTGCAATGGGCAGGGGTCAGGTTGCTGGCATGGGGATACAACAATTACGGCCAGTTGGGCAATAACGGCACGCTGGATCGCAGAATCCCGACGGCGGTGGAGATGGCGGGTGTGTTAGCCGGCAAGACGGTCGTTGCCGTGGCTGCCGGGCAGAATCACAGTCTCGGCCTGTGTTCCGACGGCACGCTGGCGGCATGGGGGCTCAACGCCAATGGGGCCCTGGGCAATGGCGGCACGGCCGACAGTTGGGTTCCGGTGGCGGTGGACCGGACTGGGGTGTTGTCCGGGAAGACCGTCGTTGCGATTGCCGCCGGTTCATACCACAGTCTCGCGCTGTGCTCGGATGGAACTCTAGCAGCATGGGGCAATAACACTGATGGTCAATTGGGCAACAACAGCTCCACCAACAGCAATGTTCCGGTTTTGGTCGACAAGAGCGGTGTCCTCCTGGGCAGGACGGTTGTCGCCATCGCAGTCGGGCTAAGCCACAATCTGGTGCTGTGCTCGGATGGGAAAATGGCGGCATGGGGCTACAACTACTACGGCCAGTTAGGAATCAGCGGCACGACGACCAGCAAGGTCCCGGCGGCGGTGTATGCCGCAGGAGTACTTTCCGGCAAGACGGTCACTGCCATTGCCGCGGGCAGCTATCACAATCTTGCGCTGTGTTCCGATGGCAATTTGGCCGCTTGGGGGCTGAATTACACAGGCCAATTGGGCAACAACAGCACGACGGACAGCACGGTGCCCGGATGGGTGACTCGGACGGGCGTGCTCGCCAGCAAGACCATCACCGCGATTTCTGCCGGCGGCTATCACAGTCTCGCGTTGTGCGCGGATGGCACGCTGGCGGCCTGGGGCACCAACTCCAATGGGGAGTTGGGCAACAATGGCACAGCCCTCAGCAGCCTGCCGGTCTTGGTTGACCGCAGCGGGGTGCTGGCCGGCACGACGCTTGTGGCCATTGCCGGTGCCAACGGAGGCACTCTTGCGCGGTGCGCCGACGGGTCCCTGGTCGCGTGGGGGGATAATGCCAACGGCCAGTTGGGCAACGGCACAACCAGCGACAGCGGCGTGCCGGTGTTGGTCAACGCCAGCGAACTGCGGGGCACCGAGCACTTTGTGGACGGTATCACCGGATCAAGCGCCACGCACTGCATGGCATTGATGACCTCGCCGCCGCCGCCCACGGTGACGTCGCTGGCTGCGAGCGGAATTCTGGACACGGCAGCCATCCTCAACGGCAGCGTGAATGCCAATGGCACCAGCACCGACGTGTCGTTTGATTATGGTCTGACAAGTTCCTATGGTACGACCTGCGCCGCCACTCCTTCGCCGGTGGCGGGTGCCACCGCCACCGCGGCTAGCGTCACTCTAACCGGCCTGACGCCCGGCACCACCTATCACTATCGGATGCTCGCCGCCAGTACGGGCGGCTTGGTGAGGGGCGTGGACATGACCTTCACCACCAGCACATTTGCCTCACTATCCGGCCTCGAGTTGGGCGGCGGAGTGCTGAACCCCGCGTTTTCCAGCGTCAATTCCAGTTACGGAACGGTGGTTTCATCCGGCACCACCAGCATCACGGTGAGAGCGTCCGCCGTAGCCGCCACGGCCGCGGTGACGATCAATGGGGTGGCCGTGACGTCCGGCACCGCGAGTGATCCGATCAGCCTTGCCACAGGGGACAACGTGATTGCCATCACCGTTGCCGCCGCGGATGGGATCAACAGCCAGACATACCGTGTGACGGTGACGCGCCTGCCACAGGCATTCACCTTCAACTCAGCCACGGAGGTGGCGGCGACGGTGCGTGATCTTCTTGCCACGGGAAATTCCATGACCTTTGCCCTGAACTTCGCCCCGCCGCCAGCCACCAACCTCACGGTGGTGAACAACACCGGCGTTGGCGCGATTCGCGGCACCTTTGACAATCTAGCCCAGGGGCAGCAGGTGCTGTTGACCTATCAAGGAACGGCGTTTCCGTTTGTGGCCAACTACTTCGGCGGCACCGGCAATGATTTGGTGTTGCAGTGGGCCAACACCCGCATGTTGGCCTGGGGCCAAGGCTATCTGGGCAACAACAACACCGCGCAAAGCAATGTGCCGGTGGATGTGGTGATGTCGGGCGTGCTGGCCGGCAAGACCATCAGCGCGACAGCCATGGGCTACCAACACAGTCTTGCGCTGTGTGCCGACGGAACCCTGGCCGCGTGGGGTTACAACCAATACGGCCAGTTGGGCAACGCCAGCACCACCACCAGTTCGGTGCCGGTGCTGGTCAATCGCTCGGGCGTGCTTGCCGGCAAGACCGTTATCGCGGTGGCCGCGGGATATGACTTCAGCCTCGCCCTGTGCTCCGATGGCACCCTCGCGGCATGGGGCCACAACACCAGTTATCAATTGGGCAACAACACCACGACGAGCAGCAATGTGCCGGTGCTGGTGGATCGAACGGGGGTGCTCGCCGGCAAGACCGTCGTGGCCATCGCTGCCGGCAGCGCATATGGTCTAGCGCTGTGTTCCGACGGAACCCTGGCCGCATGGGGCTACAATGGATACGGCCAGTTAGGCAATGCGAGCACGATCAGCAGCGGCGTGCCGGTGTTGGTGGACCGAACGGGGGTGCTCGCGGGCAAGACCGTCACGGCCATTGCCGCCGGAAATGCTTCCAACCTGGTGTTATGCTCGGACGGAACGCTGGCCTCCTTGGGTTATAATTCCAACGGTCGATTGGGCAACGATCAAACCCTTGATAGCAGCGTTCCAGTGTTGGTGGACCAAACCGGCGTGCTTTCCGGCAAGACGGTTGTTGCCATTGCCGCTGGCGGGGCTTGCCTCGTGCAGTGCTCGGACGGCACGCTCGCCACATGGGGACCCAATTCCGCCGGTCAATTGGGCAACAACAGCACGACGGACAGCAGTGCCCCGGTGTTGGTGGACATGACCGGTGTGTTGTTAGGAAAATCCTTCGCTTCCATCGCTGCCGGAGACAGTCATAATCTTGTGCTGTGTTCCGATGGCTCGCTGGCCGCATGGGGGAACAATTATGTCGGCCAGTTAGGCAACAACAGCACCATGAACAGTCCCGTGCCGGTGTGGGTCAACACGACGGCTTTCAAATCCGGTGACCGGATCGTTTCCGCAATCACCAGTGAGGCGGCATCGCGCTCCCAGATTGTGCTCGCCTCGGCACTGGCGCCCGCCGCGACGACGCTGGCGGCCACCGGCATCACCGACACCAGTGCCACCCTCAACGGCAGTGTGAGCGCCGGCGGCAGCGCCAACGTGACCTTTGAATACGGTCCGACCGCTGCGTACGGCAGCACCGTTGTAACGACGCCCGAGGCCACTGGTTACGCGGCCACAGCGACCAGCGCCGCAGTGAGTGGCTTGGTTTCCGGCACCACCTATCATTACCGGGTGGTCGCCAGCAACGGCGGCGGCGCGGCGACGGGTTCGGACATGACCTTCACGACCTCCACTTTGGCCTCGCTTTCCAGCCTAACGTTGAGTGGGGTCACGCTCTCGCCGGCCTTTGCCATTGGCAGCACCCACTACGTGGCCACCGTGCCATACTCCACGACTAGTCTAACGGTCACTCCGGTGCTTGCCTATACCACGGCCACGGTGACGGTCAACGGGACCGGCGTGGGGTCCGGCACGGCCAGTGCCCCGCTCGACCTCGCCACGGGCAGCAACCGCATCGACGTGGTGGTCACGGCCGGGGACGGCAGCAATATCAAGACCTATAGCGTGACGGTGACGCGGCTGCCCGATGTCATGGCGTTTGACTCGTTGGCCACCGTGGTGGTGACGGGGAGTGATTTCGTGGCCAGTGGCAATGCGGTGACGTTTGCGCTCAACTACGCCCCGCCGGTAGGCACCAACCTGGCGGTGGTGAAGAACACCGGGGTCAATCCGATTCAAGGAACCTTCTCCAATCTGGCACAGGGGCAAGTCGTGAATCTAACATACTCGGGAGTGATCTACTCGTTTGTGGCCAACTATTTCGGCGGCACGGGCAACGATCTGATGCTGAACTGGGCGAACACCCGCTTGCTGGCTTGGGGGGACGGTTCCCAGGGCCAAATTGGCAACGGCGGCACGACCAACAGCCTGGTGCCGGTGCCGGTGGACATGAGTGGTGTGCTTGCCGGCAAGACGCTGGTGGCCACCGCCGTTTCCAACGGACATTATCATAACCTTGCGTTGGCGTCGGATGGCACGCTGGCGGCTTGGGGATACAATTCCAACGGCGCGCTGGGCAATGGCAATTCCGCGACGGGCATTGTGCCGGTGCTGGTGACCCGCAGCGGCGTGCTCTCGGGCAAGACTGTCATGGCTGTGGCGGCCGGATATGATCACAGTCTCGCCCTTTGCACGGACGGGACCCTGGCGGCGTGGGGTTACGACTATTCCGGTCAGTTAGGCAACTCCAGCGTGAGTTATTCCAGCTCAGTGCCGGTGTTGGTGGACCGCACGGGCGTGCTTGCAGGCAAGACGGTGGTGGCCATTGCCGCCGGCAACTCCCACAACCTCGCCTTGTGCGCGGATGGCACCCTGGCCGCATGGGGTGACAATACTTACGGCCAACTGGGCAATAACAGCACGGCGATTGGTTATCTGCCGGTGCTGGTGGATCGCACCGGCGTGCTCGCCGGCAAGACGCTCGTTGCCATCGCCGCCGGCAATTCCCACAGCCTCGTCCTCTGCTCGGACGGGACCATCGCGGCGTGGGGCAGTGGCAGCAGCGGCCAGTTGGGCAACGCCAGCATGAGCAATAGTTATGTGCCGGTGTTGGTAAGCACCAGTGGAGCGCTCGCCGGCAAGACGGTCACGGCCCTTGCTGCCGGTGCCTCCCACAACCTCGCCTTGTGTGCCGATGGCACGCTGGTCGCATGGGGCAGCAATGCCGCCGGCCAGTTAGGCAATAACAGCACGGCCAATAGCAACGTGCCGGTGCTGGTGGATCGCAGCGGCATGCTCGCCGGCAAAGCCGTTCAAATGATATCCGCCGGCACTTCGCATAGTTTTGCCGCGTGTGCGGACGGCACCCTGGCCGCATGGGGATTGAACTCCAGCGGCCAGTTGGGAACTAACAGCACAACCCAAAGCACCGTGCCGGTGGCGGTGACCACCAGCGGCCTGGGGGCCGGCGCTCGCTTCGTGAGCGCGGGGGCCGGAGCCATCCACAGTCTTGCGCTGGTGGCCTCGCCGCCGCCACCGACCGCGGCGACGCTGGCGGCCAGCGCGCTGCAAGACAACGGTGCGACCCTCAACGCCAGCGTGCAGCCAAACGGCAGCAGCACCGCGGTGAGCTTTGAATATGGCTTGACTACCGCCTACGGCACCACGGTGACAGCGGCCGTTTCTCCGGTCACCGGGACCAGTGACAAGGCGTCCAGCCGGGTTGTCGTTGGCTTGCTCTCCGGCACCACCTACCATTTCCGGGTCATCGCCGCAAGCGGCGGCGGCACCGTGAAAGGCGAGGATATGACTTTCACGACGACCACCTTTGCGTCGCTGACAAGTCTGACCCTTGGCAGCGGCACGCTCTATCCGGCGTTTTCCTCACCCATTTTGAGTTATGTCACCAGCGTGCCGTATGCCGCCAGCAGCATCAGCGTGACGCCAGTGACTGTTTACGCGACATCCACCGTGAAGGTCAACGGGGTGACAGCGGCGTCCGGCTCGCCCAGTGCGCCGGTCGCCCTGGCGGTGGGCAATACGACCCTCAGCATTGTGATCACCGCCGCGGGAGGCGCCAACGTCCAGACCTACACGGTGGTGGTGACGCGGCTGCCGCAGGCATTCAGTTTCAGTTCGGCCGCGAGCGTGCCGGTGACAGTGACGGATTTCGTGGCCACCGGCAACACCGCGGCGTTCGCACTGAGTTTCGTGCCGATCCCGGGCACGGCCCTGACTGTGATCAAGAACACCGGGTCCGGCTTGATTCAGGGAGTTTTTGACAATCTGGCCCATGGCCAGCAGGTGAACCTGACGTATAACGGCATCACCTATCCGTTTGTAGCGAACTACTTCGGCGGCAACGGCAACGACCTGGTGCTGCAATG
>Ga0118677_10011567_pt1 | contig 13184 bp, 8 predicted proteins | sample AliMusrvi5mmetaG_FD_86154 | JGI IMG/M metagenome (GOLD analysis project Ga0118677, IMG submission 86154)
CCTACAGACAAATGTTTAATTTTGACAAAAGACCGAAAAAATTGTTTTTTTGCGTGATATTTTATTCTTTCAGCTCACTAAACAACTATGGTCAAAATCGTTTAGACTGCGAAAGCATCTATCAAGACATTCATTGCATCTTTGACATTTTGCTGATCATAGCCAATGCCCACTTCTCCCTGGCTGAATTGCATAAACAGCCCGTAAACAAGCGACTGACTTGAACCGCCTAAAATTTGTCTGAGAACTTGATGGCTTATACACTTTTTTATAAGCCCTTTTTTCTGGCCCATTGTGATAACGCTGTCAATCGTTTGAATCAGATTCTTACCTTGCCGGCCTATATCAATTATTTTCTGCTGCAGCTGTTCGCTTTTTATCATATCGATTTTGGGTAAACCCTCCTGAAGTATTTTGCCCAGGGACAATGATTGTTTATCCTGCAACAGAATATCTTGAAAGGTGCTGAAAATTGATTTTAGCGTATCTACAGGGTTGTCAATATTGCTTATTTTTATTATGTTGGCATCAGTAACTGCCTGCCAAAACAGAAGCATAATCGAAAGAAGCACATCAAGTTTATTTTCAAAATAAGCATGTATGGAGCCCTTTGCTATTCCCGCTTCTTTAGCAATATCATCAATTGTTGCATACTGGTACCCCAGGTCCGCAAAAACCTTGACTGCTGAATCCAGTATAAGTTTTCTTTTTAAATCGCTTTTAGGAGACATGGCAGAAAAAAATTATGAATATGGACCCATATCCATATTCTAGACCCATTATTTTTTGTTGTCAAGTTTTTTCTGATTGAGTAAAATTATATATCATGGAAAAAGGGGACTCCGAGAGAAATGAAGCTCTATTTGCGATAAGATTATTTTGTAAAGAGAAAAAAAGCTTATTTTCCCAGGTTTAGCTTCCCTTCGCAATTTCCTATAACTCAGTCGCCCGTATGCGGTTGCGCTTCGATTCGTTCGCAGGAATAATTTATATAAATGTTTTTGGCGTATCAGCTATTTTTCTTTTGAGAACACAGAGCGCCTTTACAAAAAAATCTTCATTCAAAATAATCATGCCGCCGTAAAAAGTCTAAAACTCAACAAAATCGTCATACCAGCGAAAGCCGGTATCCTGAAATTTCAAGTTCGTGCAAATCACTGGTTACCGGTTTTCACCGCAGTGACGATTTTGCACGAAGAGGCAAAATATAATGTTGCGCAGTACAGGGACGTACACCATGTTGAAAAATGCCTGCAAATAGAAAAGGAGCCCTGCTGCATTGGCAAACAGGGCTCTTTTTCTATCTCACTATATCCGCCGCAACGTCACGCGGGAGCAGACTCAAGCTCTCCAAGCAATTGTTTAAAAATTTCCGCAACGGTAAGTATCTCTTTAATTTTCCAGGCATTGGCGCCGGAAAACACAAGCCCGTTTTCCACATCTCCCTGCATCGCCATCATGAGACGATCATAAATGCAGTACAGGCGCGAGCAGGACTTCAGGCACTTGACTTTGCAGCTTTTTAACTCCACAGTGCGGGCTTCAATTTCGTTTATAAGCTTATTACGGATCGCCCGCCCGGGCATGCCCACGGGGCTCTCCATCTCGACGATATCTTCTTTGTGCGAATCCAGATACATTTGCTTGAATGCAGCATGCACCGAGCATTCAACAGAGCAGACAAAGCGCGTGGCCATCTGTACGCCATCAGCGCCCATTTTGAGATATTTGGCAATGTCAAAACCGTCCATAATGCCGCCCGCCGCAAGAACGGGAATCGATTGTACTGCCGCACGAACTTCGGGGAATATTGCGTCGATGGAACGGTCAGTCCCGAGATGGCCGCCGGCCTCGGCGCCTTCGACCACGACAGCTTTGGCGCCCAACCTTTCGGCAAGCACCCCGGCCCTGGCAGAGGACACAATTGAAACAACCTGCGTTTTGGTGCCCTCAACCATTTTATATACTTCGCGTGAAAAACCGGCACCGGTAAAAATTAAATCAGCGCCGGCTTGAATGGATGCTTCGACAATCTCGGCAAAACGCGTCAGGACATACATGATATTGACGGACACTATGCCCTTGGTCAGTTCCCGGCATTTCCTTATTTCACACAGGACTGTTTCAGCCTCAACCCCGGATGCGCCTATAATACCAATACCGCCGGCATTGGAAACGGCTGCGGCAAGAGGCGCCATTGAGTTGCGAACGGACATACCGCCCTGCACAATCGGTATGCGCGCGGTGAAGGCGCCTATTTTCAGTTCTTTAAAGTGCATTAATTACTCCATTCCTCAAAAAAAATTTCAGCATACCGCCTTTTCGTGTATGCTGACATTACCCCTATTATATTATGAATTTTGTGTATATACCCATTATACCCCATATTTTTTAAAAAGCAAGGATGCATTGGTTCCCCCAAATCCGAACGAATTGCTCATGGCGGCTTTGATAGCCTTTTCACGGGCCACATTGGGCACATAGTCAAGGTCGCACTCGGAATCAGGATTTTCATAGTTGATGGTCGGCGGGAGCACACCGCTTTGCAGCGCAAGAACGCTGAAAACAGCCTCAACGCCGCCCGCGGCGCCGAGCATATGCCCGGTCATGGACTTGGTGGAGCTGACGGCGACCTTTTTTGCATGGTCCTTTAAAACCGTCTTCATGGCCTGCGTCTCCGCCAGATCATTGGCCGGAGTTGAAGTTCCATGAGCATTAATATAGTCGAGCTGATCATAGTTCAGACCGGCATCCTTAAGGGCGAGGTTCATGCAGCGGGCAGCTCCATCACCGCCCGGAGACGGCGCTGTGATGTGATGGGCGTCTCCGGTACAGCCGAAACCGGCAATTTCGGCGTAGATGGTCGCGCCCCGCTTTCTTGCATGCTCAAGCTCCTCAAGAATAATAATGCCCGCGCCTTCCGCGATGACGAAGCCGTCGCGGTCACGCTCGAAGGGGCGGCTCGCCCTGGCAGGCTCATGGTTATGGGTTGCCGAGAGCGCTTTCATGGCAACGAATCCGCCGATGCCAAGAGGCGACATGGTCGATTCGGCGCCGCCGGTGATCATGGCATCGGCATCGCCGCGCTGTATGGTCCTGAAGGCCGTGCCGATGGAATGGTTGGCGGTTGCGCAGGCCGTCACCGCGCTGCTGTTGGGCCCCTTGCACCCGAAATACATGGAAATATGGCCCGGAGCGAGGTTGATGATGACCATGGGTATAAAAAAGGGCGATATTTTTTTTGGGCCGCCCTTAAGATATATCTCGTGGTATTTTTCTATGGTCGTAAGGCCACCGATTGCAGCCCCCACCATCACGCCCACACGCTCCGCGTTCTGCTCGGTTATCTCAAGCCCCGAGCTCTTCACCGCCATCCCGCCTGCGGCAAGGGCATAGTGAAGAAAGGTGTCCATCTTTTTTATTTCTTTCTTGTCCTGGATGTAATCCTCGGGGTTGAAATTCTTCACCTCCCCGGCGATTTTCACGGGAAAATCGCTCGTGTCGAACCGGGTAATAAGGCCAATGCCGGAACGACCGTTTGTGGCGGCATCCCAATTGGCCTCAACGCCTATCCCCAGCGGACTGACCATGCCCAGGCCCGTAACAACAACTCGTCTATCTTCCAATGCTTGTATCTCCCTAAAAATTATTACTTTCAACACGATATGTACGGGCAACGCACAAAAATCGTCAGTCTATCTTATGCCCGGCCGCTTCCTTGATAAGATGCTGGCCGATCACGGTGCGCTGAATCTGATTGGCGCCCTCATAAATCTGCAGGATCTTGGCGTCGCGCATCATTTTCTCAACTGGATAGTCCCGCATATAACCATAGCCGCCGAATATCTGAACGGCATCGGTTGTGACGCGCATGCACATATCAGTTGCAAACAACTTTGCCATGGAAGAGTACTTCGACATATCCTTGGCCCCGGCATCAGCATAGCGGGCGGCCTGATAGGTAAGAGCGCGGGCTGCTTCAATCTCGGTTGCCATATTGGCCAGCATATGCTGCACGGCTTGGTGTGAGATGATGGCCTTGCCGAAGGTTTTGCGCTCATAGGCATACTTGATCGACTCATTGAGCGCTCCGGTTGCAAGACCGACACCCTGAATTGCAATACCCGCGCGGGTCATGTCAAAAGTCTTCATGGCTACCATGAAGCCCATGCCCTCCCTGCCAAGCATATCTTCTTTGCCGACTTTGCAGTCTTCAAACACCAGCTCCCGGGTAGCAGAGGCCCGGATGCCGAGCTTATCCTCCTTCTTGCCGAAGGTGAAGCCGGGCTGGCCTTTTTCAACAACAAAGGCGCTTGCGCCGCGGGGGCCCTTCGCGGGATCGGTTTTGGCGACAACCGAATACGTCTCAGCCTCTCCGCCATTGGTGATCCATTGCTTAACGCCGTTGATGATATAATAATCGCCCTCTCTTTTCGCTGTTGAGCGAATGCTGGCGGCATCGCTGCCCGCTCCCGACTCGGTGATGCCGAAGGCGGCAAGTTTTTTACCCGATGCTATATCAGGCAGGTATTTCAGCTTCTGGTCATGGCTGCCGAACAGCAGAATCGGATAGGCGCCAAGCCCGCTTGCGGCGAAGCTCAGGCAAATGCCAAGGCAGTATTTACTGAGCTCTTCAATGACAAGAACATTTTCAAAGCTTCCGAACCCCATGCCGCCATACTCTTCGGGTATATAAATCCCGAACAGCCCGGCATCAGCCAAAACCTTCATAACGCCCCAGGGGAACTCCTGCTTCTCATCAAGCTCGGCGCGCACGGGGATAATTTTTTCCCGGGCGATTTTGCGCGCCAGGGCAACCATCTGCTTTTGTGTTTCATCAAGTCCATAATCAAGCATACTCGTTCACCTTTCCTTGTGTCTATTGATAACGAATTTACCAAGCATAGAACCCCGAGGCACCCTGCGCCACATGCATCATGAAGCGGCACATCGTTGTACCCTATGCGATGTTTTTTTCAAAAGGCGCTGCTGCGCGCCTGCACTCCGAGCATTGGGAAAAAAAACCCTGCAGCATATACCATGCAGGGCTTTATTTATACAAAGGAAATCTTTTAAATTTATTTCCAAAATCCCCTATCAGGCACGCACTGCCCCTGCAATTCTTCAATCCCTAAATCCCTCAATTCGATTCAAACAATTTCCGCATGATACTGCTGCAGGGATTTCACTTCGCCATAGCCCTTACGGAAAGCCTTAATGCCCTTGGCCGCAGCAAACGCTGCTGCAGTTGTGGTTACATAGGCTATTTTATGTTTGATGGCGGCCTTGCGGATATAGGAGTCATCTTGCTTACTGAGCCTGCCGGTCGGAGTATTGATGATCAAATGGATCTCCCCGTTGGCAATGCTATCGGCGATATTAGGCCGGCCCTCATGAACTTTCAAAATTTTTTCGGTTTTTATGCCGCAACCGGCAAGAAAAGCATGGGTGCCGGCGGTTGTTTTAATCGTAAACCCGAGTTCCGCAAACTCGCGGGCAACCTCAATTGTATCCTCCTTGTCAATATCGGCTACGGTGATCAGCACCGTGCCCTTCTCGGGCAGGGTCTGCTGGGCAGCTTCCTGTGCTTTATAAAATGCAAGGCCATAGGAATCAGCCATGCCGAGCACCTCGCCGGTTGAGCGCATTTCCGGCCCCAGTATCGGATCAACTTCCGGGAACATATTAAACGGAAACACCGCTTCCTTGACGCCGAAATGCGAAAACGTGCCATGCTTCAAATTGAGCGTTGAAAGCTTTTTGCCAAGCATCAGCTGCATGGCAATGCGCGCCATCGGAATATTGCACACTTTGGACACAAGCGGAACAGTGCGTGAGGCGCGCGGATTTGCCTCCAGGATATACACCGTGCCGCCGGCTATGGCGTACTGGATATTGATAAGCCCCACCACGCCCATTTCGACGGCGATTTTTTTTGTGTATTCGGTAATGGTCTTTATATGGCTGCCGGCAATGCTCACCGGCGGAATAACGCAGGCAGAGTCGCCTGAATGAATGCCCGCAAGCTCAATATGCTCCATCACGGCAGGCACGAAAGCATCCGAGCCGTCGGAAAGCGCGTCCGCCTCGCATTCAATGGCATTTTGGAGAAACCGGTCGATGAGAATTGGCCGCTCAGGGGCCACATCAACAGCGGCTGTCACATACCTCCGCAGCATTTCCTCGTCATACACCACTTCCATGGCCCGGCCCCCAAGCACGTATGAGGGGCGAACCATGAGCGGATAGCCGATTTTTCCGGCAACAACCAGGGCCTCGTCAAGGTTGCTTGCCATGCCCGATTCGGGCTGGGGGATATTAAGCTTACTCATAATCTTCCGGAACCGGTCACGGTCCTCTGCCAGGTCGATAACATCGGGGGAGGTTCCGAGAATTTTCACCCCGCATTTTTCAAGGTCCGCCGCTATATTGAGCGGCGTCTGTCCGCCGAACTGAACCACTATTCCCTCGGGCTTTTCCCTCTGGTAAATGCTGAAAACATCCTCGACCGTCAGGGGCTCGAAATACAGCTTGTTAGACGTGTCATAATCGGTCGACACGGTTTCAGGATTGCAGTTGACCATTATCGACTCGAACCCCTCGTCCCGCAGGGCGAATGCCGCGTGCACGGCGCAGTAGTCGAACTCGATGCCCTGACCGATGCGGTTGGGCCCGCCCCCGAGCACCATGATTTTTTTATTGGTGCTGATCGGATTGTTGTCCGACTTGTGATAATTGGAAAAATAGTAGGCCGCGTTTTCAACGCCGCTTACCGGCACGGCTTCCCATGATTCGGCCATGCCAAGGCCTAGGCGCTGGTCGCGAATTGCTTTTTCAGTCACACCGAGAATGCGGGCAAGATAGCAGTCGGCAAAGCCGTCTTTTTTGGCCTGCACGAAAAGCTCGTCGGGAATTTGTTTGCCCTTATAGACCAGAATTTTTTCCTCCAGCTCAACCAGCTCCTTCATCTGCTGAATGAACCAGGCCTTGATATAGGTTTTTTCATGCAGTTCCTGAATGTCGGCGCCTTTGCGCAGGGCCTCATACATGATGAACTGCCGCTCGCTGGTGGGCGTTGCCACCATGCCCATAAGCTCTTCAAGAGAGCGGGAATTAAAATCCCTGGCAAACCCAAGCCCGTGGCGGCCGGTTTCAAGAGAGCGGATTGCTTTCTGAAAACCCTCCTTGTAATTTTTACCGATGCTCATGACCTCGCCCACGGCGCGCATCTGCGTGCCGAGCAGGTCAATAACGCCGGGAAATTTTTCAAATGCCCAGCGGCAGAACTTCACGACCACATAGTCTCCCGAGGGCGTATACTTTTCAAGTGTTCCGTCGCGCCAGTAGGGTATTTCGTCCATGGTGAGGCCACCCGCAAGCAGGGAGGAAACAAGGGCGATGGGGAAGCCCGTTGCTTTTGAGGCAAGGGCCGATGAGCGCGAGGTGCGCGGGTTGATCTCGATCACCACGACGCGGCCGGTTTTCGGATTATGGGCAAACTGCACATTGGTGCCGCCGATAACGCCGATAGCCTCGACAATATCATAGGAATGCTTCTGGAGCCGCGCCTGCAGCTCTGAGGAAATAGTCAGCATGGGAGCAACGCAGTAGGAATCACCCGTATGCACGCCCATGGCGTCAACATTTTCAATAAAACAGACCGTGATCTTCTGGTTTTTGGAGTCGCGCACGACCTCAAGCTCAAGCTCTTCCCACCCGAGTACCGATTCCTCTATCAAAATCTGCCCGATGCGGCTTGCCGATATGCCGCGGCTGGCGACCACCCGCAGCTCATCAACATTGTAGACCAGGCCGCCGCCCGTGCCGCCCATGGTGTAGGCGGGCCGAATTACGACGGGATAGCCGAGTCTGGCGGCCACTGTTTCAGCATCCTCGACCGTATAGACTGCTTCGCTCTCTGGCATGTCGATCCCGAGACGGTTCATGGTTTCCTTGAAGGCGATGCGGTCTTCGCCGCGCTCGATAGCGTCGAGGTTCACGCCGATCACTTTTACCCCGTATTTATCAAGCACGCCTATCTTATTGAGCTCGGAGGACAGGTTCAGGCCCGTCTGGCCCCCGAGATTCGGGAGCAGCGCGTCCGGACGCTCTTTGGCGATAATTTTTTCAAGCACATGCACGTTCAGGGGTTCGATATAGGTGCGGTCGGCCATGCCCGGATCAGTCATAATGGTGGCGGGATTTGAATTCACGAGCACAATTTCATACCCGAGCTTCCGCAGGGCCTTGCAGGCCTGTGTGCCCGAATAGTCAAACTCGCAGGCCTGACCGATGACGATAGGCCCCGAGCCGATGATCATCACTTTCTTAATGTCCTGACGCTTTGGCATGTGCTGATCTCCTTTACTGTTCCATAAGGTTTCCTGATTCTCTAATCATTGAAAAATATTTCTATCACACAACAGCTCATAAAACAATTATTCCGGCAAAAAGCACTGATAAATTACTTTTAATTGCCGGGCTTGACCTAAAATAGATTATGAGTTTACGATTCCAAGATACTTAAAATACTTAAAAATTACACCGCGCGCTTAGATTAACCCCAAGACGCAATAAGATTTTTCCGGCAGGCATTTGCCACAAGCATGCACTGCCTGGCACGCGCCTTATTTCTTGAATTCCGAAGTTATATACCGTAAACTTAAAAACATGAAAACGCCTATTTATAAGGGTTTATTAGTAATTCTGACCTGCGGTTTTTTTATTCAGGCCGGCTGCATGCAAAAACAGGTGCGGTTGGATCTTGATACGTATATGCTGAAAGCTGACGGCTATGTCGATCAGGATATAATCATCACAGCAACGCTTGCCGATGTTCTGGCGCGCTATGATCAATATCGGGGGAAAAAGATCGAAATGACGGCCCCTGTTAGCTATTACAGCTCAATCGGTTTCTGGACCTGGTTTTTGATGCTTGAAGAAGGCGGAAAAAAGCTGCGCTGCTATACGCACTATTACCGCATCGAACCAGGCTGGGACGCCATAAACCTGCTTGACCGTGCGATTCACGGTAAAAAAGCCGTAACCGTTTTAGGTATACTTAAAAAGGATGGTCTTGATATCCAGCGCCTTACCTGTGACGGTGAAATCGCCATTACCAGCTTCAAACCTCCCCGGGGCGGCCTGGGCTTGTGGCCCTATTATTACTAACACAGATCAAGCATGAGCATTTAAGGTAACATGCCATGGCGTGCTGCAGCACCATGGTTGATTATAGCTCATGAATAATCCTGGTTCGGAGTCTCCCTGACTTGAAAGTGGCTATCGTCCCAAAAAAAAGCTGCCCGGCCAGAAAACTTCACTGCCAGACAGCAATAGATAGAATGGAACTAATGCCTGACAGTTTCAAGATTTTTCTTTGTGCGCCTGCACAGGCAAGCTGTAGGAATAAAAATGCGGATGGCTTAAGGGGCAACCAGTTTGATAAACATGTCTTCCGGCAGTAATGAATCAAACTTTATGCCGCCAAACAACTTACTGCCCTCATGGTAATTTCGCTTTATTTCCCCCCGCAAGGTCAGTTGCTCAAAACTTTTTGGCACAACAACATCTAAAAAAACAGGCGCCCCTTTGTCGAGGGTTTCTCCAGCAGGAAACAGAACGCCTGCGCCGCTCCTGCTCAAATTAACAATGGTGCAATCCATATACCGCGCACTCTGCTTCTTTATGAAGTACTGTGCGGGCAGATTGGCGTTCTCCCGGCGAGATGCTCTTCTGTTGATAGAAAAATCATCATTATACATACACGAAAGCCCTATATAATCGCTTTTGTTTTATATATCGACAGTTCAGCACATCTCTTTAGATTAAATGCTGCAGCGTATAAAAAGTTTCCCTTGGGCGGGGAAACTATTCTCCTTGAAAAGCCCGTCTTAAAAACGATTTTATTCTGCAATCCGGCCTTTTGAATGGTCGCGGGCGATGAGCATGTAAATCGATGGAATGACAAACAGGGTAAACAGCGTGCCGATGGCCATGCCTCCGACAAGCACCAGGCCGATTGAGTTTCTGGCTGCGGCGCCTGCGCCGGTAACCAGCGTCAGAGGGAAGTGACCGGCAATGGTGGCCACACTGATCATGAGAATCGGACGAAGCCGCGATTGGGCGGCTTCCCGCACGGCTTCAAGCTTGGAATATCCTTTGAGCTGCAATTTATTGGCAAATTCGACAAGCAGAATGCCGTTTCGCGACACCAGGCCCACAAGAGTCACCAGCCCCACCTGTGAGTAAATATTTAGGGTCGTGGTCCAGCCATTGGTAAAAAAAGGAACATTCGGGCTGGGCATTTTCAAAAACATGAAAATAAGCGCGCCGAAGAGTGCCAGGGGCACTGACCCCGCAAGGATGACAAAAGGATCGCGAAAGCTGTTGAACTGGGCGGCAAGCACCAGAAAAATAAGCACCAGAGCAAGGCCGAATGCGGGCAGAAATTTTTTCCCCTCGGTCCTGAGCTGGCGAGACTCGCCCGTATAATCGATAGTGTAGCCGGTGGGCAGAATTTTTGCCGCTTCACTTTCCAGAAACCCCAGGGCCTCATCAAGGGGGCGAATGGCCACACCGCTGATTTTCACGCTGTTCAACTGCTGAAATCGGTTGAGCGACCGGGCAACCGTGGTGTTTTTGATTTCGGCAACCGTGCTGAGCGGCACAAGCTGGCCCTTTGGCCCGGTTATGTAAATATTTTCGAGCTGGTCGGGGTTGAGGCGCTCGACGCGCTTGATCTGGGGTATGACCTTGTAGCTGCGGCCGGCAATATTAAAGCGGTTCACATAATTACCTCCCATCATCGAGGCAACATCAGCGCCGACCAGCTGGAGATTGAGTCCCAGATCCGAGACCTTGTTGCGGTCAATGACAAGCTCCGCCTGAGGCTGATCCATTTTGAGGTCGATAATCGGCGGAAAGGCGAACATATGGCTCTCAATCGCCTTTAATTGAAGCTGCTGGGCAATGGCAAGAATCTCTTCGGGTCTGGCGGTCGAGGATATGACAAACTCCACCGGAAAATCACCTCCCCCGGGCAGCGGCGGCGGGGTGATCGTCATAAGCCGTACGCCTGGTATGGCACGCAGCTTCTGCTGGATTTCAACCAGTATCTTTTGCACCGTGCGCTTGCGCTCATCCCAGGGCTTTGTAATTACGCCGCAGAAACCCGAGTTCGGGAACATGACCTCAAAGGTAAAGTCTGTTTCAGGAATGGCCTGAAAAATTTTATCCGCGGCATGTATAAAATGAGCGGTCAGCTCAAGGGCCGAATTTGCAGGAGCATCTACGATGGTGAATATGGCGCCTTCATCCTCCATGGGAGCAAGCTCCGAGGGCGACATGATGAACATGGGGATAGTCATAAGGCTTATGGCTATCCACACTAAATACACGGCCGGACGCGCGCCGAGGGTCACATCAAGCAAACGGCCGTAAGCACCGCGAAGCCGCCCGAAATACTGGGCTATTTTTTTTGCAAAACCGTGCTCTTCAATGCCTGGCTTGAGCATTTTTGAAGCCATCATGGGCGACAGGGTGAGCGCGACAATGCCGGAAATCATGACAGCGCCCGAGAGTGTGAAGGCGAATTCCCGAAATAGCGCTCCGGTAAGGCCGCCCTGGAGCCCGATGGGGGCATACACTGCCGCCAGGGTCAGGGTCATGGCGATAATCGGGCCCACAAGCTCGCGCGCTCCGAGCAGCGCCGCATCGGTGGGAGATTTGCCCTCGCTTAAATGGCGTTCCACGTTTTCAACCACAACGATGGCGTCATCAACCACGAGCCCCACCGACAGTACTATTGCCAGCAGCGTCAGCAGGTTGATCGTGAAGCCGAATGCCTGCATTACAAAAACAGCGCCAATAAGGGATAAGGGAATGGCCACAATCGGAATAAAAACCGAGCGCACCGATCCCAGAAACAAAAATATGACAATCATGACGATGATAAGAGTATCGATGAGCGTGCCGAGAACTTCGCTGATCGCGCTTTGTATGTATTCGGTTGCGTCATAGCCTATACCGGCATCAATACCGCTCGGGAGATTTTTTTTAATTATTTCCATCTCCTTGCGCACGCTTTTTATCACGTCGAGGGTATTGGCATTGGGAAGGGGGTACAGGGCCATGAAAACAGCGGTCTGTCCCGAGAGCCTGACTTCGGCGTCATAGTCCTGGGCTCCGAGGGCGATCTGGGCTATGTCCTCAAGGCGCACGACCGCGCCGTCCTGCTTGCGAATGATAAGTTTTTTAAACTCCTCAACCGTGTGCAGATCGGTATTTGCCGTAAGATTAACCTGAATGAGCGAGCCTTTTGTATGTCCAAGCGCGGCAAGATAATTGTTGGAGGCTAGCACCTGCCTCACCTGTATCGGGCTGATGTTGAAGGCGGCCATGCGCTCGGGCTGTAGCCAGATGCGCATGGCAAATGTCCGGTCCCCGAGAATCTGCGCCCGCTGCATGCCCTCTATAGCCGAAAGCCGGGGCTGTACGACGCGGATGAGATAATCGGTTATCTGGTTCTGATCCAGAATATCGGACTGGAAGTTGAGATAAGCTGCGGCAAACTGGCTGTCTGACGATACGATATCGATGATCGGCACTTCGGATTCGGGAGGCAGGTCCTGGCGCACCTGATCAACCTTGGTGCTGATCTCGGCAAGGGCCTTGAGTGGATCATAGTTGAGCTTCAGCCTGACAGTAATATTTGAAAAACCCTGCGCGCTTTGGGACTGCATATAATCAATGCCGTCTGCTGCGGCAATAGCGCGCTCAAGGGGGGTGGTGATAAAGCCGCGCACCAGCTCTGCGCTTGCCCCGACATAGACGGTTCTGACCGTAACGGATGCATTTTCGCTGCGCGGGAACTGGCGAACATTGACGGTTCGGATTGCCTGCAGCCCCGCGATGATGATCATTAAATTGATTACCAGCGCAAGGACCGGACGGCGTATAAACAGATCGGTAAAATTCATGAAATATTACTCATTTTTAAAGAAGTCAGAATTCAAAGTAAAAGCTAAAACCCCTTTTGGCTTCTGTATTCTGCAACCTGTATTCTTAACATTGAACCCTGAATTCTGTCTCCTGACTACTGAATTCCGTCTTTCCGTTATCTGTCCTTGGGTGTGGGCGCAAGCTCGAAATTTGGAGCCAGCGTATTATCAACAACAACAGCC